>Ga0213865_10001188_pt1 | contig 17206 bp, 19 predicted proteins | sample PICome_6_FD_160100 | JGI IMG/M metagenome (GOLD analysis project Ga0213865, IMG submission 160100) | Coastal seawater microbial communities near Pivers Island, North Carolina, United States - PICO282 | ecosystem: Environmental > Aquatic > Marine > Coastal | place: USA: North Carolina...
GTGATAACTCAGACGGTACAACTGGAAAAACCATTAGTGGAACAGGATACATTACAGGTCTAGCACCAACTGTATCTGCTGATGCACCAGTTTGGGTAACACCAATTACAATTACTGTTGATGGCGACTACACAGTAGCTTAAATAACAGTGCAGAGTGTGAGGGCTAAGAACATTATCACACAATGGAGAAAACAGGGCTTTTTGAGCCCTGTTTTTTTATCTTAGCTAAATACATTTGTAAAGAAGATAGATTGATGGACATTATAGATAAAAAGACTGACAGTGAACTATTGCAAAGCCTACTAGCTGAAACAGCTAAGGCTAAGAATGAAGTGCGTTGCGCACAACAGGACCTGCAAAAAGCAATTGGCAGACTTAATTTTGTTGTAATGCTAACAAATAAACTGATTGAAAGAAACGGAGATTAACAGATGAAACTATCAGAATTGGCAAGCAAGCCACAATTAATTAAAATTACTATTGACGACGAAGCCATTGTAGAAAAGTACAATGAGGCTGTGGAGTTTTGGATGCACGATCGTCATAGTATGGATACATTTATGAAACTAGCAAATGTTAAAGAAGATAACATTGGTAGTATTTCACAAATTATGAAAGAAATTGTTTTAGACGAAAAGGGAAATAAAATACTTGATGATGGTGAAATTTTACCGTCTGATATAATGATGAAAGTTATTACTCAAGTGGTGGATCGCTTGGGAAACTTAAACGGCCAGACTACAAGCAAATAACACCGTTTCTTAACTGTGTTATTACTTTAGATTTTCTAGCTAAACGCTACGGAAAATTACCAACTGAAGTATTGAAGACTGGCGATACACTAGATTTATATGTTGCAGAAATAGCCGCAGGATATGAAAGTTTTGTTAGTAAACAAGCGTCTAACACAGCAAATGGTAATGCTGGAAAAAACTATACAACTGAAGAGTTGGCAAATATGGTAAAGAGAGTAAAAGAAAAAAATGCGGGTAATAAAAACAAGAAATAATATAGGTCCTACAATGAAACGCAAAAGACAGCAATTTGCAAAAGTACCTAGAAAAGCCTATAATTATTTTCGCGACATTACCCCAATTGACAAAGGCAACGCCCGCAGAAAAACAAAGTTTGAAACATCTGCAACAACTAGCACAATAAACGCAGATTATGCTTATGCTGTTCCTTTAAATACAGGACATAGCAAACAAGCAAAAGAAGGTATGACTAAACCAACTATTAGGTATATCAAAAAATTGATAAACCGTATTGTAAGAGGAAAATAATATGGCCACTATTGACAAATATAAGTTAGAAATGGATACACGCCAGGCTACTACTTCAATGAAGGGCCTAACAACAATAGTCAAAGGATTTGTTGCAGTATTAGCAGTAGATAAAATTGTAGATTTTGGTAAGGCAATAGTACAATCTACAAAACAATTCCAAACATATGAAAACCAACTAAGGCTTATTACAAATGGTTCAGAAGATCTTAATCGTGTTATGGGACTTCTACAACAGAGTGCTATTGCAAGCAGAACATCCTTTGCAGATTTTTTAGATTTATTTGTCAAATTGCGTGTTACAACTGACAGTTTAGGCATTGCTGAAGAACGGGTAATTGCAGTTACAGAAAAATTATCACAAGCACTACAAGTTGCTGGTGCTGATACAGCCACAGCTACAGCGGTTATCAGACAGTTTGGACAAGCTATGGCTTCAGGTGAAGTACGTGGTGATGAATTTAGAAGTATAGTTGAAGGCTTAGGACCTGCACTTGCTATTATGGCAAGAGAAAGCGGATTAACTGTTGGCGAATTACGTAAAATGTCTCGCGCAGGAGAACTTAGTGCTGAAGTTATGTTTGAAATGTTTGAAGCATCAGAAGCACTTACAGCGGCATTCAATTCACAAACTACAACACTAGCACAGTTAGAAGTAGCCTATGATGATGCGTTAGATAGAGCACTTGTAAAATTTGGCGAATCTAGTTTTGTTGGCAAAGCATACCAAAATGTATTAGAAAGTCTTACTAGGACACTTGACAAATATGCTGAAACAGCTGGAGCACTTGTTAATATTGAAACACCTGATATTATGCAAGGTATCACTGAAGGCACATTTTCCGCAGTTAAAGCATTAAAAGAATTAGAAATAAGATTAGAACAAGCACAGTTAGGTTCTGGTGGAGGTTCAGGTAGAATAACTTCAGAACAGGCAAAATACTTACAAGAATTATCGTTATTAGAAGAAATTTTACCTAAAGTAAGAGAATTAGCAAAAGCAGAAGAAGAAAGAGCAAAAGCACAACAAGAACAATTAAGAATCGCAACAGAAAACCAAGCTGAACTTACAAGATTATTAAAAGAAGAAGTGTCAGGACTTGACGAAATACAAGCAAAAGCAGAAAAACTGGCAAAATTAGAGTTTGGAACTCCCTTTGAAAGAGCAACAAGAAAGTTAGAAGAAGCTAAAAAAGTATTAGAAGAACTAACAAAAGCCCAAAAAGTTGTTACAGAAAATGCACATCTAAATGAAGGCGGTTTAAAAGATTTTACAGATCAAATTGAATCAACTAAACTTGCTATAGCTGGGTTAACTAAAGAAGTTGCAGATTTAGCTGACACTGGAGATACATTCCAAGAATTTTATGATAATGTTATAAAAGATAGTGCTGAAGCAGTTCAACAAATTGAATTTACAAACAAGGCTCTAGAAAAATTAAACGAAAGTGGTTTGAAAGACACAGCGCCACTACAGTACGCTGAAGCGTTAAAGATACTGGGTGAAGAGTTAGATAAAGTAGAAAAAAATACAAAAGAAATAAACAGCAGTGTAGTTGATTTTAACACAGGTCTACAAGAAGGTATTGAAGATACACAAGCAGAACTAGATCAACTCAATATGAATGCTTTAGAAAAACAAATATCTGACATTGAATTAAAATTTGGTAGAGATCTTAAAAAACAAATTAAAGAATTAAAAGAATTAGAAAATCTAAGCAATCAAGCAGAAATTGACAAAGCAATTCAAGAAGTCACAGAAGCTAGTAATGAAGCAAAAGCACAGCAAATTGCTCTTGCAAAAGAAATTCACGAAACACAACGTAGTTTTGCATATGGCTGGAAAGAAGCATTTGAATCATACGAAGATGAAGCTACAAATGCAGCCAAAAATGCTGAAAGAATATTTGCTAAAACTACAAAAGGTATGGAAGATATGATTGTTAACTTTGCCAAAACAGGTAAATTTGAATTCAAGAGTTTTGTTGCAAGCATACTAGAAGATTTACTAAGAGCGCAGATACAACAGTCAATTGCACAGATATTTAGAACACCACTAAGTGGCGGCGGTACAGCAGGCAGTGGACTAGGCAATATATTTGGTGGCTTCTTTGCAAACGGTGGTTTCTTACCAAGTGGTAAATTTGGTATTGCAGGAGAAAGTGGTCCTGAACTTATAACTGGACCTGCAAATATTACACCTCTAGATGGTGTAGGAGGCAATGTAACATATAACATAAACGCAGTAGATGCATTGAGCTTTAGACAAATGGTTGCAAGAGATCCAGGCTTTATACACGCTGTAGCACAAAAAGGTGGCAGTGCAGTGCCAAGTAGGAGATAAACAATGAGTTTTCAATGGATAGTAGACAACGCAACAGCACTTAGCATCAACAGAAAAGAAGTTGTTGCAAGTACAACAGCAAGAGATGGTACTCTAAGAACTGTGACAAGAGGCGATGCAAAAAAAGTATTCACTGTTACATTTCCAGATGGTCCTCGCTACTCAGATTACAAATCAGATATTGAAAGTGCAGAAGCACTAGACAAACATACAAGTGCAACAATAACAATACCCTATGCAAAGTTTCCATACTACTATGGCAACGTTGCGCCAGCTAGTGATGAAAGCTATACTGTAAAATGTATTGAATTTCCTGAATGGACAATATTTGGTTATAATCAAACACGCTGGAGTGGACCGTTTGTATTTGTGGAGGTATAAACTATGGCAATTAACTTAACAAGTTATTCAGGTCTAAGAGCCGCTACGTTTGTACGTATTTCAGTGACTGATTACAGAACCACACCTACTGGTTCATACACACCTACTGTGCTTACTTTTTCAGATCATAATACAGCATTTACAATTGATAGCGATACGTACACACCACTAGGTAATTTGTTAGGTATATCAGATACCTCAAGTGAACTAAGACAAACCAACCAAGATATTAATATTACACTAAGTGGCATACCTGATGCAAATTTAGGTGAAGTACTCTACAGTAAATTAAAAGGTAGTGAAGTACAAATTTACCGTGCATATTTTACACAAGCTGGTGCACAAATTGGCTCTACACAAGGTAGATGGAAAGGCACTGTAAACAATTACAATATAGATGAAGAGTATGAGGTATTACAAACTACAGCTACTAATACAGTTCAAATAAATTGTATTAGTAGCCATAATTTATTAGCCCGTAAAGTTGCAGGATTAAAAACAAATCCAAACAGTATAAAAACTTATTCTGCAAGTGATACTAGTTTTGATAGAGTGCCATCATTAATTGGTTCACAGTTTGATTTTGGAGTACAAAGATGAGTTTTATAGATACACTAGGTGGATTGGTTAAAGGCGTAGGTGGATTTCTAAGAAGTAATTCACTAGGTAGTAATCTTGCTAAATCAGCACTATATGGATTTGCACTTAATAAAGTTTTAAAAAGTATACAAAAAGACCAAGATGCAAACCAAGCCAAGGATCAAGGCACACAAGTAAGTGTCAATCCAGATCCAAAAAATTCTGTACCTGTTGTATATGGCACAGCTTATACCAGTGGTATCATTACAGATGCACATATGGCAAACAACAACACTACACTATGGGTGTGTCTAACTCTAAGTGAAAAAACAGGTAATAAAATAGGCGGCACGCCAAGTATAATAAATTTTAATGAAGTGTACTATAATGGATTTAGATTAGACTTTAAAGCAGATGGTATAACAGTTGATAAAGCATATGATGACAGTGGTAATTCAACAGATAAATTCAGTGGCCTAATACAGGTATATCCTTTTAATGATGGTAGTTTAAATCCTACAACATTTACAACAGAAAGCACAGGCAATTCATCAAACGCATATGACATTATGCCAAGTTGGAGTTCAACAGATAGAATGGACCAATTGGTTTTTGCTATTGTAAAAATTAATTACAATGCCAGATCAAGAATTACACAAGTTGGTGATTTTAAATTTAAATTGACAAACACAATGAGTCAGCCTGGAGATGTGTTATTTGATTATATGACAAATACTCGTTATGGTGCAGGTATACCACAAGCGGAGATTAACGTATAATGCAAAGTTTAACAGATCTAAATAATAGAGCATCAACTCTTATAACATTTACAGAAAACAGAGGCACCAATGTTATTTTTGACAGGGCCGCTGGTAAACAATATAATTTTACTGAAACTAGTTTAAGTTTTGATTTACTGGTAGGTGCAAACATTGTAGAAATCATTAATCCTTCAAGTGCTAATGTGCGGTATAAAATTAATATTGGAACAGCACAAGCTACATTAAACTTTGGTACATTACCAAGTGGTGTCACAGTAAGCCAGGCTGGTACAATTTACACAGTATATGGCATTGATAGTTTAAGTGATTGGGAAGCTATAAAACAACCTACAGTGACAATTGATCCATCATTTGCAGGTTCATTTAGTTATGAAGCGGCTATTGTTTATAACACAGACACAGCCGCAGATATTGAGTTTGAATGGACAGTAGGTGTTTATCTACCAACAGCACAATTAGACACATCATTTACAATAGATATTACACCTAGTTATATTAGAGGTGCTGTATCTAATATGGTTGCTGTATTCAACTGGACTGACTTTATATACGAATTTATATATCGTGGTAACTTTACAATGACAACTAATGCTAAATTTACTTGGGATCTAAACAAAACACTTTCAACAACAGCAACAATGTCTTGTACAGCTACAAGATATATTGCTTTTGATGGATATAGTAATTTAACATTGTCTTCATCTACTGATGAATTAGGTAAATTTATAGATGTAGCTGATAATAAAGTTGCTGTGTATAATGATAGCGGTGCATATGGATTAAGTGCAAGTGTTTATAGTTTGCCAAGTTTATCTTCAGCAAATATTAGTTTTTCAGATAATTGGTTTCCATCAACACCAAGTGATAAAGGTATAAGTTTTGCAAGAGGACCTAACACTAATAATGGTGCTTGGGCAGTATATTTTGGTGCACTAGTTTCTAGTAGCGGAGTTATTATACAAAATAAAATAGGACCCAATAGTAGCACAAACTATGATAATACAACATTTACAAGTAATCTTCTAAATTTCCAAATGTCGCCAGGAGTTATTACAGCAGACGATTATACATATGCAGTTGCTATTGATACTTCAGGAACAATGACGGTCTATTCATTACAACCAAATCCTGTTTATACAACTTCTGAATATACTGTTAGTAGTTTAGGCACAAATGTTGGAGAATTGTTGGATGTAAATAATGATTATATTGCCCTAGCAAGACCAAATAGTGCAGGAAACAGAAATGTATATATCTATGATATATCTGATGGCACTTTATTACAAACATTTACACACAGTAACGGTGTAACAGCTATAAGTTTATATGAAAATACAGTTTGTGTATCAAGTACAACTGATACAAAAGTGTATAATATAGATACAGGCGCTACAGATTTGACAATAAGTCAAGGCACAGGTACTATTCATAGTAGTAGCAGCCCTAGAAAGAATTCAATAACAGATTTATATGTTGCAGTAGCCGCTCCTAATGAAACATCAGGCAGTACTAAAGGAGTTGTTAGAATATATCAAAGAGCAACAGGGACACTTCACGCAACAATTTTAAATCCAAACATTGAAAGTACAAGCACAGGTGATGTATTTGGCGGTAATATAATTATTGACGAAGATTATTGTGTAATTTCTGCATTTGCAGAAGATTTTAGCAATATTGTACTAAATGCAGGTACTGTATATGTTTATACATAAGGATTAAAAGATGGCAACAATTAATAATTTTGAAATAAATGGTGTTATAGACACAAGCAACAATGTGTTTGACAATATAGAATTACTTGCTATTAGTAGTGGTTGTTTTGTGACGTGGGACGCTAGTGAAGGTAAATGGAGTGTTGTAATTAACCAAGCAGGTTCTAGTATTTTTAGTTTTGATGACTCTAACATACTTGGACCTATAACAGTTGGTACAAGCGGCATTAATGATTTATACAATTCAGTTGAAATACAATATCCACACAAGGATTTACGTGATGTAGTAGATTATCTTACTGTAAGTGTAGATTCTGCAGATAGATTTGAAAATGAACTTGACAATGCACTACAAATAAATTTATCTACAATCAATGAACCAATACAAGCACAATATATTGCTACACAAGAACTAAAACAAAATAGAATAGACAAAGTAATTGAATTCAAAACTGATTTTCAAGGCAATGGTTTGAAAGCAGGTGATATAATTGATGTTACTAACACACCTTTAAATTTTACATCAAAAGCATTTAGAATTATACAAATAAATGAACAAGACACAGACGAAGGTGCTATTGTTTTAAGCATAACAGCCGCAGAATACTCAGCTGATGTGTATAACATTACGGGCTTAACATACGATCTAAGAACAAAGAACACAGGCATACCTAGCAAAATTGTTAATGAAGAAATAGAAGCATTAGACGATCAAGATGCAGGTGCAAGCATTGGACGCCTGTTGTTGGCAAATGCTGCCGCTAAAGTATTCAATGGATTGTTAGGTAGTTTGTTTGGCGATCCTAGTGCAGAAGGTGCTCTTACTGAACAACAACAAAAAGAAGCAAACGATCAAACAGCATTTCTTAATGGCATAAAGAAACCGCCATTAACACACAACGCATCTGTAACTGAAATATGTGAAGGTGGATCAGTTACAATTAATTTTACTGATGATTGTGAAACTTGTTATTTTGATGTACCAGACTATGAATATGAATATACTATTACAGGTATAGATGCTGGCGACATTGATATACCTTTGGAAGGCACAGTGTCAATTACAGGAGGTGCAGGTAGCATTTCTTTCAACACTACAGTAGATGGTGATGCATATGAAACACTTACATTTACCTGTGGTGAAAACTCTACTGATATTGTAATTCAATCACCTCAAGCATACAGTTATGAAAGTATCAGTGCTACAAGTACATCAATTACAGAAGGTGATAGTGTTGACATTACAATTACAAGTGCTAATATTGCAGATGGTGAAACAAGAGATTATGAAATTACAGGTACAGCAGTTGATAATGGCAGTGTAAGTACAGCTACAACTGGCACAGTAACATTCAACAGCAACTCAGCCACAATTACTGTTGCTACAACTAATGACAGTGTATACACAGGTGGCGAAAGTTATACATTTACTGTAGATCCTAGTTTTTCAAATCCGTGTGCTGTAAATGATGAACGTGCAATTACCATTGACGTTGCAGATGATGAATCAGCACCAGCTCCTGATGTAAGTTGTGATTATCAATCAGTACCTATTGTATGGTGCGGTGTTTGGGATGGTACAACTGGATATTTAAAATCAGTAAGTGTACATAGTGAAGCTAATTTACCTGTAGCAAGTACAGGAGGCACAGCAGTTCCACTTACTTGTAGTGTAAGCAATGCTAACACAGCTAGTGCGGCTGTAAGCATTGATTCAACTGTAAACATTGACACAAGTGTAGTAGCAGGCACATCAATAGATGTTATAACTAGTTTTGGTGCGGCAGGTAGTGGTCCTTATCTAACAGGCACTACAACAACAGTAAGAGGTAGCTAATCTTTTTTTACCTTTTTTTGCCTTTTTTTAACGTTTTTTTAGGTTTCACACTAAATACATATAACAGACAGCAATTAAAGGTTGTCTGTAAATTCAAAAAAACAGACAGACAACTTTTTAAGGAGATATAAAATGTCAGCAGCAAGTGATTATTTAGAAGACGCGGTACTGGACCACGTACTAGGAAACACAACTTACACACCAGCAACAAACCTATACTTAGGTTTATGGACAGCAGATGACGGCCTAGAATCAGGCACATTAACATCTGAAGTTTCAGGTGGTTCATATGCACGTGAAATTATTACGTTTGATGCCGCTTCAAGTGGTTCAAGTGCAAACACATCCACTGTAACATTTACTACAGCAACAGCTAACTGGGGTACAATTACTCACGTAGCGGTAATGGATGCACTTACATCAGGAAACGTACTGTTCCACGGTGCAGTTACAACTTCCAAAACTATAGAAAATGGAGATACTTTCCAGGTTTCAGCAGGCAACTTAACAATTAGCCTAGCATAATTTAGTGAGGGTGTCCTAGACAATTGGGGCACCCTCTTTTAACAACGAACAAGGAGATCGCCCAATGAGTACAATAGTTTTAAGAAGTACCAAAGGCTCAGCCCTGACATTTGCAGAGGGCGATGCCAACTTTACAAATTTAAACACAGACAAATTAGAAAACATCAACAGTGAATCAGTTGGTGATTTAAGTGATGTGGATCTTACCAACAACACAGATGGTAATGTCCTTACATACAATTCAACTTCAGGCAACATTGAACTACAAACACCATCAGCTGGTGGTATATCAGATGTAGTAGATGACACTACACCGCAACTAGGCGGTGATTTAGATTGCCAAGGCAACAAAGTTCAAAATCCAGTGCTAGAAGATTATGCTGAAACAATATATGCAATTGGTTCAAATGATTCACCAACTATTACAGTATCAAATGGTAATGTACAGAGTGTATCAATTACAAGTGGACTTGCACTACCAGCATTTTCAGATGCCGCAACAGGTCAAACTGTGACACTTATTGTTGATGGCAATGGTTCAGCAACTGGTACAGTAGATCATATTTTTGCAGGTGGAAACACAACTCTAACAACTAAGTCAATTGTTAGCATTTTATACGATGGCACAAATTACTGGACTTCTATAGCAACAGACTTTCAATAAGGAGTAAGTAGATGCCTCTAGGTGCAGCAAGAATAAGTTTTTTAGCAAAAACATCAATTACAGCGGAAGTAGAAGTTATACGTAAAAAACTTGGCGTAAGAGTAGAAGGAACAGCAGAGATTGACACAGCACAATATAAGTTTGGTAATTCAAGTTTTGTAGCTGACGGCTCAGGCGATGACAACTTAGCAATAGATCAAAATGCTTATGATTGGACTGTGTTTAACAATCATAGCAACTCAGACAATTACACAATTGAATGTTGGATTAGAGTGACTTCAACTTCTAGCCACAGTGCTATTTTTGGCACAAGAACCAGCACAGCATCACACAACTGGGATTTAGAAGCAAGAAGTGATACCTCCTTCCGTTGGTTTAACGGAAATAGTGAATTATATTCTAGTTCTACAGGTGCTTGGAGTTTAAACACTTGGCATCACGTTGCGGCTGTGATTGAAGGCGCAAATTTAAATGTTTATGTAGATGGCACAGCAGTTATTACACAAACAAGAACAGATTCAAATACAACTGGCGGATCAGATTTCTTTATTGGCAAGGGTGGATATCCTACACTAAACAAATTCTTTGGAAACATTGATGAATTTAGAATCTCAGACACAGCAAGATACACAACTAGTTTTACACCAGACACAGAACCTTTTGTAAATGACGACAATACAATATTATTGTTGCATATGAACGGTACAGATGGTTCAACATTCTTTGAAGATGACAACGGTGTACATAATAGAAGTCAAAAAGGTATCTTTACAAGAGGCAATGTTCAAACAAGCACAACACAAAGCAAATTTGGTGGAAGTAGTGCATACTTTACCACTACAGCATACAACAACGGAACTTCTGACAGTATTAGATCAGAAAACAGTGATGATTTTACATTCAGTGGTGATTTAACTTGGGAATGTTGGTTTTATCCTATTGACAATGGCACAAATTCAGGAACTTATACAGTGCTTGCTAACAGAGGTACTTTTACCACTACAAATTTATATGTTGCATTTAGGCAAAGTGACAATAAGCTACAATGGGGCAACAGTACTATGGGCGCCAATGTCACAACAACAACATTTGCATTTAACACTTGGCATCACTTAGCATTAGTTAGAGAAGGCACATCATCAGGTAATTTTAGTTTGTATGTGAATGGCACACAAGAAATGACAGACACTGATACTAACACAATTGGATCAGGCACTCAGAATTTTATTGCTGTAGGTTGTCTTGATGCGGCAACTCCAAGTTTTGGATTTAATGGTTATATTGATGAAGTAAGAATTTCAGACAACGCAAGATATTCAGGTAGTTCATACACCACACCAACTGAACAATTTATAAACGATGATAACACAATGTTATTGATGCATATGGATGGCACTGATGCGTCAACAGATTTCCGTGATGACAATGGTAAAGATAGAAGTGCAATAGGTCTAAATGCTGAAGGTAATACACAAATAGATACAGCACAAAGTAATTTTGGTGGTACTAGTGCTGTTTTTGACGGAAGTGGAGATTACCTAACAACTCACGGCCCTAATTTAGGATCAGGAGAATGGACAATAGAAATGTTTGTTCGCTTTGATAGTGTGTCAGGCGTTAGAGTGTTGTACGATGACAGAGAAAGTGCAAACACAGCAACAGGCACAGTTCTACTATACACAAACAATACTACACTATTCTTCAATAGTCAACAAGCAAACCGTATTTCAGGCGCTACACTTGCTACTAACACGTGGTATCATATTGCTGTTGTAAGAGACAGTTCAAATGATGTAAAAATGTATTTAGACGGTACACAAATTGGTACTAGTTGGAACGACACTTCAACCTATTCACAACAAGATGGAGATGGATTCTTTGGTATGAATCACCAGTCGCCTAACAATCACTTCTTTGATGGATATATTGATGAAGTAAGATTTTCAGATACCGCAAGATATACAGCAGGCTTTACAACACCAACTGAAACATTTCAAAATGATGCAAACACATTGTTGTTAATTCATATGGATGGTACAGACGCCTCAACTGTATTCATAGATGACAATGGTTATTACCCAGACCCATAAGGAGATAGCCTGTGGCTGAATTATATATTGCAGACGGATACATTGAACAGGCTTACTTTGAAAGGCAAGTTGACAGTGGTACAATAAGCCTGTCAGGAGCGTTTTCTCCTAGCTTTACAGTAGATATTGCAGACGACACAGGATATTTTATTCCTGATTATATCCAGGATGGATATATTGGTGTTGCGCCTACAGAAGCAGAAGCCGCACTTTCTAGTGCATTTAGTACAAGTGTTGATGCAGGTGCTGTAAGAGATGCAAGCGCAAGTTTTGGTGCATTGTTTACACCTTCATTTAACATTGACACATTTACTAGAGCTAGTGCCGCACTAGACAGTCAGTTTGACGTAAGTGCTACAGCAAGCAAAATTGCAAGCAACGAGGCAACACTTGAAAACATTATCAATCTGTCCTTACAAGCGGACAGAACGAGACTGTTTGACTCCGCTCTTACCGCCTCTTTCTCTCAAAGCTCTTCTGTCAACAAACTGGTTGACGCACAATCTACACAATCCGCACAATTTACACAAACAGCAACCGCAGACATAATACAACTAAGCGGAGCAAATCTTGCAAGTGCATTTACACTTGCTTGTAGTCCTATTCAATTTATACCTAAGTTTCCAACAACATATAGGCCCAATGAATTTGATCAATATTTTACAACAGGCACTACACCAATTACAACACCTGGTAAATTTGTGTTCAACAGCACAGTAAAATATTTTGGTACACACAGTTTAGAAATTACAGATGCAGGCTTTAAAGTTGTTAGTGAACCTTTGTATGACAATTCAAGAGAAATACCGCAAGACGAGGAATTTGTTTTTGAAACAATGATGCGTTTTGATGAGGACCAATTAGTTAGTACTTCTACTCCATTTATACTTCATAGCCAGCTAGGAGCTCACGCTACAAATCTTCAATCAATAGGCAGTGGCACTGTTTGGGCAATTGGCGAAGACAACAACACCTTTGAAGCAAAATTACGTGATTATGGCACAGGTACTGTGTATACACTAGATTTACCTACAAAAAGTATAGTTAAAGATACGTGGTATTATGTAAGTTTACGCAGAAAAGCAAATGGCACAGTTGAATTTTCTGTATCTGATAGTACTTCAACAGTAACTGATACTTTAAGTTTGAACAATAGATTAGGTGGTAGTACTATAGGTCAGAATTCAGGTGCCTTAATATTACAAAATTTAGATCAACAATCCAGTGGCAGTATTTTCTATGATACAACTCATTATCAAGTTGGTAATAGTGAATATACAATGTGGGACGGCACTGGTGTCCAATTTGGAAGTACTATTAGTTTACCAGACTATGGTACAGAAGATACTCTAATACTTGCACATTTTGACAACAACTATAATGATGATACAACACTGTTGTTAGAACTTGCAAGTGAAACTTTAAGTAGTGCATTTACAATATCAGCTAGTGCTAATGTAAGCCTAGATGCTACAATACTACAAGGTAGTGCCGCAACACTATCAGCTGATGTAAACAAAACAACTGACACAAGTTCAACACAAAATGCCATCTTTACACAAACCGCTGATGTAGGTGTATTGCAGGGCGGCGCAAGTAGCCTTAACAGTGCATTTACTCAAAACGTAGATATAAACAAGCTAGTTGATGTAGATAGCTCTCTTGACAGTGCAACCGCACTAACAGCTGATTATGGTGTCACACGTCAAGGTGCCGCAACTCTTAGCGGTGCAATGACATTTACAACAACAGCAAGAGTAAACAAAGTTGGTGATACAGACTTTGATGTTGCATTTACAATGTCAACAGATGCAGAACGCACAGTAGGATTTGAAGCAGATCTACAAAGTGCATTTACAGGTGTGTTCTTAATTGGTGAAATTGAGCAAGGTGAAGCAGACTTTAGTAGTACGTTTACACAATCAGCCACAGCTGTCAAAACCACAGACGTAGACAGCACACAATCAAGTGCATTTACACAATCAGCCACAGCTGTTAAAACCACAGACGTAGACAGCACACAATCAAGTGCGTTTACAATATCAGCAGATCCTGCAGGATCAACAATTGGCTTTAGTGCTGATTTAGATAGTGCATTTACACAGTCAGCTACAGCAACACGTATACAAGAAGCTACAGCAACGCTAGACAGTGCTGTAACGCTTAGTGCAGACGCTATAAAAGCTGTAGATGCTGGTGCTACACTTGATAGTACAGCAAGTATAAGTGCTACAGCAACACGTATACAACAAGGTAGTGCAGACTTTGACGCTTTTGCTACACAACTATCAGTTGTTGTTAAAATAGGCAACTTCCTAGTTGATATGGACAGCCAGTTCCAATTGTCAGCAGATGCTAGAGTAATTGCTGAAAATGAAATAGTACTAGACAGCACCACTTCACTATCAGCAGATGTAGGCACAATTAAAACCACAACTGTTGCAATGAGTACCGCAACTACAATGACTACTACAGGTATAGCAGGCATTGCAGGCGAAGCAGAACTTGATGCAAGCACCGCACTAAGTGCAGATCCTGTTGTAGTTGTAAGTGGTGAAGCTACAATTGACTCAGCAATGAGCTTTGTTGCAACAGTCAAAGCAAACCTAGTTGGAGAAATTGACCTAGACAGTGCATTCCAACTATCAGCAACACCAAGCATAACAAAAGGCTTTGCAAGTACACTAGATAGCACCGTTTTGATGCAAACAACGCTATCTTTGCAGGTAAATGCAGGTGCTGACTTAAATAGTACTACAACGCTTACAGCATCAGGTAGGTTAATTACATTTGATGCAGATTTAACCTATGTAGTGCCAAGTGAAACTAGGACAGCAACAATCTTTAGTGAATCAAGAGAATTCGCTATAGACAGAGAAACAAGAGAATATAAATTTAGGAGTTAACAATGCCAAGTTTGAGAAGACAAGGATTTGAACAAACAAATCAAGGTTTGGCTGTCACCAAAGACACAGAAGCACAGCTAATTTACACTCTAGATTGGAGTGAATGGTTAGACACAGGAGATACTGTGTCAACTGTTGCGTGGACAGTTGCCGCAAGACGCAATGATCCAACACCGCCTACTATTGAATCATCAGGCGTAGACGGCACAAACAAAAAAACATACATAGAGCTAAGTGGTGGACAAGCAGACAAAATCTATGTTGTAACAGCAAAAGTAACCACAGCAAACGGGTTGGTTGATAGACGCAACTTTCGTGTAGAGGTAGTAGATAGAGCCGCATAATGACTGACAAAGACGCTTACGAACAATTAGAATTCAATGCAGAACGTGCTTACTACAGCCTTGACAAACGTCTTGCGCTGATGGAAGAAAAACTTACTGTAATGAAAGACAATCATCTAGCACATATTGAGCGTGATATGAGATGGATGAAAAGTATTATGTGGACCACAGCTGTTGGAGTGATAGGCAATTTACTAGCCATTATCTATACCATAATACAGTAAACGTTCTAAATACTGTATGGACAAGAAAATACCAGCAGATATATTAGAGCGTTTACAATTTAGAAAACCAAACAATCAAAATCCTGGCGAAGATCAAGCTGTAGAATTTATTAAGTTTGATGAATTTCCTTGTGCAGATTGCAAGAAAATGATAAGTCAATCCAAACACTCAATCAGAAGATATGCGGTGCCACAACCGCATTATAGAACTAGATGCGAAAACTGTTTTATGGTACAAGACCCTGAAACAAAACAGTACGATGTACACGTAAGTAGCGCAAATCGCCGTTTTTTAGACTATTTTAACACAAAGAAATAAATACTTGTGCAATAGTTGTGTTTGCTTACTGATATCGTTTAATGCCATTAACGTTTACTCCGTGGACAGCTATTGCGGAACAAAAAACCACTGTCAAAACTCTTCCTATGAGTGTTATATGGTTTTTATTGCCCGTCCTAGACTTTGCGAAGTCAGTTGGCGGGCATTTTTTTGCTTGACATTTCGTTTTTGTGGTGTTATTATTATAAATGTATAAATACTATAGAACAAGGCATTAGACTATGAACTATCAAGATCTAGAACAACAACAATTGATTGGCTACTGGGCAAAAACCCAAGGCTTCAGTTTGAAAACACTAGAAAAGGCAGACACACAAACACTACAGGCACTACGTATAGCAACCAATTGTTTAAAGGCACGGCAATTTCTTGAATCCCACGAAAAACAAACATTTCACAATCTATTAAATAATTTTAAACTAGGCAAATCTATCAGCAAGGCACTACTCGCAAGTGTATTCCGCAAGGCTCGCAAGATACAAAGAACACAGGCAAAACACACGAGAAAAGCAACTCGTTAAATCAGTGCTGAAAACCCTGGTTGTAATATTGACGGCTAATGACCCAGGTTGGTGTATATGTTGCAGATACGGCATTGCACAAGAAAGGGCCGCAGATTACCTAGCAATAGGTTGGAAGTTTCAATTCATCCGTCTTCCGTAAAATCTGTATCTGTCGTGTGTGAGAGTTCAAGACACACGGTACGGCTATAGTAATGAGTGCATATTTTTTTGTGTCTCTCATTACTATAGCCGTCGTATGACTTCAAGTTCAAGTTAAAAGTAAATATTAAATCACTTTTAGTTTGAGCGATAGCGCAAACGAATCACGCAAGTGATGAGTAAGACAAACGTAGTTTGGCTTTGAAAGTAATAAAAAAATGAAACAAAAACTTGACATAGAAATAGTAGCAACACCTGAAGAAGAACAACAGATATACAATCTAATTGATTTCTACAACTTATCTTATGACGATTATGCAAATCCTGAAGACAATTTCTATTGGATAAAAGGACTTGTAATAAGTAAAAAACTACTGTTATTACTACAACTGACTGGTGCTGAGATCTACACAACACCCTCAAAATAGTCGTTTTAACAGTCAAATCTACCACAAGCAATAAATATGTATATGGAAGACAAAGCAAAAACTGGTCCTAAACCCAAGGAACTGGTACAAGGAACTATTGAGG
>Ga0213865_10001189_pt1 | contig 17204 bp, 12 predicted proteins | sample PICome_6_FD_160100 | JGI IMG/M metagenome (GOLD analysis project Ga0213865, IMG submission 160100) | Coastal seawater microbial communities near Pivers Island, North Carolina, United States - PICO282 | ecosystem: Environmental > Aquatic > Marine > Coastal | place: USA: North Carolina...
TGTACCTGAGGAGCCTGAAGTACCTGAGGAACCTGATGTACCTGAGGTACCTGATGAGCCACTAGTACCTGAGGAGCCACTTGTACCTGAGCTACCTGAGGTACCTGATGAGCCACTAGTACCTGAGGAACCACTTGTACCTGATGAGCCACTAGTACCTGATGAGCCTGATGTACCTGAACTGCCTGAGGTACCTGATGAGCCACTTGTACCTGAGCTACCTGAGGTGCCTGATGAACCGCTAGTACCTGAGGAACCTGATGTACCTGAGCTACCAGATGTACCTGACGTGCCGTCTGTACCTGAGGTACCATCTGTACCGGAGGTACCATCTGTACCTGAGGTACCATCTGTACCTGAACTACCTGAAGTACCTGTTGAACCTGAGGTACCTGAACTACCAGAAGTGCCTGAAGAACCAGATGTTCCTGATGAGCCGTTTGTGCCTGATCCCCCTCCTGATGGGAAAACTGTTACGCAAATATTAGAGTTACTTGTGGTAAAAGGAGTGGTAGAAGAATATGCTAAGGGGGTTATAGTATTATATGTAACATTATTAGTAACACTTGTTATACTACTATATTCAAATATTACATAACTAGATCCAGTATGGAATCTTATTAAACCATCTTGACTAACATCAAGATAATCCCCTATATTTTCACCATTTCCGTTAGTTTTGTTTACTCTAATGTTGGTTGCCGCAGTAACATCATTTGTAGTGCTACCCCCATTTAAAAATGTGAAATCTCCTGAGTTAGGGGAGTCTCTGCTAGTGTCAAAAGTATAAGGGAGGCAAAATCCTGATCCCCCCTCACTGTTTCCTACAGTATCCCAGTCTAATACAAAGCATATTTCATCACTTTCTGTAAAAGGGAAAGTACTTGTAGAGTACCCTAAAGATCCTGTGACTTCTCCACTAGCTACCTCAAAAAGTACGTAATGATTATCTGAGGAGGGGGAAGTATTTACTATAGAAGAGCTATAATATCTAAAAATAGCATATCTATCAGGATTACTTTTATTGTAGAGTAAAATTTTACCAGAAACACTACCTGTAAGAAACCCTTCTAAGTAAACCGAAGAATTATTAGTATAATTTACTGCTATTTTTTCTGTTTCGGTAACATCATTAGTAGCATCACCCCTGCTTGTAAATCCCCATAAGCTAATTTTTCCTTTCCCTGGGCTTCTGTAGGGGGCTACTATATTATAAGGGATACAAAATCCTACTCCACCTGTAGTACCTGTACTTGTTCTATCTATCAGAAATCTTTCAGCCATGGATTAGGATTACTATTTAGTTATAAATATTAGTTTTTTTTATTTATAAAATTCTAAATAATTATACTTTAAATATTTTTTTAATCCTGCTATATTATAATTTTGTTCTGTAAGGGTAAGTATATTATAATTGGTAGTTTCAACTGTAGCAGAATTTCCTGTTAAAGTCCATGTAAGAGTAAATATTAAGTATGAAGAATAATCATAACTTTTATTTTTATTTTTTAATTTATTAAAAATGTCTTTAGAAGTTTCTATATAACAATTTTCATTAAATTTTTTAGCAAAATATCTTACAAAATTTCCTATGTTATAATCTTCATCTGTAGGTAAAGGTTTTACATATGAAGGGATCAAAAAGGAATCAGAAATGTTTACTTGTTTTAAAGTATTATATATTTCATTTTCTTTAGTGTAAATTACTTTATTAGTAGAAATAGGGGGAATAACAGGAATTCTTTCTAATTCTTCTCCGCCCATACTAGGATTTTTTTCTGTATAAAATTCTCCTAAGGAATTTTTCCAGTAATATCCTATATACTCTCTTTTAGTAGTTTTAAGTTGGAATTCCCCCCCTTGAGTATATAAATCTGTTTTAATTTGGCTTTTAGGATAGTAAACCATTATTCTTCGGTTTCTTGTTCTTCTTGAGGGGGATTTAACAAACTAAACTCATTTGAATCTTTAGCACTAGATGCACGTTTTTTAGGTTTAGGGGTAGATAATGTACTTAAAGTAGTAGTCCAACCTGTTCTATCAATACTGTGATCCATTGCTGTAACTATAAAATCTATCTTATTTACATAAGAATTAGGTAAAATTTCTTCAGTTACAACAAGTTTTTGGTAAAGCAATATACCTGATATGCCATCAAGCTCTAGCGATAGGTCTATAGGAATAAATCCCTTACCTGCTAAAGAGCCATTTAAAGTTTTTACTCCTAAATCATATTCCAAAAGAGATTGTAAATTAGTTTCAGCTAATGTATACGAGGATTTACCTAAATATTTAAAAGAAGTATAAGCTTCATTTAAAAATTCAATTTGAGTAGCATATTTTTTATTTAATTCTTCAAAAATCTCGTTATTACTTTCTGAGTTTATGGGGGTTTCGTTTCCTGTAAGGAGAGCTTGTTCTAGACGTTCTGATATTTGTGTTCTATCTACTAGTCCTTCGTTCCATCTTGCTAAAAGTGAAGTGCTACTATTAACATCATTGCCACTAGCTGTAGAGCCTATAGCTATTTGGGTAGCTATTTGGTTAGTTATTTTAGATTGGGAAGACACATTTCTAACAAAACTACCTTGTTGATAGGGTAAAGTTCCATATAAACGTAACGCTACAACATCTTCAGAAAAATCTACTACTCCTGGGATGATTGTGTCGTCTTTTATGTTCAGGCCGTTATCATCATCATAAGTTAAAGTAAAATTATTTATATTACCTAATGCTTCTTGTATAGTAAATAGTAGTTTGTCTAAAAATTTATATAAATTTATGCCTCCTTTATCATTTTGGGTATCTTCTAAAACTTTAGTTACATGTTCTATGTTTACATGTATAGCCATTAATCTTCCTTGGTAAACTTCATTACCCCCATCTCCTTTCCTAAAGTAATTAGATATAATAGTGTTTAAGTTGGGAGAAGAAGAAGTCCCAGTATTTGGTTGGGAACCTTCAGGGGGGTTTTTTCCATATGAAAAAGGAATTAAACATACTTGGGGATTTGTTGAATGTTGAAACCAATGTGTAAACATTAAATTATCTTCGTATCCATCACTAATTTTAATTTGTACATTATTAGCTTGGGGAATAATTTTTTCTTTTATTAAAGAAAGTATAGTTCCTAAAGTAACATAATAAGATTCATAGGCATTTTCTTCATTACTAGGGTTACTAAATTTTATAGCTACAGCTTCAGGTATTTCTTCTTCAGTATTTTCAACTTCTAATTGATTTTTAATATTCCTAACTATAGCTTTTTTATAAGTAGGAACACCTTCTATTTCTTCCCAAGGAATATTTTGGGATTTAAGAGCTTGTACTATTCTAAATAAATAATAATTCAGAACTGATTTGTTCTGGTTTGATATGGTGGTAACTAAATTTTCATTTTCTCCATCAAAGGCCCCCGTTAAATTTAGTACTTTAGGAGATGATATGCTATTAGGATTTTTAACTTGGATAGCACCTGCTTCTTTTAAAGCATTATATTCACTATTTGCTAATTTGGTTCCAATTTGTCTTTTATAAAAGATATCAATATCCTCTTCTTTATCTATTTTAGTACCTAATTTTTCTAAAATAAGAGTTTTTTCTGCAAGGTTAGGGGGGTTTATTATAATATAATCCTCTAAAAGAATACTGTTAGTATTATCTTCAAATATTCTAGGAGAACCTATTGTTAAACTATCTACTAATCCTCCTTTAGATACTCCTGATATGGTAATTTCGTATCCTCCATTTTTACCTAAGGACCAGCTGTAATTGTCTACTTTAAATAGGGCCCCATCATAGTTACCTTCTGTTTCTCTTCTACCTTCAAAAATTTTACTTTCAATAGTAGTATCTTTTTGGGCATCAAAAAAAGCGTTTAGGGCACTAGTAGCTACTTTAGGTTTAGAAACATATTTATTTTTTGCTATATAATTAGTGTGTCCCCACTCTAATAACATATAATACCCTAATCTAAGGTATAAAGCTTCTACAATAGTTAATTGATCCTTATTGTGAACTTCTAATTTTATTTCGTATTTTCGTATAGCTCCTCTATTTAAATGTCTTATTTTTACACTTTGTATACCAAATATAGGGGTTAAACCATATTCTAAATTACCTAACCCATATGAATATTTGGAAGCTTTAAAAATATCTTTATTTGTATCTTGGTCAGGAATAACTCCTCCAACTATAGGATTTGAATAAGGTGCAATATTACCTACCCCACCAATTAATGCAAAGTTTTTAGCAAGTTCAGATCCCTCACCTACATTTCCCAATGTTTTTTTAAGGGAATTATTTTTAGTGACATCAACTGATGATACTAATCTTACCCACGCTCCTTTATTGTGATTATTTAAGGTTCTAGCGTCTGGGGTTATTTCATAGAGTGAATTTAATTCAGGGTTGTGCCCTAAAAGTTTTTGTCGTATGTCAATTTGGTTTTGGACATACTTGTCTAAAGGAGCTCCTGTTAAATTGCCCATTAATTTTCATTTAATCGATTATAACTATTAATTACACTTGTAATATTGGTAGGGATTCGAATTTGAACACCTTGAGGGGGGTATAAAGTGTTTTGAGTAACGGAGGGGTTAGCTATTGATATTATCCACCATAAAGATTTATCATTATAGTATTGGTTAGCTAATATATCATATCTATCTCCCTTTTGGGTAATAACATATATATCACTTACTGATAGGGGAATTTCGGGGTATTTTACCGTTCTATAAAACCTTTTACCAGATTTTATTGCTGAGTTATTTAATATTGATATGTTATTGTATCTGCTCATCGTAAGAAATTAGCTGCTAAAGATGCAGCTGTTTGCGCTGATGCTTGTTCTTCAGTTGTAAATTTATATCCTTTATGGTCAGAACCCATAGATATAAATTTAGAATTTGGGGAAAGCGGAGTTGTTTTTTCAGGGATAAAATTATGAATAGGTTTAAAATTAAAACCACTTACTTCTATTAGTGTAGGAAGTTCAGCTGAGTTTTCATCTTCTGATCCATCATCATTCCTAGCTATGTCCCAATTAGAGTCTGTAGTGATATTATACCCAAATCCTGTTATAACTCCATATACATTATTTAAATAATCTCCTATTGTTAATTGTACTATATTACCTCTCATAAATCCTGCTTTTGCAGAATAATCAGGGGCCATTAAAGAGGAAAGATAATTCAATTTTTGATAAGTAGGAAATAATTCAGCTCTAGAAGCTATATGAACTTTAAAACTTAAACTTATATCTCTACTAAAACCCCCATATTTAAAAAATTCTTCTCCTCTACCAGGATATTGTGTAGAAGACCACGTAGCACCAAAATTATCTGCAAAATTATCTATGAATGCCCTGAAGTGAATAAATGTTCTTTTTTGGGGGTTATCGTTATCTACAACAGCTATATGGAACTTAATTAAATCATCATAACCTTGGCCCGTGTTAACCGTGCCTTCATCACTGGTGTATATTTTATTATAATTTATTAAATCAGTTCCATGGGTTTTTTTAGGGGCTCCCTCATAATAAGTTTGTTTATTTGAATCCTTATCTTTACCAGGGTCTCCTGTTCCAAATTTATCAACCCTATTAAATTGTTCATAATCTGTAGTTCTACCCAAAATGCGAGTTTTAGCAGGTTGGGTAGTGTTATTATTAATAGTAGTAATAAAGTTAGTTATACCACTCTCTTTGTTAAATCCTGTAGTTTTAGGTTTGTTTTCAGAATTTTGTAATGCAATCTGAGTGTTGGTGAAAGCAAAAACATTTTGTTGAGTATAGCTATAACCCTCAGGGTTAGTTTGCTCATTTTGTACTAATCCTGGGTAGTATCCGTTAGTAGTAGTATATCTACGAAGAGTAGTAAATCCTATTCCCCCACTGGATTTGGGGCCCCCACTATATCTAATTAAAGATGTTTGGTTTTCACGTCCTGTGATGTTAAATTCACCTTTAAGTCCTTGTGTAAGAGCTACTTTATTTTGGTATAATAAAGTTAACCTATTAGTATTATTTTCATTAAAATTATGGGTAGTTTTATAACTATAGGTGTTTTCTCTAGTTACAGGTACAATACTACTATCTAAATGAATGCCTGTACCTGAAACCGTAGCTTGGGCAAGTACAGTAGAAAATGAAAATGCTCTAGGGGGACCGTAAGGGGTTTTTGGTCTTAATTTTTGTAAACTATTTTGAGTTATATCAAATAGTAAACCTTTTCCATCTTGGTAGAATCTACTTAGACGGGTAACATCTGTTGCTGCCCTTGCGCTCCTTCCAGTTCTACCAAATATATCTCTTCCAAAAGCTACACTAGGAGCGGGTTCATAGTATTCAGGGATAGGAGTAACTACATAGGGGGCACCATTCCCTGATCCATATTTTATATCTCTTAAATTACTTTTAAAATTTATAAGACCTCTTCTAGATACGGGTTGCCCCGCAGCATCTACAAGGGGGCGGGAAGGTGGTTTTACAGTAGCCGGGGTAAAGGGCATAAATTATTATCCAGGAGGGTTATCTGAGTATTGGGGTGGGGTAGCTCCGTTGTTTCTGTCTAAGATAGATCCTTCTAGAGTTTTTTTGCCGTTTTCTCCTAAAGGATTAGGATTAGTTACAGGGGGAGTTTGACCCCCAAAAGATAAATTAGTTTTTCCTAAAGAATTTAATAATGATGTTGCCATGATATTTTTTTAAAAATTGATATTACAGTTATAAATATTAACCTTTATTGAAGATTATATGAATTTTGTCCTAATGCCTGTCCTACTTTATTACCATCTAATTCAATAGTTGAATTAACTTCTATTGGACGATTTATTACCTTTTTTAATAAATCTTTTATTTCATTTAATTCTTGTTTTAAGTTTTCAGTTTCGGTATTTACCCCAAGATTAACTTCGTCGGCAGTTTTAATTGTAGCTCCTTCTATGTTGCGTCCTTCTTCTTGTGCTGCAGTTTGTACATAGGTATCTATGCTAAACGCATCCTCAAGCATACCTGGAATGGCTTTTACTCCGTCAATAGCGCTATCAATAATACTTTTTCTAGGTAGTGTTTCATTAAGTTTAGCTATAGTAGTTGTAGCTTTTTGTATAGCACTTATGTTTAATTTACCAAATGCACTATAAGCTTCTACTAAACGAGGAAGTTTTTCAGACATAGTATCCATTGCCTCAAAATTAACCTTATCAAAATTAATTTGATTTACTCTATTTAAAATAGAAGGTAAATTGCGAGGGAGATAGTCTCCTATTACTAAAAATGCAGGGGTAGAAGTAATTTTTGTTAAAGCTGTTGCTAAATTAGTAGCAGCAAGGGGTAACTTACTAAAGTCGAGGGTTTGGGTTTGTATTTCGTTTAATAAGTTAATAGACTCTACAAAATTAGAATCTATAACTCTTGTTAAAGCTCTAATATTATATTCATCATCAGCTTTTAATATAACAGTACTAGCGCTACTAACAGCTTGGGCAGCTTCTGAGAGAGGGGTGTAATCTTTAGATTCAGGTATTACAAGGGCAGATAAAAGATTAAAAGTTTCTATAAGATCGGCTTTTAATGCATAAGAAGCTCCTACAAAAGCATCTTTATTTTCAACTACTATATTAGCAATTTTAGCTAAAAGTGGTATTTGTTCAACTAAATTTGATAAGTTTAAGTTTTTAACTTCTAAATTATTTAAACTATTTAGATTTTTTATTAACCTATTAGATAAAACGTTTCCTAATGTAGCAATATTTTTATTTAACTCTTTTAGCCCAGACATAGCTTCACTAAACATAACAAGAGCATCAGCATTTTTCTTAATGCCTGTGGCATTAATTTTCATAGCTCCAAACTTATTAAGTTTGTCTATAGGAAGTTCAGTAGTACCCCCAAAGAAATTAACAATTCCATCAACTAATTGTTTACCAGCATTTGCTAAAGAACCTACAAAACCCATAGCGTCTCCTTTACCTAAAACTGCCATAGCTTCTCCGTAAGCTACTACAGCATTAGCATTATTAGAGATATTTTTAGCATTAAGCTCAATTTCCCCAAATTTTTTAATTTTATCTAAAGGTAAATCCCCACCAAAAAATCCTACTATACCATCGGCTAAACTACCTGCTACATTAGCTAAACTACTAACAGTAGAAGCAGCAGCTACTACTGCTAAAATAGCCATAGCTTTTGTGTAAGCAGCTACAGCATCAGCATTATTACCCATTTTTTCAGGATCAAGGTTCAGATTTTGGAATTTTATCATTTTATCCCCAGGGAGATCACCCCCAAAGAAACTTACTAGACCATCATAAGCACTACCTACGGCATTAGCCATACTAGAAATAGTAGATCCTACAGATCCTCCTGCTAAGGCTGTCATAGCAAACGCATAAGCTACTACAGCTTTAGAATTATTTTCCATTTTTGTAGCATCTAAATTAAGATTTTGAAATGCTATCATCTTATCTCCTGGGAGGTTACCGCCTCCAAAGAAACCCGCTATACCATCGAATATGTTACCCGCAGCGTTTGCTAAACTTGCTACTCCACTTGCTGCAGAACCTACGGCTAAGGCTGCCATTCCTATAGAGTAAGCTGCTACAGCTTTAGCATTGCGAGCCATTTTTTTAGGATCAAGGTTCATTTTTTGAAATGCCACCATCTTATCTTCTGGGAGGCCCCCACCCCCAAAGAAACCTGCTATACCATCAAATATGTTGCCTGCCATTCCTGCTAAAGAAGCAACAGCTCCTGCTGCAGAACCTACTGCTAGTGCAGACATGCCTATAGCCCAAGCAGCTACAGCAGCAGCGTTATTAGATATTTTCTCAACATCTAAATTTAATCTACCAAAATCTTCTATAGGTTTAAACATACCAGGGCCCATTAATGCTATAGCTCCTATAGCTAGTGCAGCACCAGTAGCGGCAACACCACCAGCTGCAAGGGCTATTAAGCCACCTCCAATAGCGGCCATACCTCCTCCTGCTTGGGCAAGTGCTTTACCATCTAGTTCTTCTAGTGATTTCATTCCTTCTGCTAAAGTTGGGAGAACTTTACTAAAAATATAAGTAGCACCCGCTATACCCGCAGCAATAATGGCAATAGAGCCTGATAGTATAGCAGCACCTAGTAGTATTGCGGGATTTGCAAATGCTGCTAATCCACTAGCTAATCCTTTAAATACACCTCCTATACCTTTACCAACTCCTTTACCAAAGTCTCCTATACCTTTACCTATAGAACTTAATCCTCCCCCTATAGAAGAACCAATTCCTCCTCCACCACCATCATCATCACCCCCTCCTAAAACTCTATCTTTAAGGTCATCTTTAAGATCAGCTGCTTTGTCCTGGAGGCCATCTGTAAGGGAGGCTTTCATTTCTTCCATAGCTTCTTTACCCCCAAATCCAGCTAGTATCTGTTTATCGCTTAAACCTTTTTCTTTGGCTAAATCAAAAGCACTAGGACCCCCTCCTTCTCCCCCACCCATAAATTTATCTTTTAGTTTGTCTATAAGACCTCCTAATAATCCTCCACCTTCACTACTTCCTCCTCCCCCTTCTCCCATTTCTTCAGTATTAGTTACCTTTACATACATAGGGGTAGATGAGGTTGCGCCCAATAAAGCTTTAGCTCCTGCAGCGACAGCAGCACCCGCTCCTACTGTAATGGCTGCTGCTTTAAATAAAGTAGGATGTTCTTTAGCAAATTCAGTTATGGCTTTAACTTTATCTACTACAAATAAAAAGGCATTTTTTAATGCTAAAGCAAAAGATTCAATACGATCTGCTACATAATCTATATCTATACCTTTTATATATTCTTGGACTTGGTTTAAAAAACGTGTAATTTTTTGAAAAATACTTTCGTTTCTAGTAGCTTCTTCAGCACTTTCTACTAAACGTTTTACTATACCCCCAATAAATTCATAAATAGAGCTTACTACTCCAAAAATACCTTTAAATACTGCTCTAACACCATCTAAATTATTTCGTATAAAATTAACTATAGTGTTCCCTACATCATTTAGGTATCTACCTAATTGCTTAGCAGGTTCTACTAAACCCTCTCTCATTTCTTTTCCACCTCCTCTTATTAAGTTAGCAAAGTTTTTAAAGAAAGGACGAAGTTCATCTACTAATATGGCTTTAATTTCTTTTACGTACTGGGTGAATTTGAGGAAAGCATTTACCATAGGGATTGCAGCCGCCGCTAATTTGGCTTGGGCTTCAGCTATTGCTCTTTCTTGGTTTGCTCTTTTTTCTTGTGCTGAAAGTTGTCTTAATTGGTCGCTCAAAGCTTCTGAGGCTCCCATTTCCCTCATTTTGGCAAGGGCTGCTTCTTCAGATCCCGTTTCTTTTAATAATTTTTTAAATTTTTCTTGAGCTGAGTTCATGTCGTCAAAACCTGTGCCTGCTAAAAGCTCTTGGGTTTTTAACATTTTAGCTAACTCATCTCTACTTACCCCAATAGAATCTGCTAATGCCTGTTGTTGAAGGACATTCATATTAGTAAATTCTGCAGCAGATCCTATTTGTTTTGCTACTTCTTTACCAACTGTTGCTAAATCATTATTTAAAGCAGCTTGCCTAGCTTTTTCAAGGTTTAAATCTCTTCCTATTAGGAGCTCGGCTTCCATTTCTTTAGCAATAGAGTCTTCAAAGTTAAGTAAGTTACTACTTATATTTTCTAACCCACTCATTTCTAAGCCTAGTCTTTTAGCCTGGAAAGCGGCCTCAGCTATTTTTTTACCACTAGAACCCACAGATAAAACAAAAGCATCACTCGCAGTAGCAGTAGCTCTCATTACTTCTTGTTCTGAAAGAGCTATATCATATCTATCTTTTAAGGCTTGGATACTGGTTTTAACTTCTAAAGTATAATCAGAAGTTTCTTGCCCAGCTAAATCAGCTTGTTGGGTTAACTCAGAAGCTTCTTCAGCAGACAAACCATATAAATTAGTTAATTGGGCTACAGTTTTTAGTGTATCATCTGAAAATTTCTTTGTGGCTCCATAGGTTTTGTTTAAGATTTCAGCTGTTCTCAAAAAATCTTCAGGCATTTGGCCTGTTTCTTTGGCTATACCAGATACTTGATTGTATAGTGCTTGAGCTTCTTTTGTGGCTACACCCAAATTAGTAGCAGTATCAGCTACTGCTTGACCTAACTCAAAAAATAAGGTTTCCCCCATTTTGTAATCGGCAATATAACTTGAAAGAGATAAAAATTCATCTTTTAAATAACTAAAAGCATTACCTATTTGTTCTTTTAAGTCACTTACGAAATTTTTTAAGGGAGCAAATATAGTTCCTACTACTTTACCTAAAGATCTAGCAAAAACAGCAAATGTTAAAGCTCCTCCTAAATTTTTAATTAAACCTTTTATAGTTCCTGCTATACCCGCTAATAATACTCGGGTTTTACCTACAACCCCTAAAGATTTCTGGCCGTCTTTGGTGAGCTTTTCAGCCATAGCTTGAGCTGCTTCACCTCCTGCTTCAAATCCCAAAGCAACAGCTGCACTTTGTATACCTATCCCTTCCATAAACCCTTGAACTGCCCCTAAACTTACATTCCAATAAGTCATAGCATCTCGGATATTTAAAATAGCTTTTTCTTCTTCTTCTAAATAAGCTAAAGCTTCTTCTAAACCTTTATTTTGTTCTTCAAGAAGGGCAACTTGAATTGCTCTAGGGTCAGTTTGTTGTTTAAGTAAGTCAACTTCTGATCTTAGGTTTGCTGCTTTTTTCTGTTGGACTTTTATAACGTTGTTAGCGGATGCTAATTCTGCTTGTAGCTGTGCAGGGACAGCTTTTCCTGCATCTTCATATTCTTTGGCTCTTTTTGCTAATTCATCTCTTTGGCTGATTGTTCCATCTAAAATAGTTTGTTGACTTTCTAAGGCTTTTTCTTTTTCAACGTAAAGGCGAGCTTGTTCAAGTTCATCTTTAGTTAAATTTTTACTCAAAGCTGAGATGGTAACCATATTTTTTTGGCGTTGTCTGTCTACTTTTTCCATATCCTTTTGGACTTTAGAAAGATCAGTATAGTCAACCCCTAACTCACTAATAATTTTTACAGTTTCGTCAGCACGTTTTAAAGTTTCTTTATCTAATTTGGTTTTGTCCCTAACAACATTTGTTATACTCTTAAGTTGGTCAGCTATTTTAGCTCCTATATCAAGAGTTTCTCCTAAGAATTCATAAGATTCTCGGATATAATCTTTACCCTCACGGGCGGCATCATTAAATTCACGTTGATTATTAATCTGTTCGTCAGTAGCCATCCAGTGCTGTTTTCACATAAATATTAAAGGGCACCGCTTTTGCGGTGCCCCTTTATATACGTTGGCCTCTTTTTATGTCAGGAGGGGGTGGTGCCGTAAAATCTATTTGACGTGTATTTGTACCACCACTAGACTGAGAAGATTGTTGGTTGGCTTTGTTTTGTTTTTCAACAAAATCTGATATGCGCTTATATGTAAATCTTCTTAACCAGACGGGCATATTATATACAGTATACCAATCAAATCCACCTTTACCATGATACACTATGTCATGTATCACCTCAAACATGTTCAGCCTATATTCAGGCGTCAGGCCAAAAAAACGTAACCCCGACAGGAATTCTTACTTGTTCTTGAACATCATCTCCATCTTCGGGATAAAAGTCAAAAGTAAGATCCATATCGGGCTGTATCTCTTTAATGTATTCTCTAAATGCTCTAGTATCTCTAGCTAAAAAGTAATTATCAACAAATTCTCTAATTGCTTTTTGGTCTGATTCTCCACCTACAGAAGTAATCATTCTTTTTAGTCTAGTAGACATTTCAGGAGAAGCTAATTTGTTAATCTTTTTTAAACCTTTAACATCAGCCTCAATTGCTTTTTCATCCTTATTATTTAGAATTTTAAAAGTAATTTCAGTTCCTGAATGGGGGAGGGTGTATTTGAACTCGTTTTTATTAGGTTCTACTAAATGTTCTTCATTTATCCACTTAGGTTCAATTTCAGATAAATCAACTACTACTTCTTGTCCTTCGTATTCAAAATTGTAATCTTTACCATAACCTAAAATACGAGAAGCAACCATTATAGCGTTTTTATCGCCTACTATAATGTCATTATAATCAACTTTCGATACAATCAATGACTGCATCAACTTGTCAAGGACAGTGCCATTTTTAATGTAATTTTGGTTAGTAAGAATATCTTCTTCTTTAGCAGTCATATATTTCATTTCTATTTTGCCGGAAGAAAGGGGGTTTTCTTTAGGGTATAATAAACCCTTAGAAGGTAGCTCTACAATTTCTGTAGGGAATTTAAATTTTTGTTCGTCACTCATTATTAATAACTTTTGTTTGATATAAATATATAAAAAAATAAAAAAAGCGCACTTTCGTGCGCTTTTCTTAATAATAATTTGTACTGATTAGTATTCTAATACGCAGTAATCTGGGGTGAGAGTCATGGTGATGTTTTGGGCTGTGTTTTCAGTGTCCCAGTTATATTCACCAAAGTTAGCATCCTTGATGAAACATCCTTTTAATGTCCATGCTGATACTATATCACCTACAGGTCCTAGGATGTTTAGTGCTACATCTCTCTTATAGAAATCGGAATAACCATCTCTACCTGTTACTGATTCGTGGTGTAATCTTACCCATTCCATAATGGTTTGCGTTCCAGAAGGGTTTACAGGGTCGTGAAGTGTTAACTGCACGTCTCCCCAGGTGGTTTTACCTTTTACCTTTCTGTATACATTAATGTGGTTAAGAGTTACTTCTCCTTGTGCTAATGAAATCGCACCTACTGCTTTAATAAAGTATGCAGGGATACCATCAACTAACATAAGGAATCTGTTTTGCTGTTTGGGTTCAAACGGTGTAAAGAATATATCGTTTGGATCTACTATTGCCATGTTGTGTTATTTTTAAGTTTAAGTTTTGTTATCCAATAAACCTTGTGGGGTCTATTTCCAATAAATATTAAAGAAAAAAAAGAGGTCGGATAAAATCCGACCCCTTTCTTTATAAAGTTAGGAATTTATTATGCTGGGAATTCAGCTCCTGTTGGGAGGATGTTGAAATCAAGTACAATAAATTCTGCAGTTTTAACTGGTTGTAGGTAAATGGCACCTCTTAACTCTTGTCTATCGATAGTATCAGGACCATTATTTGAATCATCCATTACTACTTTAAATGCATACAAACCTTGGTTTTGTTGGACACTTTCTAAGTATGGGTTAACAACACTTAAGAAGCTGTTTCTAGTTTGTAATGTATTAGGTTCAAAGACAAGGTTTTGGGAAACACCACCAATAAAGTCTTTAAGAGCAATTAACAATCTTCTAACATTTACTCTATCAAGTGCAGTTGCAAGTGATTGTAATGTTTTCTGACCGTATACTACAACACCTGTGCCTGGGAAAGTGGCAATTGGGTTAATTTTAGCAGTATAAAGAGTATCTCTTAAAGCACGAGGTAAGGTTTTTTCAGGAGCTACTACATTTGGCATAGTACCTCTAGTAAAACCTGCGGGGGCAAACCATGCCTCAGAAGCATTATCATTAAAGATATATACTGAAGGGATAATTGTTGATGCAGGGGTCCAAACATTAGCTTTTGTATCCTCTTCATTAACTAACAACCAAGGCCAGTAAGCAGCAGCATAATTAGTATTTAAATTACCAGCTTGAGCAACTACTGCTGCTGTTGTGGAACCATATCCTACTAAATCAATAGGTAAAATACTATCACCTCTAGTAGTAGTATTAGTAATAAGAGTATTTAATACAGTAGCATGATTACTAAATGCATAAATTAGACCTGGGGTGCTAATTACATTAAAGGCGTATTGGTCTTTATTTCTTAACAAATTGATTGAATCAGTGTAATCACTTGCTGCTAATCCTTGTGTGTTACCGTTGGTAATATCTTTGTACCAGTTAACGGTAGAAGCAGCAGGGAATAAGTCTCCACCACCATTTTCGAAAGATCCGCTTTGGTTAGCAGGCATAGATGAGGTAAATTCGGGTTTAAAATTACCAGCACCATCTAAATAATCAGGAGTGGGTTTATTAACGGCACTTACAATTACGTACTTAGATTTATTAGGATACTCACCTGTTACTGAAACGTAAGCGTTACCATCATCGGTACCGACTGAGAATTCTTGGTTACCAATTACTTTAGCAATGTAATCATCTCTTTTAGGGTCAAGTGAAACACCTCTGTAAGTTTCAAGGATTTTTTTATCAGCTTGTCTATCATCACCTTGTCTAATGTTAAGAGTAAAAATACCTGATCCTGAGTCTACGTTGGTGATTTCCCATCTTAAGTTATCTGCTGAGCCTGATGATAGTGCTCCTCCTGTTGTTTCAGGACCAACACTGTTTTGGTTAGCTCCTTGAGAAATAGTTTTAAGAGTGAATACATTATTTGTACCTGTGCCTCCATCACTACCAGTTGTAATATCGGTAGATTCAGAACCTGTCCAGCTGGTAAGGGTACCACTAACAACTCTAGTTACTAATAAACTAGAACCACCTTGTTTAAAGTAGTTTTGAGCGGCAATGCTTGTAAAGTAAGAGTATTCTATACCTCCACTAACAATAGTGCTACCAAATCTAGTTTTGTAGTCGCTATAAGTGGTTACCGTGGTAGGAATACCTACAGGTCCTTTTACAGAAGGACCTATAATAGCTGCACCGATTGGAGCGGCAGCAGCCTCTAGTGTAATAGGGACATTCTCATTTTGGAATACCCCTGGGGAAATTATTTGTTCTGCCATGTTAAAATTCGAATTTTAAAGTTAAATATTATTAAACAATTGTCTTAATTATAAATATATAAAATTTTTTCAAAATATTTTTTAACTTTGAAAAACTTCTTTTTCTAAGTTTATAACCCCATCACCATATTTTTTATTCAAGTCATTGGCAAGGCTTTTTTCTTCTTGTTTAAATTTTTCTAAGTTTTTCACTAATTTTTCTTTTTCTATTTCTAATAATTGTATTTGGTATTCTAATTCACCAAAATCTTTTATTAACGTTTGTTGATTAGTTTGGAGTTTTTTTAGGTTGGCAACTTCTTCAGAAGCTAATTTTTGTTCTGTCATTTTAGTCTAAATTGGTGTTTATATTTTCTATAAAATTATTACCGTTGCTTCTATCTAAGTTTTGAATAGTTTCTTGTGTGATATTAATTTGGGAATCACTAGAAAATTTCTTGATAGCATTAAGGTCTTTTTGTATAACGTTAGGTATGATATAACCATTTAATTTAATATCAAAACTACCTTTTACAGTACGTTGTTGTCCTACGTTTAATTCTGTGATGGTTTGGTAACTATTTATAGTAGCTCGAAATTTAAAACGTTGAGGGTCACCCCAATATGTGTCAGCAGCATAATTTATAGCTTCAATTATACTATTTAATTGTTCCATATAATAAGTGTAAATTACACAATTATATGTAAATATAACAAAATCAGGAATTACAACTGCTTGATATGTTTTTACGGGTTTAGCGTTATTTAAAACACTTAAATTATTATAAAAATTTTTTTTAGTATATTTTTGTTGAAAGATAGCATAATTTTGGGGGTAGTTAGCATCTATTTTAGTGCTAACTCCTCTATTTCTTTCAATATTAGTTCGCTTATACATGATAAGCGGAGCCATAATTTTACCTTTTTTATCTCTATAGTACCCATCACGTTGAACTGATTTCCATCTTTCAGGAGAACCATAAACTACAGGGACTGAGACTCGATTGTCATTTTGTATAACAAAAGGTTGAATTACTTGGTCAAAGTAATATTTAATAGTTTCGTCTAAATCTTTGATCCCTATAGTAAAAGGTTTCCAAGAATCTCCCTTTTGGGAAATTTGGTTGGCTCTATCAGGGTTTATTGTTTGGTTGTTTAAACGATTATCTCCTACTGCTCTATTACCTTTTGTAAAGGAATTAGGATCATTGCCTGCATATGCTTCGGGTCTAAGAGAATCTGATATTTCTCTTTGTGATTTAGGGATGGGGATTTTACCTTGTTCTGCCATTAAAATCTTTCTTTAGTTATACCAAATTTATCAGCAGGTTCATAATGTGTTTTAACTACATAAGAAAAATTACTGCCAAATTCACTCAAACCAGGATTAAGGGGATTAGTTTTATTAGGATAATTAGGATCTTTTCCTA
>Ga0213865_10001190_pt1 | contig 17203 bp, 13 predicted proteins | sample PICome_6_FD_160100 | JGI IMG/M metagenome (GOLD analysis project Ga0213865, IMG submission 160100) | Coastal seawater microbial communities near Pivers Island, North Carolina, United States - PICO282 | ecosystem: Environmental > Aquatic > Marine > Coastal | place: USA: North Carolina...
TACCATCGCTGGCCCCGGTGGCAGGTAATCCAAAGAAGCCTTTTCCGCGTTCGCTGAATATGGTGGCACATAGAGCAACCGATCGTCGTCTACCAGTTGATATCCTGTCGTCTCTTTCTCCGAAGTTGAGGTTCCTTCCCGGGTATCTTTGGGTTTTACACCCTTGCCTTCATCGTCCTCTTTACGATTGGAGACGCTAGGAATCACAGCGGGTATCGGCGGACGCGTTCGATCTTTTTCAGCAGTTTTTTCTTCGGGACTCTGAACTAGTAACCCTATGATTAACAACAGGATTGCCACACACATTGCCCCGAGAACCAATGGAGCTTTCGATTTCTTTTTCCGACGAGCACGCTGCTTTGGAGCACTTGTTTCGCCTGCTACGGGCGGTGGATCGGGAGAATCTGAAGAAGCTTTGCCCGCCACAACTGGCTTCCGCTGGTCTGATGCATCATCGGGGTTCCTGGTGCTTCCAGAGGCAGTGCCAGATGTTTGCCCTGAGTCGCCTGCTGTTGAAATGGTTGGAGGGCTGGAATCATTGACGCTTCCAGTCACATTTTCGTCGACTTGGTCTGCCTTCGCACTTCCCCTGACAGCGGTCTTGCGACTCCCTGTTTTGCCAGTCGGTTTTTGTGCAACTTCTACAGTAGCCACTTCCTTGATGATGGGAGCTTCCGGTTTTACCTTCGCGTTCTTCACTTCGCGAGGCGAGTTGGGTGCCACTTGAGGTTTCTGTTCCGTCGCACTTTCACGTGTTTCCGTACTGCCTGCACTCTCTACGGAGGGTACCGTGGAAGCAACCAAGGACAGAATTGCAGTGAGAGCATTCGACAATTGCTCAGCTGCCGCGAAGCGGGACGCTGGGTTTTTGGCCATCGCGAAAGCCAGCACGCGGTACAGCGGATCACCAGCCTCGCCCTTTTTTACGGCTTCCGCTAATTCAGGCGGTGTCACCGAAGCGTGAGCTTTGATTCGTTGAGCCGTGGACGCGCCCTCGACGGGAAATCGTCCGGCTGCTAGCCGAAACAACAGACAGCCTAAGGCATAAATATCAGTCGCCGCGTTGCATTTCTGGTCCGACTGGCTGAACTCGGGTGCGGCATACAGACCAACTGCTTCATCACCATCAAACCAGCCAGAATGGTTTTCTTCGATACCCGCGGGAGGCCCCGAGGGATCTCGCAACAACAGAACATTACCATCATTGCCCATCCAGACGTGCTCTGCTTTGATCGCTCCATGCACCAGTGGCCGCTCATGCATCGCTGCTAATCCGGTCGCCAAAGCAATCCCGAGTTCACACACCTGACGTTGACTGAAGTCTGCCCCTTCCGCAAGACAACTAGATAGTGCCTGCCCCTCAGGTAGCTCTGAAAAAATCATTGTCCAGGATTGCTGAGTCTCGTGATCAAACGCTTGTAATGCATTTGCTTCGACTTCCTGATGTGCCTGTAGCCACTGATCACGTCCGCCAATGAACTGATCGGTTGCAACCCGAAACAGAACACCAACTCGACCGTCATCAACACGCGAGACAGGAATCCAACGTTGCAAGGGTTTGGGCCCTGCCTGAGCTCTGACGACAAAGTTTCCAGACCTGATTTCCCGAGGCGGGTCAGCCAAAAGTGCCTCGGCCTGAAAAGCTGTCAAAGTTCCTGTTTGCAGAAGAAAATTGGCCAAGTCGCTGCTATCGCTTGGCGGAGTCCCTGCATTTGCATTGGCATAGTCACCCGCAATCTGCTTGCAACCCGAGGCATCAACAATGCCCGACTTGACCAGCCCTTTCCAGAATTCGCCCAACGCGATCGACATACAACTATTTCAATCAAACGAATATTTCGACGTACCTATATCACAGCCTGTATTCTACGACATGATCCAGCTTTCGCCGACCTCATCCCGGAACCTTGCGAAAGTTCACCATGCCCGATTGTCTGATAAGGGGGATTTCGCAACCCAACCACCGCGCCATCGGAAGCAAAAGCCCATCTTTGAGGACTGTACCAGCAACATTAAACTGGTTTAACGGTTACGAGGCTCGACTGGCAGGTAGACCAGTACTGCGCCGGTCTTTTCTGGATGATACTTGGACATCTTAGACGAATAGTAATCCAGGTCACGGCAATTCGGACCTGCTGAAAAACTGACTCTTGAAAGTGCGCGAGCACGCAAAGGGTCAGCCAGCACAACCGCTGTAACCTGAAAATCCACACCAGTCCAGATCTTCGCGGTGCGAGAGAGACGAGAAACAGAAGTGAATATCGTTTATCTCACGACCGAGGCGGTACCGTTCGCAAAGACAGGTGGACTTGCTGACGTATGCGGCACTCTACCCTCACGAGTTGCCGGACTGGGGCATCGCACTGCCATCGTCATGCCGGCTTTCCGCAGCGTCCACCAAAGTCACGCTGGCGTGGAACCGACGGACATAAGCTTTGCGATTCCAATGAGTCCTCGAAAACTCGTGGGTTGTCGACTTCTCAGAGGACGACTTCCCAGCGCACAGGATGTTCCCGTCTGGTTCATTGACCAACCTCAATATTTTGACCGCGAAGCACTGTATGGAACGGCCACAGGAGACTACCCGGACAACGCCGAAAGGTTTTCGTTCTTCTGTCGCGCTGCCATTCAAGCTATCCAGAGAATTGGCTGGAACTTTGACATCGTGCATTGCAATGACTGGCAAACCGGACCGATACCGTCAATGCTCGCTGCAGATCAAAATCTTTCGCCTGCGTTAAAGAATCACGCGACGTTCATGACGATTCACAACCTGGCGTACCAAGGCAACTTTCCCAAGTCAGAATTTGAGTGGACTGGCCTTGATTGGCAACATTTCAATCAGGACGAATTTGAGTTTTATGACCGCGTCAATTTCTTGAAGGCTGGAATTGCTACCGCGGACACGATTACCACCGTCAGCCCCAGATACTCTGAGGAAATTCGTACAAAGGAGCATGGTTGCGGATTGGAAGCGGTACTTGAAAATGTCTCTGATCGCATTTCGGGGATCACAAATGGCATTGATCAGAGTGTCTGGAACCCCAAAACAGACACAAAACTTGCAGCCAACTACGATGCTAAGTCATGGCAGCAGGGCAAACTGGCCAATAAACGCGCTTTGCAGCAACAATTCGCCCTTGAGCAAAGCGATGAAGTACCCATGATTGGTCTGGTGGGTCGCTTGGCCGAACAGAAAGGCTGGGACCTTATCCTTCCCGTTCTACGTTGGCACCTTGGCGAGAATCGTCCCACGCAATGGATTGTGCTTGGTAGCGGGGATGCTCAATTCGAACACGAACTGCGTGCATTGAAAGAAGAACATCCCGATCGTTTCGCGTTGCATATCGGCTTCAGTGATATGCTGGCCCATCGCATCGAAGCCGGATCAGATATTTTCGTAATGCCGAGCCACTACGAACCGTGCGGGTTAAACCAACTTTACAGCATTCGTTACGGAACCATTCCTGTCGTCACACCGACGGGTGGCTTAGCCGATACCGTAGTTGACCACAACGAAATTACAGTTGCTGATGAAACAGCAACAGGCTTCCACCTGCACACCATTTCGCCTCAAGGTCTCGATGATGCAATCGGTCGCGCCCTGCATCTCCGTTACCATCACCCACAGCAATGGGCGAAATTAATTGAAACAGGCATGACACAGGATTGGTCGTGGAAGAAGAGTGCCATGGAATACGAATCACTCTATGCGAAAACGCTAGCCCTTAAGTCTGCTGCAAAGCGGACTGAGTGACACTAGTGGTAAAAAGCTCTGCAATTCGCCATTCACGCTGCGATAATTTGACCAAATGCGGTACGATTTGATCCAGATTCAAGAGCTTTACGTTTGAGCAGCAAGGCGGTTTGCTCAGCATTTGCGGAGTGCCCCATGATCGAGGCAGCAAAGCCGAAAACCGAACCAACCTCGTCCAGCCCTCCACCCCACGGTGCGGGTGAATCGCGTTTTGACCCTGTCACGGGCAACTGGACCCTCTTCGCTCCTTACCGCTCAGAGCGTCCCGACGACTTTGTCGAATCGCGCGAACGCATACGCAAGCAGGTCGCGTGCCCTTTTTGTCCCGGTAATGAGAGCACAACCCCGCCTGCTGTCTGGATCGGCCATTCGGAAAACCACGAACAGGTCGCCCCAGAACGGCAACGAACTGCCGAGAAATTGCAACAGGACGCTGCGGCAAAAAACGACTGGGCGGTCCGTGTTGTGCCTAACAAGTTTCCAGCAGTGACAAGTGTCCAGGACAAAGACAACACACCTTGCACGCAAGCACAGCAACCAGCGGGAAGTCATGCTACCTCCGCGTTAGAGTCGACACTTTTTCAACGACGACCAATCACAGGTGGTCACGAAGTCATCATTGAATCTCGCAACCATGTCCAGTCAATTACCGAACTTGATGTCGCTGAGGGCATACTTGTTTTCAAAGCGTATCGAGACCGGCTGCGACATTGGCGCGACGTGCCCGGAATTGCCTACATCAGCACTTTCAAGAATGTAGGAAGCAAAGCTGGAGCATCTCTTCGGCACACGCACAGCCAACTGATCGCCACCGATCGAATTCCGCCGATGGTGGCGAATTCTGCAGAGCGGATGTCGAATTATCGCCTGACGCAAGGAAGTTGCCTGCACTGTGATCTTGTTCGTGCTGAAATGAAAGCCAAGGAACGAATCATTTGGCGTGATGACTCGCTGGTCGCGTTTTGCCCTTTTTCAAGTCATCTTCCCTTTCTTGTCAGAATTACGACTTTGGCACACCAGCCCTGCTACGAAGATCTCACAGAATCCAAAATCGAGTCAGTTTCACGCCTGGTGCGACGTGTTGTTTCATGGCTTGAAACGTTATTTCCAAATACGGCCTACAACTTCTGCCTGCACACACGCCCACCAGGTTGCAACGATCCCTCGGACGCCTACCACTGGGCAATCGAAATTTTCCCACGAATGACCCAGGTCGCCGGATTTGAATTCAGCAGCCACTGCATGATCAATCCCGTGCTGCCTGAAGAGGCGGCAACCCGGCTACGCAATCGTGCACTGGCAGAAGATCCACGACTCGTACTCTGAAAAAGCAAACGTAAGTTGAGTGATGGTAAGACTGTCGACGGCCCCGCTTTCAATGGCTGTCTGAAAAAGTTCATTACCCAAAAATCGCACCCTGTACTCAAGTTGCAACACTTGCCTCCTCACGTTGTTAGACCGTACAAATCCAATGAACTTCAGTGCCCATTGGACCCGATAGGTAAATTACGGAAACACGTACAACTGCGTAAGCGAGGCCAATCGTAGGACTCAGGTCTCTTTTCAGCGAGCAGTTTTGCAGGTTGTCCATCGAATACGTTCAAAATCACCATTCGGGCGTGAATCCCGAACTTATACAATCATCGTTTGCCGACCAAACGACTCAAACTGACATTAGAAAAACATGACGCCGCACGCATCTCTCTGTCTCGTTCTGCACAACCATCAGCCGATCGGAAATTTTGACGGGGTGTTTGAGCAAGCCTATCAGGACAGCTACTTGCCATTCCTGAATGTTTTTGAGCCTTATGAAAACTTGCGTATTTCGCTGCATACCTCTGGTCCACTGATGCTTTGGCTCGCTGAGCGACATCCTGAATATCTGGATCGCGTTCGGATGCTGGTCGACGTGGGTCGGATCGAGATCATTGGTGGCCCCCAGTACGAACCGATTCTTACCATGCTGCCGTCACGGGACAGAATTGGCCAAATTCAGGCATACAGTGCCTGGCTCGAACGCAATCTGGGCACCGCTCCCTCAGGGATGTGGATGCCGGAGCGAGTCTGGGAATCGTCCCTTGCAAGCGACATCGTTGATGCAGGCATCAGCTACACAGTTCTGGACGACTTCCATTTCCGAGCAGCTGGCCTGGACGATTCCGAGCTGTCCAGTTACTACCTGACCGAAGATGACGGTCGTATCCTCAAGATTTTCCCGGGTTCCGAGCACCTCCGCTATACCATTCCCTTCCGCCCGGCCAATGAGACCATTGACTATTGCCGTAAGGTCGCGGAGAAGTCACCAGGAGCCATTCTCACCTTTGGTGATGACGGTGAAAAATTTGGCACTTGGCCCGATACCAAATCGCATGTTTATGGCGACGGTTGGCTGCGTTCATTCTTCGATGCTTTGACAGAACATTCAGATTGGCTCCAAACTGTGACACTTGGCCAGGCCGTTCAACAAACTTCAGCAGCTGGAAAGATCTACCTGCCAGACTGCAGCTATCGTGAAATGACTGAATGGGCATTGCCAGTCAAGGCTCAAGCAGAATTCGATGATGTCGTTCATGCTTTGGAAGATCACCAGAGATGGCAAGATCTCAAATCTTTCGTTCGAGGTGGTTATTGGCGAAATTTCAAAACCAAATATGACGAAACCAACGAGATGTATGCTCGCATGATGAACGTCAGCAAACGGCTCGGTGAAGCGGAAGAAGCTGGCGCTGATGCAGGCGAACTGTCCGTAATCAGAGATCACCTGTATCGTGGGCAATGCAATTGTCCCTACTGGCATGGCGCTTTTGGCGGCATTTACCTGCCTCATCTGCGCAATGCAATCTTCAACCACTTGATCGAAGCTGATACGCGTCTTGATCAAGTCATGAACTCGGAACTAGCATCCGTTCAGGCGACTGCAGAGGATTACAACTTTGATGGTCTGCAAGAAGTGCGACTCAGCAACAATCAACTCTGTGCATGGTTAGCTCCGGCACGTGGCGGTCGGCTGTATGAACTTGATATCCGCACGATCGGACACAACCTGTTGGCCACCCTTCAACGTCGTCCAGAGAATTATCACCAAAAAGTTCTCAATGGACCGAGCAACAATGATGAAGATGTTGCCAGCATTCACGATCGTGTGGTTTTCAAGCAGGAAGATCTCGATCAGCGACTGCACTACGATGCCTATCCGAGGAAGAGCTTGATGGATCATTTTTACGATGATCAGGCGACACTTGAATCGGTTGCCACAGGTCAGGCGATGGAGCGTGGGGATTTCGTTGACCTTCCTTACGAAACCAAACTGCGGCGTGGATCAGACCGTGTTCAAGTTCAGATGCGTCGTGATGGAAATGCTTGGGGAATTCCTGTCACGATCACCAAAGCCGTCACAATGGTTGCGGGGAGTAATCGTCTGCTGCTCACCTACCTGCTTGAAAATTTGCCACCTGAAAAACAATTGCACTTCGCGATCGAAATGAATTTTTCGGGAATGCCGGCAGGTGCCGACGATAGATATTTCAGTGACATCGAAGGTAATTGTCTCGGCCAACTTGGCACCCAACTTGACTTATCAGAAGTTCAAGGGCTCAGCCTGTCAGATCGCTGGTTGGGAATGGACGTTTCCTTGGAGATAGACCGTCCCAGTGGGATTTGGGCATTTCCTGTCGAAACAGTCAGCCAAAGTGAAGCCGGATTCGAATTAGTGCATCAAAGTGTTTGCGTCCAACCTCATTGGTTTGTCACTGGAGACGCAGACGGACGTTGGTCCGTCGAAATCGAAATGACCACCGCCTGTGAGGAGCAGACAGAAACACTTTCACAAGAAGAAGTCATTCGTTTGTAGAACGTATCAGGATCCCAAGTTGTGCTCGCACGGTGCTGAGCAGATCAGCATGGCATCTCTGATCAAGACAGACGCTTGGGAACGGGGAACTCGAGTACAAACTTCGTGCCCCGCCCGACTTCACTCTGGACACTGATGCGTCCACCGTGTGCTTCAATGATTTTCCGTGCCGTAGGTAAGCCCAGTCCCGAACCTCCATCTTTGGTGCTATAGAACGGCTCAAACATGTGCAGCACCGTGTTGTCATCAACGCCGCTACCCGTGTCGATCAGATCCAAGGCGACACTTTTTCTGGTGGTGTAGGTCCGCACCATAAGTTGCCCGCCCGAACCCATCGATTCCAACGCATTCTTGACCAAATTCATCAAGGCTGCTTGCAAAGAGTCACTGTGCAAGAGGATTGCTGGCAAGTCCGGATCAAGATACTTCTCAACATCGATTCCATCAGCATCAGCCTGAGCCTGATAGGCTCGCAATACCATCAAAATTTGGTCATTGAGGCTACCCGGCAGGAGATCAATATCGCGTAGGCGAGTGTATTTGAGAAAATCACGTAAAAGCCCCTCCATCCGCTCACATTGGCCACGGACGATATCTACCCGCTCCAAAGACCGTCGACTGCCAGGTGAATCCAGTTCCTCCAAATCCTCACTAAGCAGGTCAATATTCATATGAATCACGGACAGCGGATTCTTGATCTCATGCGCAAGCGATCCGGCTAATTCCGCCAATTCCTCATATCGAGCCCGCATGGGGTCAACTTCGGTCTCGTTTTCGGTACTGGACATTTGGACTCAATAACAATGAACGCGGAAGGTCACGGCTGAATTGTAGCGACCACAGTGCCGAGGGAAATGACGTTCGCATCATGCTGCTGGGAAGATTCACCCGGATCTGCCCCAGTCGGGACGACAACGCTGAGCGATTATTCCACAGAAGCACGAGCAACCGCATGACAAGCTGATGCTCCCGGCATCAACCAGTATCCCTGAAAAGACACCCCAGCAATGCTGTGGACTCAAGCGTTGATTGCCTCTCACCTCGTCACATACAGCCATACCTGCAGAGGGCATCCCCGTATCTGGCGTGAAAGCAGATCGACAGATTGAACCTTTTCTGAGGGCCGTCAATCCACCACTGACTTGGCTTCACCCCACTCGAAGCGGCTTTTTTCCGTGTTGCGGAGTTTTGATGCATTACGCCACCTTGCCGAGGCATATCATTCAAACGTAATCTGGAATGCCTGCTTACTTCCTTCACCTCTCCTGCCAGACCAACATGTCCACCGCAAGCAAAGATAATTCCATGACTGCCGATCCTTATTTTCAGTCTCTTTTTGCCGACAGAATCGGCGGTGCAAATTACGGCAAAGACACAGAAATCTATAAGTTTGAAAAAATCAAACGTGCAAAGCGGAAAGCGCTGAATGATCACCCAGATCGTGCGCTGCTGGATTTTGGCATTGGTGAAAATGATTCAATGGCAGACAAGTCCATCCGAGATGTGATGACACAGGAAGTCAATCAGCCGGAAAATCGTGGCTATGCGGACAACGGAGTGGCAGAATTCAAGCAGGCAGCGGCTCGGTTCATGAAACGCCGCTTCGATGTGCAGCTTGATCCGGACACACAAATCAACCACTGCATTGGAAGCAAACCAGCCTACGCGATGCTTCCTGCATGCTTCATCAACCCGGGCGACGTCACGCTCATCACCGTGCCAGGTTACCCCGTCGCGGCCACTCACACGCGGTATTACGGAGGCGAAGTCTTCAACCTGCCACTCCTGGCTGAAAACAATTTCATGCCGGACTTAGATGCTGTACCTGACGACATCTATCGTCGAACGAAAATTCTTGTCCTCAATTATCCGAACTCACCCACGGGAAAAACTGCGACGGCCGAGTTTTATGCGAAGGTCGTCGCTCTGGCCAAGGAAAAGCAGTTTGTCGTTGTGCAGGATGCTGCCCACATCATGCTGACCTTCGACGGTGAGCCACTCAGCTTCCTGCAGACGCCGGGTGCCATGGATGTGGGTGTAGAAGTTCACTCCATGAGCAAAGGCTATGACATGATCGGTTGGAGAATGGGCTTTGTATGCGGCAACCCCACAATCGTTTCTGCGTTTGCGGATGTCAAAGACAACAGTGACAGCGGGCAATTCATCGCGACGCAGAAAGCCGCCGCAGCGGCGCTCGACAATGATTCCATTCCTGATCAGGTCAACAAAAAGTACCGTCGCAGACTTGAAAAACTTGTAAACACACTCAATGAGTGCGGTTTCGAATGCGAAGTACCTGGCGGTACCTATTTCCTGTATGCGAAATCACCTGTGGGCACTCAGGCTGGAAAATCGTTCGCTGCCGCAGAAGACGCAACTCGGTACTTGATCGAGGAATTCGGTATCGTGACAGTTCCGTGGGACAATGCAGGTGCTTATCTGCGTTTCAGTGTCACCTATGTAGCTCCCACGGAAGCCGATGAAGATGCCCTGATGGAAGAGACGAAACGTCGCCTCGGAGATGCTGGCTTGACCTGGTAGTTTTCGTCTCAAATCTGCCAGCGGGTGGATGCACGAATGCCCAGCGGCGTTTTCTCGCGACACCTCAACCCTGAGTCATACGCTGGTTGTGATACCAACAAGACAGCGTAAGCCGGTAAACCGAACGCCAAATAAAAAAAGCCGCTCGTAAGAAACGGGCGGCTTTCAGTAATTTTCGGGCTCGCTGCGGTGTTCAGCCAACGCTCTTCACCATTGCGACCAGACGGCTCTTGGTGCGGGCTGCTGCGTTGCGATGAATCAGGTTCTTGCTTGCGGCACGGTCAATTTTCTTCTGTGCGGCTACGTATTCGGACTGTGCCAGTTCGCTGTTGCCTGCCTCGACGGCCTCTCGCACTCGGCGAATTTGAGTCCTCATGCTGCTTTTTCCGGCTCGGTTGTGCATCCGACGCTTGTCGTTCTGGCGAAGTCTTTTCTTGGCGCTGGCTGTATTAGGCATATTTCGGGCTGACGCGGATCACGCGTCGAAGACTGGGTTGGGGGGGTATGTCAGTTTTTTTCAGGCCGCGTAGTATGGCAATCTATCAGTCATCTGTCCAGAGTCGATCTGCAAAGCGCACAATGCTATTTATGAATGGCGCCGTTTACCTAATCGGAGCAGGCCCGGGGGACCCCGGTCTGCTAACCGTCCGAGGAGCTGAGTTGTTAGCCTTGGCTGACGTGGTCCTGTATGACGGACTCAGCAACCCGGAACTGCTGCTGCATGCCCCTGATGCAGAGCAAATCTGTGTGGGAAAACACGGAAAATCCCGTATTTGGACCCAAAATGAGATCATCAACGAGATTCTAAGGCATGCAAACGCAGGCAAAATCGTGGTTCGGCTCAAAGGCGGTGACCCCGCCGTATTCGCTCGCACAGCCGAGGAAGTAGAAGCCGTCAAAGCTGCGGGCTTGCCGCTGGAGATCGTCCCTGGCATCACAGCCGCCCTGGCTGCCGGCTCTTTTGCGGGAATTCCGGTCACCCACCGCGGGCTTGCCTCAGCCGTCGCCCTGGTCACGGGCCACGAAGAACCCTCCAAATCTGAATCTGCTTTGGATTGGGAGGCTTTGGCAAGGTTTCCGGGCACTTTGGTGATTTACATGGGTGTCACAACCGCCGAAGCTTGGACACAAGCACTCTTACAGGCTGGGAAACCGCCAGAGACACCAGCGGCGTTAGTCAGACGCTGCAGCCTTCCCGATCAGCAAACGATTCATTGCCGATTGGACCAAGTAGCGGCCCAACTGAGCCCTGCGAGTCGCTTTCGACCACCCGTGATCGTGATTCTCGGTGCAGTAACAAAACTGGCAGAAACCATGAAATGGATTCAGAATCGTCCGCTTGTCGGTCGAACGGTGCTCGTCACGCGTCCCGAAGCGCAAGCTGAGGCTCTGGCCAAACCACTCCGCGATCTGGGCGCACGAGTGTTACAACAACCAGCCATCGCCATCGATCCACCACAAGATTGGCGACCAGTTGATTCGGCAATTGCCGAATTGAGCGATTATGATCTGTTGATTTTCTGTAGCCACAACGGCGTTCAATTTTTCCTCGACCGTCTCGAAGCACGCGGTGGTGATATGCGAGCGTTGGCTGGTTTGGAGATTGGCTGTATCGGAAGAAAAACGGCGGCAACGCTTCAACAGTTTCACCTCCAATGTGATTTGCTTCCGGACACATTCCATGCCGAGGCAATGGCGAACCTGATTGGTTCAAGCGCCAAGGAAAAACGCATTATGGTGATCAGGGCAAGTCGTGGGAACGACGAACTCGCCGCACACCTGACAGCACTTGGAGCCCATGTAACTCAAGTGATTGCGTACCAGCACAGCGATGTTTCCGAGTGCGCCCCAGACATCAGGGAAGCCGTTACAAGGGGAGAAGTTGATTGGGTCACGGTTACAAGCAGTGCAACTGCAGCAAGTCTGCATCGCCTGTTTTCCGGCTCTATGAACGACATGAAAATTGCCAGTCTTAGTCCCGTGACCTCAAACAAGCTCAGCGAACTTGGCTACCCGGTTCATGCAGAGGCAAGCCCCTACACCATCGAGGCATTGGTCGAAGCATTAGTGAAAGCAGAACAATGATTCCAAAACGTTATCAACAGATGCATCAGTCGCATCCCGAGCTGATGGAAGCGTACGAGTCCTTTGGAAAAGCAGCCAAGGATGCGGGCCCATTATCCGACAGAGAAATTGCGTTAGTAAAACTAGCCATCTCATTGGGTGCGGGTCTGGAAGGAGCTTCACACTCCCACTGTCGCAAGGCCTTGGAATCAGGATGCCAACCGGAAGACCTTGCGCATGTTGCAATTCTCACTGCACCCACCCTCGGGTTTCCATCCATGATGCGATCCAAGTCATGGGTTGAGTCGATCACCTCCAAAAATTCCGATGGTTAGCATCACCTTGCCATCCATTCTGGGCGTTGTTTTGTGCGGTGGAAATTCGACTCGCATGGGACGCGATAAATCAGAGATCCATCATGAGAATGGCCAGACATTCCTTGAGCACGCCGTCGATAGACTAAGACCCGTCTGCAATGAGGTCTGCCTTGCGGGGAGTGCGAAATTTCGGGCTGATCTAGTCGCTCTACCCGACCCGATTCCAAATCAAGGTCCTCTCTTTGGCTTGCTGCACGCACTCGATTATGCCGCCAACCAGATGGGCACAAACACGAATTATCAGGCGTGCCTGATTACGCCTGTGGATATGCCGCATCTGACTACAGATGATCTTTCAAAGCTCGTACTCAGCTGGCGCACCAACAATGGTCTTACTTATGCAGTAAGCGGGCCCAAACGAACCAGACAGCCGCTAGTGGGCATCTATCCGCTGCACTTCCACCGTGCTCTTGCGCTTCACGCTAAAACTGACTCCAGCCTGACGCGTTGGCTGGAACATCAGGACGCAACTCAAATCGCATTGGATGAGGCACATTGCCAAAACATCAACCGCCCTGAGGACCTGACTGAAACCTGAAGCCGGGTTTGCTTCACTCCGTGTACTCACGACTCATGCAAGTTTCAGCCACAATTTCAGTACTGGCGAAGTTGAAATATCCCGGAATCCAACTGACTGAATTGATGTCGACGCGTACACGAACAGTAACAGCGGCACCGGGTTCAGCCGATTCGAGCGAAGCTGGCTCGGTTTCAATGACAGGATCTTCAATCGCCAGTGTCAGAATTTCATCACGTACTCGCTGAGTTACATCAGAAATATCCGCATTTGGTCGAACCGCAACCCTCGCGCCTTCCCGCGTTGCGTGAGTCAAGGTTTGCTTGACAAGCATCAAGCGTCCAACTTCAACCAGGCCAAAAGTGAACAGAATCATCAAGGGTGCGATCATTGCAAATTCGACGGCCGAACTGCCGCGTCTTGTCTGGAAACCGCGTCTAAACACTAAATTCTTCATCGCAACTCTCCTCTTCAATAACACTTAATGTCGTGTTTACTATTCCACCAGCATCACAGGCGTGAGCAAGTGGCTTGTTGTGTTCGTTCCCGACCAGTCAATTTTGGCACCTCGTCCAATCACCTTCGCCGGTTGTACAATGACTCGCTTCTGACTTTTCTTTCCGGTCAGCTTTACATCCAGAATACGAACACCTTCAAACTTCACGATTGTGAACGTCGCATTGTTGCCCTGCCCAGACACCTCAGTAAAAATAGGCACGATGCGTTTCTTGCCGATCAAGGACGCCAGCTCGTCTTTAATACCGGCACTGATACCTGTATCACCGTTGAGATGCAGTTCTCCGTTTTCGTCAAAGACAAGTGGTTTTCCCAGGTCAACGAAGTCCTGACGGGAAATTCCGTGCAATATCTGTCTCGATAAATCACTTGTGCTGTTATTCGAGTCTCCGATATCCACTGTACCGCGATTCCCGGGTGCCCCAGTTCCCTTGGGATACAGGTTTGTCTCGAACACGCCATCACTTCCACTCACCACTTTGCCGTCTTTCATCTGGTAATTGTCCACGGTGCTGCCGGCAACTGCTGCTTCCCAGCTCTCAAGATCCAAGGCAATGGGCAGAATCCCTCGTGTTTCGAAAACATTGGGAGGCTCAGTGAATCCATCAATTGAATTAAGCATCGCTGCAACAGCAGTCGCTTGCATCGCCTGGCTCCCACGACCTGTCAGAGCCGCAAACAGAAGTGGTAATTCCGCATTTGCACCAGCACCTCGTCGCAGGGTCACACGAACAGCGTTTGTCTCGCTGAGACTGGAATAGGTCCATCCATTTACAGGATGGTAATTTCCCAGTTCCACATCGTCATGCGTCAACAACGGTGACATGTCTCCGACAACGTTGTTGGCTGCGATGCCATTAGCTGAATTGACAACCAGCGTTGGCAAGGCGTAATCCAAATCCTCCTCTTCGTCCTGATTTGCAAACACCTCCCAACAACCTGCCATGGCAGCGGCATCTGCGGACCGCCTCAACTGCGTTTCGGCAACATGGATGTAACCAAAATCGATCGTGATGGCTGTAAGTGTCGCCATCCCAACTAACAGGAACAGCCCGAGAATCGCGGCTGCCCCACGGTGCAATCGCTGTGTTGGCGGTCGGACAACCAACCACTCCAACCAACACTTTTTTGAATTACTGTTCAACATAGCGGATGCTCCAAATGAACACGAAAAAGCAAAGTTCAAAACCGTCAAACTGTGGGAGGCCTAAAGACTCTGATCCACAGCGGCAATTGCAACATGACCATTTGTATAAAACAGCCGAACCGCTTTAAGCGTGATCCGGGAAACCCGATTTTTCCCAAAACCGATGTCCACCGAATCCATGCTTTGTTGATACCGGTAGAGGGAGAGATCCGAGACAGGACTGGGCACCATGCGTACCAGATAATCAGGACCACCAAAGTTTCCCCATTCACGGCCATGCCCATCTCGGACGGCAAATAATGCACGATTGTCGATGACGGCCATGACACTGGTCCATCGAATGACATCATCCTGCGTGGCCAGGTTCTTTCGGGTTTTGCTGCGAGCTTCGTCCACGATTTGATCATCAGTGACTGATGCAACGTGGAATCCACCACTGGAGTAATCGTCAGCGGCGTGATAGTTCAATTGCAGCTGAAAGTACGTCCGTTCCGAAAGGTGGCTCGGAGATGCAAAAAACGTGATCTGAGGAGAATTGTTGGAAGGATCTGGTTCATTAACCACCACCTCCCAGTCTTCTTCAACCTTGTAGACAGTTGGCTCTTCTGCCAACAGGTCTGCTCCCTGTAGGCCTCCGCACAGACCCAACAGTCCCCCGAGTAAGATCCCCCCAATCAATGCGAGACTCGGTGCGCGCAGCACCACATGAACGCGATACATCATTGCTGACACTCCCAAACAAATGTGACATTCAGGTCACTTCTTCACTTCAACCGTTCGGCGGTCTGGCGATCCGTTAAGAAACGGACCCATGACTTTGCGTCCCACGCTTACGCGTGGTTTGCCTTTATCGTGGAAAATAAAGTGATAGCGGGAGAACATGAAAAAGTTGACTAGGCAACTTGAACCCTACGTCAACTTCACCGCTGGGGGGAGACTATCCTCCAGAATCAGTATTCCAGTCAGTAAACAAATGACATGTGTACGTGATGTAACGCTTGTAACGATTGGCAGTATTCCTTAAGTTTCGCATGATCCTTGTGCAAATCTGCTGCAATCCCGACCAGATCCAACGCTTGAACCATGAAATTTGAATTTCCAAATGATGCTTTACTGGCGCTTTCAGAAAAGCTAGGAGCGGTTGCTACCGAGTCGCTTGACAGTTCTCACCAAGGTCGAGTTTTAGCGAGCAGTGTGATCGCTGATCGTGACAGCCCAGCCGCAGATGTATCAGCGATGGATGGCTATGCCATTCGCATGACACAGGCAAACCAGAAAGCAACATTACCAATCCGCGGTGAATCTGCCGCAGGTGCCCCCGCCCCTGAGATGCCATCAGATGGTGTGTTACGGATTTTCACGGGTGCAATTGTGCCACCGGGTTGTGATGCCATTGTCAAACGTGAAGACACAGTGGAATCAGGTTCGGAGATCCAGCTGAAATTGGACCCATCTGAAATATCCGAAGGCCAACACATTCGACGCGCAGGCGAAAACGCTCCGAAAGGTTCGACTGTCCTCCGCCCGGGTATCGAGATCAATGGAGCTCACAAAGCCACCATGGCTAACTTCGGATGCTCAACGATCAATGCGTACCGGCCTGTTCGGGTTACCATCCTGACCACGGGAGACGAAGTCGGGACATTCAAAGAAAAAGCCCCCATGCCATGGCAACTCCGGAACAGTAATCGCGAAGCAATCACTGCCCTGCTAGCTGCCCAAAATTGGATTTCCATCTCATCCGTCGAGCACTGCATCGATGATCAAAAACAGTTACACGAAACTTTGGCAGATCGTCTGAAAGCATCCGATGCCATTCTGATGACCGGTGGCGTATCCATGGGAGACTACGACTATGTACCCGACGTGATCAAGGATCTGGGAGGTGAAATTGTTTTTCATGGTTTACCCATTCGACCCGGCAAACCCGTTCTGGGTGCCGCAACGAAGGAGGGGAAACTTTTGTTGGGATTACCAGGCAATCCGGTCAGCGCTACCATAGGGTGCCAACGACTTGGCATACCTTTACTGGCATCCATGGCGGGAAAAGTCAATTGGCTGCCTAAAGCACCCACAGTACAACTCCGAAACGGAGGTCAAAAATCCATTCCGTTGACTTGGCTGCGTCTGGTAAAACTCGTGGAAGATGGCGTAGCCGAACCAGTGAACACACAGGGATCAGGAGACTTGGTCTCTCTCGGTAATAGTGATGGCTTTGTTGAGGTTCCTCCCCATGGGACTGGTCAAGGACCTTGGCCATTTCATTCGTGGTAAACCACAAACAGCCGACAGGCAAAGCGTGAAGCCAACAAAAATCACAACACCAACGTGGCGGGTCTGACAGAAGACAACTGCGTTTCCCGCTGCTACATGACTACGGTCAACAGGCCAGCAAGAGAGCTTTTTCACCACCCCCTCTTCAACACATTCTGTT
>Ga0213865_10001195_pt1 | contig 17112 bp, 22 predicted proteins | sample PICome_6_FD_160100 | JGI IMG/M metagenome (GOLD analysis project Ga0213865, IMG submission 160100) | Coastal seawater microbial communities near Pivers Island, North Carolina, United States - PICO282 | ecosystem: Environmental > Aquatic > Marine > Coastal | place: USA: North Carolina...
TAGCTTCTTCATCTAGAATGCGTCTAATTGTTTCTTGTCTCTCTTTAGGACGCTGAGGAATAATATCATAACACTTGCGACAATAGTCCTCAAATTCAAATAGTTTGTAGTTCATCATTTTATCAATGTTTTCTAGTGTTACATCAAACTGTCTTGAGCCGTTTATAACTTTTCTACTACAATGTCTGATTTTTCTTATTTCAAAATCAAATACAGGCACTAAAGGAAACTTGGCACATATACGTCTATCTATTTCAGGTGCTTGTACTAATTCGTGATCAGTGAAGAAATCAGGCGACCGTGAGTTATACTCTTTAAATTCTGTATTTTTATGTTTCAGGTAAGATAAGTCATGTTTATCTTTGTAAGCAAAATAACCTGGGGTTTCAATTATTAGATTATAATTGTTTAAATCATTAGGTTCAAAGAAATCGTAATTTCCTAGTTTCTCGATACGATCTTCATAAAAATCTAATACTAGGTGTTCTATATAAATAATTTCTGGATCTTCTAAAACTTCTGGATAAAACTTGCGGATTAATGAATTTGAAAGTACCTGTATTACGATATTAGGATACTTTTTAAGTTCTGCAATTACTTCTCGCAAGTTCTTGATTAACCCTGGCTCTCCCCCTAGCAAACATACTCTAGTTTTATACGGAGCAAGTCCTTCAGCTATTGTTCTAACAAAGTCCATATCAACGTCTAAGTTACGCATTTCAAGTGTCCATGCGGTACAGTAATGACATGATTTGTTACATGACTTAGATAGATAAAAATCTACTGTTCTATATTCTGAGCCTTTTAGATCTTTTAATGTTAATATTGCCATAATTTACCTTTTATTTGTCATCAACAAAGTCAAATATTTCTTCAAAGGGAGGATCTTGATTTTGTTCTTGATCTAACGGTTGTAATGTTTCGTAAAGATATTTTTTACCCTTACCAATTGTCTGTATTAGAGTTGGTCTAAATTTTAAATAGGGAAAATCTGCCCAGTGTTGCATATCTTTCAAGAAACAAATATTATAAGATGTATCCCAACCTCTATCTAATGCTGCTCCTGTAATTGCTTTTGCTAACATACCTACTTCTATTGCCATAGATTCTCTATTATTTTTATTGACAAACTCCGGATCTTCTAATTGCCAATATGAATTATGATCATCAAATGCTCTTCTATAATATTTGTTAGGTGGAGCAACTCTAGGAGTAACTATCATTGTCCATGGCGCTGATGCCATATGAAATAATCCAGCGTTTGCAATATACTTATCACCTGCTTCTCCTAAGGCCTTTAAATCTACAGCAATTTTATTACCTTCTGCAAGATTCCAAACTTTGTTAGATCTTTCTTCGTTCGGTCCTAAAACGTGAAACTTATAAGGATAGGCTTTTTGTTTAGATGTAACAAGTGGATATGCTGTTCTAAGTATTTCGTCTATTTCATTTCTTGTAGGAATAATTTCCTTATCGTAATGAACTACATGTTTTCTATTCTTAAGAGAATCTTCTATCATAATTTAACTCCTATAAATTATTATAACATATTATTTAAAAAAATCAAGTACTATTATACAAGATTTACAATTCTATCAAAATCCGGTTTTGGGTCGTAGTCCCATGGAAGACTATCTCTTCTGTATTTTTTAGCTTTCCCTGCAGTCATTATAAGTAAAGGATTTGTATCTAAAAAATTAAACACGGGTTCGGACCAATATTTTCTATCATTTGGAAAACAACATGTGTGTGACACATCTAACCCATTAGCAAGAACTGCATTGGCAAAATTAGAACAAAACATCCCTATTTCCATATATGATAATGATCTTGCACTGTCTTTTTTTGGTCCATTCTTTGCCATTTGCTCATAAACAAATCCTCTATTTACAAGCTCTTGCTGGTAGTGATTTGGTTGATCTTCAACTCTTTGCGTAAATAATAAAATATAATGAGCTGATTTTACATTATAGTAATTTGGTTTTGAATTATTGTTATCATATTCAAGTATTTCGTAACGTTTTAATTCTTCTAAATCTGTTATATGATTGCCATTGGCTTTAGTTTCGTTTTCTAAACATTTGTAGTATATAAGTTCTTTTGTATATTGATCTTTTGGGCTAATGACATGAACTTTGTATGGCATAAAATTATTTTTTGAAGGCGTGTGTTTCCATGCATCATATAATCCTTGTTCGATCAAATGATAATCTACATTAACCGACTCGTCATATTCTGCAACATATTGATACCTATTCATATGAGTATAGGACTGATATTTAGGTCCTATTTCAATAGTTTCAACTAAAATTTCATGCAATTGTCTTAAACGAATTTCAAAGTCTTCGTTATTTGGAACAATATTTTGTAAAATATATTGTACCATAAATTCGTGCGTAGCAAATTCAGTTTCTGTTTCTACGATTTGCCTACGGTTATTGAACCAATACATTGCGCTTACGTTTTGTATATTTCTTACTGTGTCGCTTAGAATATCATTGTAATATGCTCTAATAACAAACTCTAAATCTCTTTCGCACTTATCATACGAATCAGTTCTCAATGGATAGTTTTCTTTCTGCCATACTAAGACATTTTCGATAATTTTTTCTCTGTTTGTTAAAATTAATTTTGCTTCTTGTTCCATAATATACCTTACTCATAAAAGTATTTACTATACGTTTTTCACTATTCTGTCAAAATCCGGCTTAAGATCGATATCAGCAGGAACAACGTCTCTTCTATATACCTTTCCTTTACCTATAGTCATTATCATCAATACTTGTCTATCTATGAAAGATAATTCTTCTTCTTGCCATTTTTTTAACTCACTAGGAAAGCATAGCACATGAGATATATCTAAGTTATTCTGAAAGCACAAAGAAGATAGCGCAGTTGAAAACATTCCAATTTCTATTTTCGCATTATGTGCAGCTCCGGTAACGTTTTTTTCGTTCATTGATTCGAAAGTAATACCTCTATTCATTGCATCTTGTTGGAAACTATTAGGCTGATCTTCTATACGTAAAGTAAAAATCAAAACATAATCTGCACTTACAATATTCCAATATCTTGGTTTAATTTTACTATATCTTACTTTTTCTACATCTGCTACAGAATCTACAGTTCCTTCATTTCCTACACATTTTTTATATACTAATTCTTTTACATTTTGTTTATCTGGACCTATCACATGCACATTGTATGTCATAAAATTATTTTTACTAGGTGTAACTTGCCATGCTTTAAATAAAAGTTGTTGAAAATCTTCATATGGCATAGAGAGAGAATCTTCATACTCTCTAACATATCTGTATTTGTCCAAGCTTGTGTCTAAATCAATCATTTTCGTTCCAATCTAAGTCAAATGCCCATCTTTTTTCAAAGCACCAAAAACATTTATGACACTCTTTGGTAAAATTATCTGTGTCATATCTATTACCAGTACATGATCTTGTAAGTGCAAATAAATTATTTAATAAACCATTTTGATTGTAAATGTCTGCGATAAATTTTTTATTTACATTTATAAATGGTTGCCATCTTTTTGCTCCCATAGTATTAGCAGCTTCGTCTAAGTCTCTACGTCTTTCGCCAAAATGACCAAAATTACCTTCTTGCATTTCCTGCATTGAAGGGTTTGCAGTTATTGCATCAATTTCGAATGATAACGGATACTTAGTGCGCATTTTTGCACTCATCGAACGTAACTGTACCATTTTAGAAACCTGTCGCATATTCATTTCAGGAAATTGTTTTTTCTTTGTCCTTTTTACAGCCTTATGAGTTATATATTTGTATTCTCTATCATTAAAATTAAATACTCTAGTATTTTTTATTTGTAAAGTTTTAAACTTCTGCTTCATAAATCTTGTTATGAGCCGTGCTGCTTCTGCATCTTTTGGAGCATTTTCGTCTAACCCTGTAAATGGAAGATATACCTTTTCTGGATAGTGCTTACATGCTAGATAGAATAAGGCAGCTGAATCTGCGCCTCCTGATAGCGAGAGTACAATATGTTTATTAGGTGGCATTGTAAAATCAATAGTTTGATTGTTATATGTTATTTCCATTGCTCGGTCCGTTTTCGATCACATCTATCAAAATATTTTTTAATTTGATTAAGTGGTTTTTGTCATCACTGTCTTTGATAATATTATTGCAAATATAAGAAACGATAAATTCATGAACTTGTAATTCTGCATCAAACTGTGTTAATTGTCTTGCACTGTCTTTCCAATATTTAGATGCAGTGTCTGATATACTTGATGTTTTTTTATTAATTAGATCATCTATATATGAATCTATAACAAACTGTATATCTCTTATACATTTTTCATAATCGTTTGTACGATTTGGAAAATTGTTTTTGATCATTTGTACCGAATGTTTTATTATAACTTGTCTATTTTCGTTGATTAGAGATGTGCTTTCGCTGATGTATTCTTTGCGATTTAGTATTACAGGAACCGATTTATAAAAACTAGGAAAATGCCAGTTTTCGTCAAGCTCACCTGTTCTAAAGTATTCTCCTACATCTCTATTTAAAACATCAGGGTGTTGTCTTCTATCTACTTCTTTATTGTTATAGCCGATTCCTACTAATAGCTTAATAGGATTTTCTGATTGTAAAACTTTTTTCACAGCTTTCCCGTCAAAGCCAGAGCTTATTCCGCTCCTATAACCTAAAAGAGATGCTGTAAGGATTAATTCTCCTACTGATATACCTATTGATGTGTCTTTTGATCTTATATAAGTAGGAACAGTTACACTTTCTTTGTTATTTTTTGCTAATATATGATCGCCACCTCTAGCTTGCCCAGTATAATCTTCATATACAAAAAGCACATTTGCTTTTACTTGTGAATTCCTTACACATTTGTCTCTGTCGAATTTCCAAACACCGCCTTCGTCTGAAAATTGCTCTTTTATATCGTCTTTAGTAAATAGAGAAAAGTTTTTTGTGTGAAAGTATATTTCTTCTATAATATTTTTATCAGTAATTACATGCAATCTATAATGTGTTTCGTTCTGTTTAGACGGCGAGTTAGTTGCTGCGTAAATTAATAATTTTAAATCGTCATTAGGAATTACTTTTGTATGATCATAGTTCCTTTGTGCTTTTTGAGCATTGTATATTGCATTTTTTAGAATATCATACATTTATAACACCTATTATTTTTCTGTGATAAAAATACAATCTGTAAATTTAGTCACAGTGTCTGTTTCGTAAATTGTTTTTGTCTTTACATTGTACTTATCAGACCAAATATTAACAGTATCTATGAAATCTTTTCCATACCATCTATAGTGCTGTAAAGAGTTTTTTGTAGGATCGTCAATTATTGTTTTTTCTAAAATAGTAGGCGAAGGAACACTCCAATACATATGCCCTCCTTTTTGTAAAATTCTACACAGTTCGCTAAACGCTAATTCGTCATTTTCAATATGCTCTAGCACATGATGGTGAAAAATTAAATCATAAGATTCGTTATCTCTTTTAATATCTTGCATATCAATACTATTTTCGTCTGAGGTAAAAATACTTACTTCTGTATTTGCAGGAAGATATTCTTTAGCAGGATCTTTACTAAAAAGTAAAGGACTATTATATTGCTTCTTATTTTCGAAATAGACTTTTTTGATTATTCTATGTCTTTCTAAACTTTCGCATTTATCACACATAGGAGCAACATCATCATTGCCTTGATACACAGTCAATGATTTACCTATCCTAAAATTAGGAAATGTAAATGAATCATTATTACATATATTACACGTCAGTTGCATAAGCAAATTTTACTTTTTCTATAATCTCTTCCACTTCACCGGAAGTAAGCCATGCATGTATTGGCAAGGATAATACAGTGTCGCTTGCTATTTTTGAAGAAACACAATCATCTTTTTTGTGTGGTATATTAGAATACATACCATTTGCACTTAATGGCGTTTCGTAGTGTATAGATCCATTGATTGCTTGTTTTACTCGTTTTCTTGTGTCTTTATCTTGAAACCGTACGACATACTTATGGTAGTTGTGATTTAGCCCATTTGTCATTTTTTGTGTAACAACATCTAAATCTGCGAACGCCTCGTTATACTTTCCTGCAATATTTTGTCTTTTTTGTTGTGTGTCTTTTGCTTGGCTAAGACGAAAATCAATAATTCTAGCATTTAGAACATACATTCTACTATTATATCCTAGCATATCGAAAGTTTTATCTTTGCCGTGTCGTCTAATCATTTTTACACGTTTTGCAATATCTTCGTTATCTGTAAGAACAACTCCGCCGCCGTTAATACCTGCTATTACTTTATTACTGTTAAAACTATATACACTGCAATCACCGATGGTTCCTGCACTGATACCATTTAGGCTACTTCCGAGACTTTGTGCAGCATCTTCTATGAATAAAATATCGTTTTCTTTACAAAATAATTCTATTTCAGATGTATCTGTCATATTGCCAAACAAGTGCGGATATATGATAGCTTTTACTTTGTCAGAATACATACGCTTGATACTATCAAGAGACATATGATAACTGTTTAGATCAATATCACAAAATACTGGAGTAGCACCTACTAAACTTGCTACTGCACTACTACTAATCCAACTAAAGTCTGTAACTAATACTTCGTCGCCTGGTCCTATATTGTGTGCAAGCAAAGCAAAATGCAGGGCATCGGTAGCACTAGCTACACTTACTGCATACTTTCTTCCTACACGTTCAGCAAAACTACGTTCCCAGTCTTCATTATTTTCGTAATTTAATTGACTCATAAATTCGTCAAAAATTTCTAAATAGGTATCTTTATTTTCTTGGTACTCTCTATCCCAACCGTCGTATTTTATCATTGTCTTTCTAGTTCCTCAAACTTTTTTCTAGGTAGTCTGTGCCATTGTTCTAATGCAGACGATTTATATCCCCAGTACTCTTTTTTTACTCTTTCTACTAAATGTTTTTGATCAGGCTTTGTAAGCTGAAAATTAACATTTTTCCTTAGTAAAGGACTATCAGGATTAAACCCTCTATTTGTATTGACTAACAATAGTGAAAAGTCTTCTTCTTTAGCAATCTCAATAGCACGATCAACTTCGTGTTCATTGTATCCGAAAATAATATATTGCCAAACAATTGTATGACCTAGATCTCGACCTTGCTTCATACGCTTCCAAACATCTTGGAAATTAGATCCTACACGATACAGTTCGCTCTTTTCGTCAATACCATCAACTCCAAAGTACCAAGCATTTTCACCTACGCCATAACTATAAGCTTCGTCCCACCAAGCATCACTTTTTCCACTACCTACTGTTGCTATACGAACTGCTTTTCCTTGTCCGTCGCACATTTTAAGTAAATTTAAAAATTTAGGATGATATATTGGATCTGAGATTTGTCCGCAAAAAGTTATACCTAGATCATAATAGTCTAGTATTTTTTGAAAGTTTTCTTCTTGTAAATCAAAAGATCTTTTTATTTGTTCTTGGCTTGAAGTTTTTTGTCTAATACATTGCGGGCATCTAAATACACACCTGTGAGATGCATCTATATTAGGCCTACATATCTTTTGATTTTTTACGTACTCATCCGTAATCCGCGCCATTGGCTTGATTCCTTACTTCTTCTCTTTCCTCTATTTTTAATTTGTCCATATCAACATTAATACCGCATTTCTTTTTGCACATATAAGATGCATTTTCAGGATCATTAAGTAGCGTTTGAAAAAAGTTTTCCCATTGATCTGATGTAAAAATATCATCCAAACAAGAATTATTGGAAAGTAATAATTCTTCATCTTTTAGTCCGCATTCTTTAACATATCTATACACGGGCGGATCATCCATCCAACAGCAAGGCAGCATAAATCCATCAGACGTATATGCTGCTCCTTTGTTATCTCTAGTGCCAAATGCTAAACATTTAGGTTTAATTTCCATTAAGTTTCTCCGCTGAACTGATTATAGCTGTTACATCAGGTTCTTTTATACTTCTTTTCCAATATACACTGCCACCGTCTTGTATGTTTCTATCTCTTAAGTATATGACGTCTTTCTCGAAATATTTACACTCTTGGAATATTCTCGGAGCAGGGTCAAATGTTTTCTTTGTATATACATATGTTTCAAACATGCTCATAAGGTTATCTACCGGTACAAATATATTGTTATTATTAATATTAACATAGTCTGCATTGTATGTCAAGATACCATGGTCAGGAAATTGTGAAATAACTTCCTCTGCTGCTGCATAGTACTCTTTGTTGGTTCCTAGGAACAAATGCTTAAATTTTATATCGTTAGTAAATGGTTTGTAAATTGAAAAATTAATAGTTTTTTCAAAATGATCACCTACACCGTTCGGATACACTTCATGATCGCATAAATCTATAATTGATTTTGGATTGTAAAACTCTAGTGCTAAAGGATATTTTGTAGGATGATTTTCCGAATATACACTAATCACGTTTGAAGAAAAAACTTTTTTAAGCGTCTCTTGCTGATTTTGTTTGTATTGATCAAAGTCTTGCCAGCTTAGTGTAATCTGACTTCTTCCCATGACTGCAAATACATCTTTTACAGCTGGTTCATAGTCATCGAAAATTATGTTGTTACAATGTATGTACTTATTTTTTATTGTTTTAAGGTAGTCTTCTTTAGCAAAATTTCTATGGCATATTACTAGCACTTGACTAGAAATCCCTAACGAGTTTAGTAACGAACAGTATTCATAACTGTAATAAAACAACCCATCTACAGGCTTACTAGATACAACAAAGGTAATTTTCATTTGCATTCCATTTAGTATATGTACATATCTCTTACTGCATATATACTACTATAGATATGAAAGACTGTCAATGGAAATAAATTTATACAATCATCTTACCATATTTGGTTCGTTTTATGCTACTAAACACAAGATGCACGACACTGAAGACTTTGTTAATTGGACAGAAGAAAACTTTGATTATGTAAGATACAATCCAAGAAAAGACATTAATCGTTATGGACTAAGCATTACAAGTTTAGACGGGGGACTGTCCGGTATTCCAGATCTTGATAGTTTATTAGAATATAATTTTCAACACGGAACAAAGTATAGAGAAAAGGATTTTAGAGAGCCTACTCCTGTATATTTTTGGCCGTCGTTAAAGGCAATACTCGATCCTATCCAAAAGCATATATTTAGATCACATATTCTGAGAATAGATATTGGTGGATTTTTTCCTCCGCATAGAGATTTTTATGGACGCAGGGTAGATAGTTTTAGAATAATAATACCTTTGCTTAACTGCAATCCGCCAAACTTTACTTTTTTACATGAAGATAAGATCTTGAATTGGCAAGAAGGACATATGTATTTTGTAGATACTGCTAAAATGCATTATCTATTTAACACAAATAAAAATCCTGCATATATGATAGTTTTGAATGTAGATTTACACGAAGAAGCTATAGATTATGTGACAGAAGCTATTCGCTATCAGTAAGTTTTTCATACACACTTATCGCAACTCTTGGCCTTTCTATACCAGTTACATTATGATAATGTGTAGTATCTAATTTGTGCCATTTATGCAGTGGAATTTTTACCGATAATGATTCTGTAACTTTATCTTCTTCGTAGAACCTAGTGAATACTTCTTCGCCGCCAGTATCTAATATGTAGTTGTAGATAATTTTTCTTCCTATATCTTTGTGAGTTGATATACCTTTTTTGATTATCTGGTAGAATATTCTTCCTCTAATATCAAAATTAAATAATGGTTGCAAAATCTTAACAAGTGTGTTACTATTATACTTATACTGTCTATAGTAGAGATAGTGATCTACAGGATGAGAATGAATAAAATTTTTAATCATAAATTCTTCATTAGTAATACAAAATTCTGCAGGCACTTGAGGCCAATCGAGTTCTTCATAAAGTGTGTTCATGCAATATTTATGGTTATAAATAAATCTATAAAAGGAAAAAGATATGATAGAAGCACTAATAATTGGATTTTTATGGTACCAGGTTATTGCTCATATTGGAATAAGTGCAGGCTTACATAGATACTGGGCACACAAAAGTTTCAAAGCTGGCGCAGTTTACGAAGTGATTACACTTTATCTAAGTGTCCTAGCAGGAAGCAGAAGTCCTATAGGATGGATAGCAGCTCATCGAATGCATCATCATCACAGCGATACTGAACTAGACCCTCATAGTCCTAACACTAAAGGATTTTGGAAAGTTTTCTTTAGCTTGTGGTCTATTCCTAATATCCCTCCTAAATATGTAAAGGATTTGTATCAAAATCCTAGAATGGTATTCTTCCATAATCATTGGGGTAAAATTTGGCTAGGCAGTGCAATAGTAGCATTAATTATCAGTCCCTATGTGTTTGTATCTTTTATAGTTGTACCAGCTGTACTAGCACCTATAGGATTTGGTATGGTAAATGCTCTTACTCATTGGAATAATAAAGTACGCAATGTACCTTGGATAAACATATTAGTCGCAGGTGAAGGTTATCATGCAGGACACCATGGCGGATTAAATTTACGATATCATAAGTATGATCATACTGGGTTTATCCTAGAAAAATTATCAAAATTTGGTATAATCAAATCATTAAAAAACTAATAAAATATGGAAAAGTATACTCCGAAAATAAGTGATAGCGCAAAAAAATTACTGAATAGTGAATCTAATATACTAGTCGATAATGGACTATATAAAGATCACCGCAGAAATTTAATCGAGCCAGAATATACATGGAACGAGGATGTATGTGCAAATGTAATATCAGCTCTTCCTTTTGAAATAGAAGATGATCTAAGGCATCAGTTGATACAGATAGCTAAAAACACTAATTACAAAAGTTATTACGAACTAAATCTTTCCGATCTTTCAGATTCAAACTGCCTAAATAGGATTGTAGAAAAATTTAAAGTCTTTGAAGAAATACAGACGTATGCGTTTCTTAAATTAGAAAAAGGTGCAAATGTTTGGCCTCATGCTGATCCTAATAGACACGTAAATATTTATATTCCGTTATATCCAGAGGGCGAAGATTATCAGCCACTGGAAATATATTACAAAAATAAAATATATGGTATTCCAAAAAATACAAAGAAAGTATATGTCTGGAATACAAGAATACTTCATGCTGTAATTAACAATTGTGAATATGATAGATATAATCTACAGTTAAGTTTATACATACCTTATACAGATTTTTACACCAAGTATAGGAACATAATCAATGCTTAACGATTTGCCTTTCGGCTGTACTCCTACTGGAAAATCTAAATATGCATTTGACGATTTTCCTAGGTTGTCCAAAGAAAGATGGAATAAGATACAAGGAAATTATGTCGATGATGGAATAGAAATATTTTATCAAGGAAATAGCTCAGGTTACAGAACAAACGAATGGCAAGATATCAACTGGAGTAAATCTGTTGTATTTATAGGAGACAGTGCCACTTATGGGCATGGCAGTGCAGAAGAAAATACAATACCTAAAATAGTTGAAAAAATAACAGGTATTGAATGTGTAAATCTAGCAGTGCCTGGAGCATCTTCAGAACTACTTATTAATATAAGCTGTGTATTACTTAATGAAGTCGATCCTTACATAGTCGTGTTAGGACACCCTAGTATGCCTAGAATTTGGGATCCAATAGGATCTACAGGCAATCTCGGACCTTGGTTAGGTTACACCGAAGGATTTAATGAAGAAAGTTATAAACTATACAACACATGGGTTAGCGTAAAACAGCGTCTAATTCATAAGTGTTATACTAACACACTGACCTTAAGAACACTCTTTAAAAATACAAAATTAATAGAATGGGCATGGGATAAAGAGGTTGCTGATTTGATAGATGTTCCTTACTATCAATATTTTGATCACGATGCAGTTAATCTCAGTAGAGACGGCTATCATGCCAATAAGAATATACATACTAATATAGCCCAAGAGATAATAAAATGCTTTTAGATAGAAAACAATTACCTGCATTCCTTAAACTTCCGTATAAGTTTGACATGGATAGAATTTTATATGAATTTGAAAAGTTTAAAGATATAGATCAATATGAAGATTTAAATGCAAGTAATCCTGACAGTGCATACGGAGATTTTTACAACAGTAGCAGTAAACTTGAGCATTTAAAAAAGTTTGCAGAAACCGGCGAAGATGTAACAAAAGGCAGTCAATTTTATAGACAACTGAGCCTTACCGAGTTTGATGGGGAAAGACCAGAGAGGCAGCTAGAACAGGATACCGGTCTTACAACATATCGCAAAAGCACTAATCCAGACGATCCTAATTATAATCCTGTAATGGATGAACGGAGATACACAAAGCGTAAATCAATTTGTACAGGGTATTGGAACGATATCTTAGACGCTTTTAAAGCACCTGTAACACGAACACGCTTTGCGTACATGGCGCCTGGGCATAGTATCAAGCCACACATAGATTATAACACTACATACAGCGTACGAGTACACATACCTATCATAACAAATAAAGGTGCAGTAATGTGTGTAAAAGATAAAAATGGTGTGCAAAAAATACACATGCCTGCAGACGGAAGTGTGTATTTTCTTAACACAGGAATAACACACTGGGCTGAAAATAATGGTTCAGAAGGTAGGATACATTTGGTTATATCTCTAAATGGACAAGAAGACTTATGTATCTAATATATGATGTAGCAAAATATTTTGACTGTGTTGAGCCTTTAGAAAATAAAAAAATATTAGATTTCGGGTGCAATCATGCTAATTTTTTAAGATTTGGATTTTCAGGTGACTACACAGGTATAGATGTTGATAAAAATATTATAGAACAAAATAAAAAAGATTTTCCTGAATATAATTTCATACATTACGATGCTCATAACAATCAATATAATATTTCTAATAAATCTGTTAATATTACTTTACAAGAAAAATACGATTTAATCTGCGCATTTAGTGTCTTTACGCACACTTGCTTTGAAGAGTATGAAAGAACAGTAAAAAATTTAAAGACACATTTGTCAAACGACGGTACAATTCTTACGACTTTTATTGATATATCAGATAAGGAAAATATTGAAAAAATGTTTGCTTATCGATCCGATTTATTTAAAAATATAGATGTTGGAGAATTCTTTAAAAAAATAGAAAACTGTTATACAGTAACTATAGCAATAAGAATGTTTGACAAAGCAACAAAAGTATACTATAATAAAACTAAGATACTTGATTATAATACACCGACTTATTTTATTACATTGTATAACAGCAATTGGCTAGCAAATAGTTTAAAAGGAAAAGTTGTAGATGTAACAGATTTGTTTGATGATATTAGAGGCGCCCAGAAATGTTTAGTAATCAAATAACAGAAATATCTCACAATTTATTATATACTCCCCGTCCTCAAGAATACGATACAAGGCCTGCTGAAGTTAGAACCTTTATACCTAGCCTATATCCAGAATTAACGGAAGAATTGAATACATATTCTGCTACATTGAAAGATAAAGATAATCACAGACTTTTAGAAAATTATATCGATGTAGACTTTAATGAATTTCCTTTTGTAACTATGCTTAAACAAAATAATAAAATTGTAGGGTTTAGCACAGGATATACTAGAGATTTTTATCCTGAAGGATGTATTAGAATTTTAAATAGATATTATCAAGACAGCAACAGTCTTAGAGTTAAATTTACTAGAGAAGTTTTACGCCCTACTACTTTTGCTATTGTAGAACAGCAATTAGAAATGTGTAGAAGACAAGACTATAAAAGTGCTATTATAAGTAGAGAACCTAGAACTAACAAGTTCTTTAGCAGTTTTATAAAAGCAATTAGCGATAAAGGAACACAAACTTGGGAGATGAAAGAAGGGCCGTTTTTACTAACACCTAGTTATAATAATCCCAAAGCATGGCAGAGTATTGCATATACAAAGTTTAAAAATAGTCAAGAAAATTTTTGGGAACATTGGAGAACAAAATGAACTGTGAATTAAAAGATCCATTTGTAATTACAACAGATGTTAAAGGAGACATAGATTTCTTCAAGTCTTATATGGAAGATACAGAATGGGTAGATACAAATAAACTTTACGCCGAACATGAAGAATACCAAGAAACTATGTATGGCAGAGAAATGGTTTATCATTACATTAAACATGTTAGTAATTATGATATGAAACTTAAGAAGTTTGTTATGAAACTATTTAAAGATTTTGGAGTTCCTACAAAAGATTTTCGTGCTGATTTTTTTCTTACTAAAGCAGGTGGCAGTATGCCTATGCACGTAGATGGTATGAGTAAAGTTGCTTTTTTATTACCTTTAAGTGAAAATACCGGTCCGGTAGTATGCGAAAAGGACAATGAAAAATTCGAACTTACATATCAAACATTGACTATACTCAACACACAAATATCTCATGGTGTAGCAGAACCTACAAAAGACAGATTATTATTTAGAATTGCTGTACATGATGTAATGTTTGAAGATTTAGGTATATATAAGGATTTGACAAATGCAGATTAAAGATATTAATAATGGAGTAGCTGTAGAAGTAAGTGATATTGATATTACTGCGATTGACAAATCTACTGCACAAGAGCTTTACGACATTCTTAAAGAAAGATTAATTGTTGTTTTAAAAAATCAAAAGCAGTGCCCTGGTAGTTATACTAAAACAATATGGGAAATGAGTAACCAAATTAATAATTGGAAACAAATGAAATGGGACCAGTACGGAAATGAAATTGCACTAAGTAATGATTTTGTACATCCTGATGATTATGGAGATAATGAATTATATCCTGTGCAGAGAGTAACTGGTAAAAAAATAAACAATAAACATACTGGAATATTCGGAACAGGTACTTTAGATTGGCATGCTAACTTAAATGGACTAGATAGAGCAGACGGAGTTGCACTACAAGGTGTTAGGGATTGCGAAAATACTAGTACTCTATTTCTTAACACAAATTTGGCCTTGAATGATTTAGATTCTGAAACAAAAGAAAAAATAAAAGATCTTTATGCAATTTATGAATACAGGCCTGATGTCTGGGCAGCAGGTGCTCCTGAGTACAAACACTTTCAAGAAAAGGCAAAAGAAGATACTTCTTATAAAATGTGGTTATTGCAAAAAAATATAGCAGGTGTAGAAGGACTATATTTTTATACAAATAACAGATGCGAGCTTGTTACCGAAGATGTTAGTTTAAAACAAATGCTTATTGATCATTTGTTCCAAGACAAGTACATATATGAACATATGTGGGAGCCCGGTGATATAGTATTAATGGATCAGCTGCTTACATTACATAAAAGAGGAACAGATGATCCTGATATTCTATCTAAAAGAATATTACACAGAATTACATTTCCGATAAGTAATTTTGATAATTTCATTGCTAATAATAATTGTATAGATTAAACTTACGAAGCAGCAAGCCCATCGTCTAAATTAATCCATGCACCGTTTTGATAACCTTCAAATTTATTATTTGTAGTGTTGTAAATTACCATGCCGTTAGCTGCGGTCAGTGCATTACGTTCTGTAGATGTTAAACTACCAAACTGGGTAAATCCGCTAACTATAGCATCACCTCTTACGTCTAATCTAGCAGCAGGATTAATACCTCCTAGTGCTACCCCGTCTTTATTAAAAGTATTTAAAGTTTCTAATGGAAAAGTACTTCCGTCATCATTGTGAGCAATTATCAAACCTGTTGTATATGCAGTAATGATATCATAAGAATTTCTGCCGTCTGTACCTTCTGTTGCAAATCTAATGTCTGCTATTTTTCCATTGTATGCAGAAAGATCAGTAACGTCATCCCCATACACCATATCCAACACACTTTCGCCTGTGCCTTTTTTGACAGTAGATTTTTCAACTCTACTTTCTTTTACTGCACTATCTATAATTATTGAGTTATCTGCACTAGATCTTACATCTACTAGCAGAGATTTTTGTTGTCCGTCTATAATTACTGTACTGTCGTCACCGAATATTGATCCTGTTACATCACCGTCAAGCGAGCCCGATAATGTTCCTGTAAAGTTACCATTTATAGTTAAAAAGTTAGTAGGTTGCCAAACGCCATCAACAGCATTCCAAAAAACAGTTTCTCCTGCATTAGGAGTGCTTTTCGACCAATCTTCTAAATTGGTTGTTTCCATATCTGTAATTGCACTACCATTGCCTATCAAATTACCTGTAATAGTAGCACCTGTAATAGCATTTGCACTTACAGTATCTACAGTAAGTAATGAAGTAGTAGCATTTAGTAATACTGAACTGTCATCACCTAAAATATCACCATTTACGTCTATTCTAAAAGTTGATCCTTCGAGTATTCCTGTAATATCTCCAGCTACCCAATTAGCACCGTCATATTGTAAAGATTGGCCTGCGCTCGGTGGAGTTGATAAATCTACGCCGCCTACATCTCCTAATTCAATTTCGGTATTAACAATGTTACCACCGAGTGTAGTTCCGTCACCGACATATATTTTTTTTGTATCGGTTGTATAAATTAGTTCCCCTTCGGCAGGGGTGATTAGTAAGCGTTCTGCATCAGTACCGCGTCTTAGACGAAATGCCATATTTCAACTCCTAGAATACTTTGTTGTAAGTATTTATGCCTTTTTAACTATAAATGTTATTTTCTTTTTTTCATAAAGACTTTTGTTCTGCGAGTGATATCTCTTTTGACACGCTCTGTATCTAATCTAAAATCTATAGTCTCGATTACGTCTTCGTATTCTTCTATTAAATCGTCTAGACTAGTTTCAAGATCACTTGGAGTATTATTTTCTCTTCTGGCCTTGTCTATGTTGATTTCCCATGTTTTTCCATCAACAAAATGTATTTGAACAGACGAGAGATATTCAATCGGAACAGATTTGATTTCTATTTCGTCGAATACCTCTGGCCAGTGATCTGTAATGTCGCGGGAGTGATGTTTCTTCTTAGGCACTCTCTTCGGTCTTTTTTGTTTTCTTCTTTGTAGGAACAAGTTCTTCTGCTTGTTCTCTTAGACGCTTTGCTTCCTTAAACATAGCGTCTGCTTGTGATCTATAGCTT
>Ga0213865_10001196_pt1 | contig 17097 bp, 12 predicted proteins | sample PICome_6_FD_160100 | JGI IMG/M metagenome (GOLD analysis project Ga0213865, IMG submission 160100) | Coastal seawater microbial communities near Pivers Island, North Carolina, United States - PICO282 | ecosystem: Environmental > Aquatic > Marine > Coastal | place: USA: North Carolina...
GTAGGTATTGGCGGCTCGGGTATGAGCGGCATTGCCGAAGTTCTGGTCGGGCTTAATTACACGGTATCCGGATCTGACATCGCGGAGAGTTCGTCAGTGACACGACTGACCGGGCTGGGAATCAAAGTTTCGATTGGACACAGAGCTTCCAATGTCGATGGCGCGGACGTGCTCGTGGTGTCGTCCGCTATCAACGAGGCCAATCCAGAAATTAAAGCTGCCAGGGAGCAGCGAATACCGATTGTCCCGAGAGCGGAGATGCTGGCTGAGCTCATGCGCTATCGCTTCAGTATTGCTGTGGCAGGGACACACGGGAAAACAACGACCACCAGTCTGATTGCGTCGTTGATGGCCGAGGCGGGTCTGGACCCGACGTTTGTTATTGGCGGCGTGCTCAATAACCTAGGCACCAATGCTCAGTTGGGTGCGAGCGATTACTTGGTTGTTGAAGCTGATGAGAGCGATGCCTCGTTCCTGCATCTGCTGCCTATGATGTCGGTCATTACCAACGTAGAGCCCGACCACATGGAGCACTACGAGGGCGATGTACGGTCTTATCACCAGGCGTTTATCGAGTTCCTTCACAACCTACCTTTCTATGGTGTGGCGCTGGTGTGTCTGGACGATCCGGGTGTTCGCGAACTGCTACCAAACATTACCCGCCAGGTCGTGACGTATGGTTTTGCGGACGATGCTGACTTTCGACTGGAAGCACTGACATTCTCGGGTACTGAGAGTCATTTCACCCTAAATCGAAAGGCACTGGGTGATTCATTAAGTATTCGCCTACCGATGCCGGGTGTACATAACGCGTTGAACGCGGCGGCCGCCGTTGCGGTCTGCTCAGAGCTGGGCGTCAGCATTGATGCGATCGTACGCGGTCTGGCGGGGTTTGAGGGCGTTGGCCGGCGCTTCTCTGTTCTTGGTGACATTACCTGGCAGGGAGGCAAGGCCTTGCTGGTGGATGACTACGGTCATCACCCAACAGAGCTCAAGGCCACTATTAATGCGGCCCGTGAGGCGTATCCCGATAAACGCCTGGTCATGGTGTTTCAACCTCATCGGTATAGCCGCACCCGTGACTGCTACGACGACTTTGTCGAGGTGTTATCAACCTTGGATGGACTCGTGCTTCTTGAGGTGTACTCCGCCGGCGAGGACGACATTCCGGGCGCGGATAGTCGTTCGCTGGCACGAAGCATTCGCCAGGCAGGATGGATTGATCCGGTGTTGTTGAGTGATAACGGTCAATTACCGGCGCGCTTGGCTAAGTTCCTGGAAGATGGCGATGTGCTCATCATGCAGGGCGCAGGAAACATCGGTAGGTTGTCGAAGCTTCTGTCAGACGCAGAGTCGCTGGAGGTGATGTCATGAACACTGACCTCCAAAACATGAACGTGACGGTCTTGATGGGCGGCGATTCTGCTGAGCGTGAGATTTCGATAAAGAGCGGTACTGCGGTGGCCGATGCGCTGGAACTAGCGGGCGCTCGTGTTACCCGTCTCGATACGGCTACAACAGGCTGGCACCGGGACCTTCCTATAGAAACTTTCGTCTTCAATCTGTTACATGGCGTGGGCGGTGAAGATGGTCAGATTCAGGGGCTGTTCGAGTCCCTAGAGGTTCAGTATTCAGGATCAGGAGTGCTGGGCAGTGCGCTGTGCATGGACAAAGCCAAAACCAAGCTCGTCTGGCAGAGTCTCGGGCTACCCACGCCAGACTTCGAGATCATTGATGCCAGTAGTGACCTCTCTGTAGTCATAGATCGACTGGGCCCTGTGTTTGTGAAGCCGGTCTCAGAGGGATCATCGGTGGGCATGTCGAAGGCTCACGATGTGAGCTCGCTGGAGTGCGCTTTGGCTAAAGCGTGTGAGTCGGGTGTCGCGGTAATGGCAGAGTCGCTGGTTCAGGGCGACGAATTCACGGTGGCCATTTTACGCGGTCAGCCACTGCCGCCCATAAAGATCATCCCCGCCGCGGACTTCTATGACTTCGACGCGAAATATGTGTCGGGCACTACGCAATTCGAGTGTCCGGCGCCGCTCAGTAAAGGGGAGACGTTGGCGCTTCAGGCCTTGGCTCTGGAAGCATTCGAGGCCTCGGGTGCTGAGGTATGGGGTCGTGTAGATCTCATGCGCGGTGCATCGGGGTGGCAGTTACTCGAGGTGAATACTGTCCCGGGTATGACCGAGCATAGCTTGGTACCGAAGGCTGCTGCGGCTGCAGGCATGTCATTTACCGATTTGCTTAAAGAGATCTACCTTGGCTCGATGGAGGTGCGTTATGGCGCGTGATGTCTCACGAGCTCAGAAAGCAATCGTCGCCAGTCGTTGGCATCGTTTTGTTCGCGGCGTGAAGCGCGTTGTGACTGCGGTTTCACTGATCACCATGGCGGGGCTCTTGGGTTTTGCTACTAAGCTTGCGACCGACATGCCGGTTGAGGCGATTGCGATTACGGGCGAGATGCGCCATGTCGATCGACGTGATCTCGAGAGCGTGATCGCCCCCCAGGTGGAGAACGGATTCCTACTCACTGACCTCACGTCCATTCGCGAAGAAATCGAATCATTGCCCTGGGTGTATGACGCCAATGTGCGTAGAGAGTGGCCAGGGACGATCAGAGTCCACGTGACAGAACAGCAGCCAATTGCTCGTTGGGGCGACGCCGCGTACATCAATCAGCACGGCTTCATTTTCGACGGTGAATTGATGACGCGATACGCAGAGCTACCCATGCTCTGGAGCGATCAGAACAAGCCACCGGTACTGATCGAGCATTTCAAATTATTCCAAATGCTTCTGATGCCGCACGGCCTGGCAGTGGCCGCACTGAATGAGGACCGTCTGGGTCAGGTGAGTGCTGAACTGACCGACGGCACCGCGGTGCAATTTGGCGATAAGGATTTCGCACAGCGCGTGCGTCGTTTCGTTGCCTTACTCGAAAGTGAGGATTCCGCGAATTCGATTGCACGGATTGATTTTCGTTATGAGCGCGGCGCAGCGGTTCTGCGTCGGGAACAGAGTTTTGCAGTGACCACAGTGGCGCGGGAGCAGGGAGGTCGGTAATGGCAGCAAGTGAAGAAAAGCGAATGATCGTCGGACTGGATATAGGTACGTCCAAGGTTGTTGCTGTGGTTGGTGAAATCGATACCGATGGCACTATCGATATTGTTGGTATCGGATCGCACCCTTCGAAAGGACTGAAGAAGGGTGTTGTTGTCAATATTGAATCAACGGTTAACGCCATTCAGCGAGCGGTGGAAGAAGCGGAGTTGATGGCAGGCTGTCAGATTCACTCCGTCTACGTTGGTATCGCGGGCAACCACATCCGATCGATGAATTCCCACGGCATTGTTGCCATTAAGGATCGCGAAGTTGAGCGGGCCGACATCGATCGCGTCATTGATGCGGCGCAGGCAGTGGCCATCCCCGCGGATCAGAAGATCCTTCACGTGCTTCCACAGGAATATGTGATTGATAACCAGGGTGGCATTAAAGAGCCACTGGGAATGTCAGGTGTTCGTCTGGAGGCAAAAGTGCATCTCGTGACTTGCGCAGAAACAGCGGCACAAAACATTGAGAAGTGCGTTCAGCGCTGCGGTTTAGAAGTGGATGCCATCGTTCTAGAGCAGTTGGCGTCGAGCTATTCCGTCATCACCGATGATGAGCGCGACCTCGGGGTATGCATGGTCGATATTGGTGGCGGCACGTCCGATATCGCGATTTTTACCGAGGGCTCGATTCGTCACACCGGTGTGATCCCGATTGCGGGTGATCAGGTCACCAGTGACATCGCCATGGCGCTCCGAACGCCAACGCAGCACGCAGAGGAAATCAAAATCCGATACGCCTGTGCGCTTGCACAGCTCACGGGCCCCGACGAGACCATTAAGGTGCCCAGCGTGGGTGATCGGCCGCCGCGCGATCTGTCGCGTCAGTCATTAGCTGAAGTGGTCGAGCCACGGTACGACGAACTCTTTACCTTGATTCAGGGAGAAATCCGTCGCTCAGGCTTCGAGGAGCTGATACCTGCAGGCGTCGTATTGACGGGCGGCACTTCAAAGATGGAGGGCGTTGTGGAACTCGCTGAAGAGATTTTCCACATGCCCGTTCGTGTGGGCGCGCCTCAGTACACGCGGGGCATGCACGACATTATTCGAAACCCGATTTATGCGACGGCCGTTGGGCTGTTGTTGTCGGGTGCAAAAGAACTTCATGAGGGTGCGCAGCTTGCTGCGGGTCGTCAGAAGGCCAGCAGCATGCTGGGTGGGTTGCGCAATTGGTTTGGCAGCAACTTTTGATTTATAGGGGAAAACCGGGAAACCGGACACTTTCAAACGGGGAGAAAGACTATGTTTGAACTAGTAGACAACGCACCGCAAAACGCGGTTATCAAAGTGATCGGTGTTGGTGGCGGCGGTGGTAACGCAGTCCGTCACATGATCGAGCACGACATCGAGGGTGTCGATTTTATCTGTGCGAATACTGATTCTCAGGCGCTAGCAGATATCGACTCCAAGACGGTACTGCAGTTAGGTAGTTCGATTACCAAGGGTCTGGGCGCAGGCGCAAATCCAGAGATTGGCCGCGCGGCTGCTCTGGAGGATCGTGATCGTATTGCCGAGGCATTGCACGGCGCCGATATGGTATTTGTGACCGCTGGCATGGGTGGTGGCACAGGTACTGGCGGAGCACCGATTGTCGCTGAAGTAGCGCGTGACATGGGTATTCTGACGGTGGCCGTTGTGACACGCCCCTTCAGCTTTGAGGGGCGAAAGCGTCTGGCGATTGCTGAAGACGGCCTGAAGGAGTTGGAACAGCACGTCGATTCGCTTATCACGGTACCTAACGAGAAGCTTCTCGAGGTTATGGGCAAGAGCACGAGCTTGCTCGATGCGTTCAAAGAGGCCAACGACGTGTTGTTTGGCGCGGTGCAAGGTATTGCGGATCTCATCATCCGTCCCGGTATGATCAACGTCGACTTTGCGGATGTGAAAACTGTCATGTCGGAAATGGGTTCTGCCATGATGGGTACTGGTACAGCCACCGGTGAGGGTCGGGCGCGTGAGGCCGCCGAGCGAGCCATCAACAGCCCGCTGTTGGACGACATCGATCTGAGCGGTGCTAAAGGCCTGCTGGTAAACATCACTGCAGGGCTCGACTTGTCACTGGGTGAGTTCTCAGAGGTGGGTGAGGCGATTGAAGAGATTGCCTGTGATGACGCGACAGTTGTTATCGGAACCGTTATCGATCCCACAATGACCGACGAGCTGAAAGTGACCGTGGTCGCAACAGGTTTGGGCGTTGAACAGAGCCGCCCTGTCCTGAAAAAGGTGGAGGCCGTCGCGCCAATGCGTGCAGCAGCATCGACGACACCTGCCTATGAAGGGTATGATCTGCCCCCCGCGAAACGCCAACGGGTTGCTACCGGCGGTCAAGCGGTTGCGGTAGAGGAAAGCAGCGAAGAGGGATATTTCGATATTCCCGCGTTCTTGCGTCGCCAGGCTGATTGAGCTGGATGACAAGATAGCCGGCAGAGAGCGGTGTGCTCTCCCGGTGACTGCCCTCTGAAAAAGGCAAAGGAATGATACGACAACGAACATTGCGAAACTCGATCAAGGCGACAGGTGTCGGCTTGCACACAGGCGAGAAGGTGTTGCTGACACTTTCTCCTGCGCCTGTGGATACGGGTATTGTATTTCGTCGCACTGACCTGAACCCCGCAGCCGAGATCCCCGCTCGAGCTGACCTGGTCGGTGAGACGACGTTGTCGACTTGTCTCATTCATGGAGAGGCCCGCGTCTCCACGATCGAACACCTGCTCTCTGCCATGGCTGGCTTGGGTGTCGATAATGCCTATGTGGATGTGACCGCCCCTGAAATCCCCATCATGGACGGTAGCGCGGCTCCCTTTGTCTTCCTGCTTCAGAGTGCCGGTATTGTTGAGCAACACGCGCCGAAGAAGTTTATTCGCGTGAAGCGAGAAGTCACCGTCACTGATGGTGACAAGAAAGCGACTTTCCTCCCTATGGAAGGCTTCAAAATTTCCTTTGGAATCGATTTTGATCACCCGGTCTTCAAGCACCGCGCTGCGACCGCAGAAATTGATTTCTCGACGACGTCTTTCGTTCGCGAGGTTAGTCGTGCGCGTACCTTTGGTTTCGTGGAAGAGATTGAATATTTGCGATCAAAGGGCCTTGCGCGTGGCGGCAGCATGGATAATGCGATTGTTATTGATGACTACAAGGTCCTTAACAATGGCGGCCTCAGGTATGACGATGAGTTCGTTAAACATAAGGTGCTCGATGCGATTGGTGACCTGTATCTCCTCGGCTACAGCCTCATTGGTGAGTATCGCGCTTTCAAGTCGGGTCACGCGTTGAACAACCTGGCATTGCGCACTCTGATTGCCGACAAAGAAGCTTGGGAAATGGTGACCTTCGAAGACATCGCAGACGCGCCAATTTCCTATCAGCAACCGTTCCTTACCTACGCTCCCGCGTAATCGCGCGGTGGTTCACAGTCGTCACATCTCCGCTTTCACAGGGCCTGTAACTCTGGCATAGTGACGCCATCGAAATAGACGTTCGCAACACCTGTGAAATTCATTCTGATCAACAATGAGGGACCCTCGAAAACCGTCGAAATTGGACGGTGGACGCGCGTGGTTGTCTCGGCATTTTTGATTGGATTGCCCGTCTCGCTGGCGGGGCTCAGTTATGAGTTCGGTATGAAGAAAGGTGTGGCGAGAGCGCAAGCCGCCGAGGAGACTCTGGCGGCTGAGGAAGCGCGCGAGCGCGCGGAAGCGCTGGCGGATATGGCTGTAGAGGCGGAGCGTCGACTAGAGTCCATGACACTGCTGCTTGCTGAGCTGCAGAGTCGGGTAACACGCCTCGACGCTGTCGGCATGAACCTGACTCAAAGCGCAGGGCTCGAGCCCGGCGAGTTCAACTTTGATATGGCGCCTGCCCTCGGTGGTCCGTTGATGACCTCGCAGGAAGACGCGCGCGAGCTTATTCCGGCGCTGGAAGGTGAGCTTTTTGCCTTGAGCACGGCGCTTGACGATCGTGAGGTTCAGCTCGACATCCTGTCTGAGCTTATCCAGGGCGAGCAGGTTAAGAGCGATGCAACACCGTCGGGCCGCCCCATTTTGTCGGGCTGGCTGTCGTCGCGTTACGGGACGCGGATTGATCCGTTCAGTGGCAAGAAGGCGTGGCACGAAGGCGTCGATTTTGCCGGTAAAGCAGGCTCAAACATTGTCGCTGTCGCTAGCGGCGTCGTTAGCTGGAGTGGTGAACGCTATGGCTACGGCAAGATGGTTGAAGTTGCCCATGGTGATGGTGTCATTACCCGGTATGCACACAACCAAGAGAACCTCGTCAAAGTGGGCGATATGGTGCGTCGTGGTGACATCGTTGCCCTCATGGGGAACAGTGGTCGCTCTACCGGCCCGCATGTTCACTTTGAAGTACATAAAAACGGCCGTCCGGTCGACCCAGCCAGCTATTTACGGCGCACGCCTAACTAAGGTCGCTCATGATCTCCGGTGATGTTCACCGGTTCAATTGAAGGCGCAGACTGCGCAAGACCCTAACACTTAGTATTGGAAACACCATGGCAAATCCGCTGAAGATGATATTCGGCTCGCGAAACGATCGTGTTTTGCGGCGGATCAAGAAAACAGTCAAAAAGATCAACGCGCTTGAAGAGGACATACAGGCGCTCGACAACGACGCATTACGCGCAAAGACACAGGAGTTTCGCGATCGCTACCAAGCGGGCGAGTCACTCGATGACCTGCTGCCGGAAGCGTTCGCTGTTGTGCGCGAAGGTGGCGTCCGCGCCATGGGCATGCGCCATTGTGACGTTCAGTTAATCGGTGGTGTTGTACTTCACGAAGGTAATGTTGCAGAGATGCGGACCGGTGAAGGCAAAACGCTGGTTGCCACGCTGCCCGCGTATCTCAACGCCTTATCTGGCAACAGTGTTCATCTGATTACCGTTAACGATTACCTCGCGTCTCGTGATGCGGCGTGGATGGGCAAGCTTTACAACTTCCTCGGCCTTGAGGTCGGTGTGGTTAAGGCAGGCCAGTCGCAAGAAGAAAAGCGCACCGCTTACTCGGCGGATATCGTCTATGGCACTAACAACGAGTTCGGTTTTGACTACCTTCGCGACAATATGGCCTTCAGCATGGCGGATAAGATGCAAGGGCAACTGGCCTTTGCCATTGTTGACGAGGTGGACTCGATTCTCATCGATGAAGCGCGGACGCCGCTGATTATCTCAGGTGCAGCTGAAGATAGCTCCGAGCTTTACCGCAAGATCAATAAGCTCATCCCCAAGCTCGCGCCCCGAAATGGTGAAGAAGCGGAAGACGGCGACTTTGTTATTGACGAGAAGCAGCGGACGGTAGAGTTGACCGAAGACGGGCACGAGCAGATTGAGACCATGTTGATCGATGAGGGTCTGCTTGCATCCGATGATTCACTTTATGCGTCAACGAACCTGGGCTTGTTACACCACGTTAATGCAGCGCTTCGCGCTCACAATCTGTTTAACCGCAACGTCGAGTACATCGTACAAAACGGCCAGGTGGTTCTGATTGACGAGCACACCGGTCGGACCATGCCGGGACGACGTCTGTCCGAGGGTCTTCATCAGGCCATCGAAGCCAAGGAGAATGTGAACATTCAGGCCGAGAGCCAGACCATGGCCTCGACCACTTTCCAGAATTACTTCCGCCTCTACGACAAACTGAGTGGTATGACGGGTACAGCGGACACCGAGGCCTTTGAGTTCCGCCAAATTTATGGCCTCGAGTGTGTGGTTATTCCCACCAACATCCCGATGAAGCGTAAGGATATGAACGACCTAGTCTTCATGTCGAAAGAGGAGAAGCTTGAGGCGATCGTCGAGGAGACCCGCCGCATTATCGAGAACAAAGCACCTGTTTTAGTGGGTACAGCCTCGGTTGAGACCTCGGAAGAGCTCTCGGAGTACTTCAAACAGGCAGGTATTGAGCACAAGGTACTGAACGCGAAATACCACGAGCAGGAAGCGGAGATTATTGCTCAGGCGGGGCGGCCAGGCGTGGTCACTATCGCTACTAATATGGCGGGTCGTGGTACCGATATTGTGCTGGGCGGCAACCTTGAGGCCGAGCTTGCAGGACTCGACGGCGAGGCAGCGAAGGAAGCAGCGCGCGCGGCATGGGAAGAACGCCATCAGACCGTCCTTGATGCCGGTGGTCTTCACATTGTGGGTACCGAGCGTCACGAGTCTCGCCGTATTGATAACCAGCTCCGTGGTCGTGCAGGGCGTCAGGGTGACCCTGGTGCATCGCGCTTTTTCATATCACTCGACGACAACCTAATGCGTATCTTCATGGGCAACATGGCTGGCATTATGCAGAAGGTTGGCATGGAGCCCGGTGAAGCGATCGAGAGTGGCATGGTGACCAACTCGATCGAGCGGGCACAGCGTAAGGTTGAGGGACGTAACTTCGATATTCGTAAGCAGTTGCTCGAATACGATGACGTTGCGAATGACCAACGCCAGATTATCTACTCCCAGCGTGATCAATTACTGGATGGGGACGATGTTGCGGAGATGATCACGAATATCCGCGCGGACGTTATCCACACCGGTATCGATCGCTTCATCCCACCGATGAGCGTTGAAGAGCAGTGGGACATCCCGGGTCTTGAGCAGTATCTCAAAACCGAGTTTGCGCAGGAGCTTCCTGTGGCCAGTTGGCTAGAGGAAGACACCAACCTTCACGAGGAGACGCTACGCGAACGTATTATCGAGTCAGTGCAATCAACCTATGACGAGAAGGGCTCGCTCATTGGCGATGCCATGCGTCAGATTGAGAAGCAGGTCATGCTGCAGGTGTTGGATGGGCTGTGGAAGGATCATCTCCAAACCATGGATCAGCTCCGACAGGGCATTCATCTGCGAGCCTATGCGAATAAGAACCCCAAGCAGGAGTACAAGCGTGAGGCCTTCGAGTTATTCGAGGCCTTACTCGAGCGCTTGAAGCAAGAAGTGGTGCGTATCTTGAGCCATCTTCAGATCAAGCGACAGGATGAGGCTGAGCTGATTGAGCAAAAGCGTCGTGAGGAAGCGGAGCGTCAGCAGTTGGCCTTCCAGCACGCGCAGGCGTCGGCATTGCCGGCGACTGAGCAGGAATCAGGCCAGCAGGCGGAGGCGCCGCAGCAACCGATGGTGCGCGATGCACCCAAGGTGGGCCGTAATGATCCGTGTCCCTGTGGCAGTGGTAAGAAGTACAAGCAGTGTCACGGAGCGCTGAATTAAGTATGAGCGAGTTTTCTATCCCGGGCGTTCGGCTCGGGGTTGCGCAAGCGGGCATCAAATATGAAGGCCGTGATGATCTGACGCTGATCGAGTTCGCCGAGGGAAGTTCGACGGCGGCGGTCTTTACCTTAAATGCGTTTCGCGCGGCACCCGTGGTGGTCGCGGAGCGCAATAACGTTAGTCAGGACGCGCGTTACATCCTCATCAATTCAGGCAATGCCAACGCCGGTACCGGTAAGCCTGGTATGGACGCCTGTGAGGCGAGCTGCGCCGCGGTTGCCAAACTGGCTAATGACGTTCCCACTCGTGTATTGCCTTTCTCCACCGGTGTGATTGGTGAGTTACTGCCAGTAGAAAAGATTGAAGTTGCTTTACCTGAGGCCATGGCTGATTTGTCCGAGGCAAATTGGGGGCGTGCCGCTCGGGCCATCATGACCACTGATACGCGACCAAAACTGCGAGTCAAAACAGTTGAGGTGAATGGCCAATCCTGCCGGATTGTAGGGATGAGCAAGGGGTCGGGGATGATTCAGCCCAACATGGCGACCATGCTGGGGTTTATCGCAACGGACGCCGCTGTCCCACCGACAATGCTGGACGGCATGTTGCGCGCCGCGGTCAATCTTAGCTTTAACCGGATTACGGTTGATGGTGATACCAGCACGAACGATGCGGTGACTTTAACGGCCACTGGCCACTCTGAGTTTATGATTTCGCCCACCACGGCTGACGAGGCACAAGCCTTTCAGTCAGCGCTGACTGAGCTGGCAACTGAGTTAGCACAGGACATTGTGCGCGATGGTGAGGGAGCGACGAAGTTTGTTGCCATTGAGGTCTCAGGTGCAACAAGCGTCGCAGAGGCGGATTCGGTAGCACGGACAGTCGCGCATTCTCCCTTGGTGAAGACAGCGCTGTTTGCTTCAGACCCTAACTGGGGACGCATCCTCGCTGCCATTGGACGTGCTGGGCTAGAGGACCTGGATGTTGATGCGGTCTCGCTCTCCATCAACGGGGTGCTGATTGCCGAGAACGGTGCCCGGGCTGAGAGTTATACCGAGCAGGCCGGCGTTGCCGCCATGGCACCTGAGGATCTACTGATTTCAATTAACCTGGCCCGTGGCAATGAGACTGCGACGATCTGGACGACTGACTTCTCCTACGACTACGTCAAGATAAACGCCGAGTACCGCACCTGATGGCGAGTCGCATCCATGTGGCGGTCGGTGTACTGATTGATTCAAAAGGCTGCGTGCTCCTTACGCGGCGCCTGAAAGGTACCCATCTTGCGGGCTACTGGGAATTTCCCGGAGGCAAAGTGGAAGTGGGGGAGTCCGTGCAAACCGCACTGGCGCGTGAGCTTGAGGAAGAGCTTGGTACCCGCATTGGTGAGACGGTTCCGCTTATGACCGTGAGCCATGACTACGGGGAAAAGCAGGTCTTGCTCGATGTACACCAAGTGAAAGACTGGAACGGAGAGCCCCATGGTGCAGAAGGGCAGCCGTTAGCCTGGGTGGATGCCGGCTCGCTCGATGAGTTTCAGGTGCCTGAAGCGAACGCGGAGATTATGTTGCGGGTAAAAGCGCTACTCGCCTAACGCCGCCGTGGCTCTTGCCAGTAAGTCGTCGTGCAGTTTTTCAACACGCTCATAAAGCGCTTCTAGGCTCCCATCATTCATAATCGAAGTATCTGCCCGTGATAGGCGTGTTTGCCGATCGAGCTGCGCTGCCATTATTTGCTTTACCAGTGCCTCGGTGTTGTCGTCGCGCGCCATGGTTCTCTTCAGCTGGACCTCTTCAGGTACGTCTACGACGACAACGTAGTCCGCGAATGTGTTCTGGCCACTCTCCAGCAGTAGGGGTGAGGACAGAACCACGTAGGGAGAGCTCGCTTCGCTGAGTTGTCTCGCGATTTCTTCTCGAATGCGAGGGTGAGTGATGCCCTCCAGCACCTTTCTCTCGTCGGGATTGTCGAAGACAATTTTTCTTAGAGCAGCACGGTCGAGACTGCCGTCCGCGAGCAATATGTCCGTACCAAAGTGATCGGCAATGGCCGCCAGCCCGCTAGTGCCCGGTTCAACCACCACACGCGCAATCTTATCCGCGTCGACAACAGCAATCCCTAATGTCTCAAGATGATCGGTTACCGCAGACTTGCCGCTACCGATGCCTCCCGTAATGCCTACCACGAACATGCGGCTAGGCCCCTGTTACCCAAGTAAGAAGCACATTGGGATAAAACAAATGAATGAGCCCTGCACCCGCAAGGAAGGGTCCAAATGGCATCGGTGTCTCGCGGTCTTGCTTACCCGTGACAATCAAGGCGACACCCAAAACGGCACCCACGACTGAAGACAGTAAAACGATGGTAGGCAAGGCGGCCAAGCCGAACCACGCACCCAATGCAGCTAGCAACTTGAAGTCACCATGGCCCATACCTTCTTTGCCAGTGACGATTTTGAAGAGCCAAAAAACCGACCACAGACATAGGTAACCGAAGACAGCGCCTAGGACAGCGCTCTCGAGTGATACAAAGGTGTTATCGATGTTGAGCAGCAGACCTATCCACACGAGAGGCAAGGTCAGGCTGTCAGGTAGAAGCTGATGATCGAGATCAATGATTGTGAGAACAACAAGAACGGCCGTGAGGAGCATGGCGCCCGCCAAGGCGTTACTGACACCGAATTGCAGGCCACATAGCACCCACAATAAGGCGGTAACCGCCTCCACGAACGGGTAGCGAACCGAGATGGGCGCTTTACAGGCGGCGCACGCACCTCGGAGCATTAAAAAACTCAACACGGGAATATTCTGCGTTGCTTTTATCTCCGCATTGCAGTGGGGACAGCGCGAACCTGGAAATGCGAGAGAGAGTTTTTCGGACCATTCGGATCCCTCAGGCATGTCACCACTCAATTCGGCATAGTCTCGCTGCCACTGCGCTTCCATCATTTTTGGGAGTCGGTAAATGACCACGTTCAGAAAGCTGCCGACAACGAGGCCTAGGACGGCGAGTGAGATGCTAAGGCCCGGCTGGGCTCTGATTAGTTCTTCGAGTGGGTCCATTGGGTGAGATTACATCACCGAGCCGAGCATGAAAATGTTGGTGCACTAACCGGTGATCCCTCTGTAATTTTTGTGCCGACAGCCGCATCGGGTGCAGTTACGTGGACATGTAACACAGGAAGTATGAGCGACGCCTACTTACCCGAGGACTGTAAGTAAGACTGGTAAAGTGGAGAAGGCCGGCCTTGCCGGCCTTATTTATTCAGGTATTTCTTTTGGCCCAGCGCCGACTGTGGTGAAGTCCCGGCTCGGTATATCCGTTGGGCTCAACGACCCCGTTCTGAACCAGCTGCCAAGCCGCACCGAACGCATTTCCGTGCGGCTTACCATTAACCAACATCGGTTGGTAACTCGGATCCGCCGCGTTCTGCCCGTCTACCACCCCCGCCATCCTCAGCATCGATTCTTTAAATTGATCTTCGGTGATCACTCCGTGATGAAGCCAGTTGGCAATGTGCTGGCTAGAGATTCTGAGTGTTGCCCTGTCTTCCATCAGTCCGACGTTGTTGATGTCGGGTACTTTTGAGCAGCCCACACCGTGATCAACCCACCGAACCACATAGCCCAACATGCCCTGAACGTTGTTATCGAGCTCTCGCTGGATTTCTTCGGATGACAATTTACTGCAGTCGCCCAATGGGATGGTGAGGATGTCATCGACACTGCGGCGCTGGGTTCCCTCAAGCTCTGCTTGAATCTTACTGACTGAAACATCGTGATAGTGCGTCGCATGAAGCGTCGCTGCGGTAGGCGAGGGTACCCAGGCACAGTTAGCGCCGGCTTTGGGGTGCCCAAGTTTGGTGTCGATCATGGCTTGCATAAGGTCGGGCATGGCCCACATGCCTTTACCGATCTGCGCTTTACCGCGGAGTCCACAGTTGAGGCCGGTCTCGACGTTCCAATCCTCGTAGGCATTAATCCACAGCTCACCTTTCATGTCGGTCTTAGCCACCATGGGGCCTGCTTCCATGCTGGTATGGATTTCGTCGCCGGTACGATCGAGGAAGCCGGTGTTGATGAAGACAACACGCTCGGAGGCGCGGCGGATGCACTCGGCGAGGTTCACGGTCGTCCGACGCTCCTCATCCATAATGCCGACCTTTAGGGTGTTGCGTGGCAGAGCGAATGCGTCCTCAACCGCGGCAAACAGATCGACCGTCATGCTGACTTCATCAGGTCCATGCATTTTCGGCTTCACGATGTACATGGAGCCTGTGCGGGAGTTACCGCCTTTGCTGGCGCCTCTGAGGTCATGCAGCGAGCACGCTGTAGTGAACAGCGCATCCATGATGCCCTCGAAGATTTCATTGCCCTCGCTATCCAAAATGGCAGGGTTGGTCATCAAGTGCCCGACGTTGCGCACAAACATAAGGCTGCGCCCCGGTAGACTGAAGCTCTCCCCGTTGGTTGATGTGAACTCACGGTCGGCATTGAGGCTTCGTGTCAGTGTTTGACCGCCTTTGTTGAAGCTTTCGCTCAAGTCACCACGCATTAAACCAAGCCAGTTGCGGTAAACAACGGTCTTGTCTTCCGCGTCAACCGCTGCGACTGAGTCCTCACAGTCCTGAATGGTCGTAAGCGCCGATTCGAGGCAAATATCTTTGACGCCTGCGGCATCGGTACTTCCTACTGAATGTTCGCGGTCAATTTGTATCTCCGCATGCAGTCCATTGTGCTTAAGCAGCACACCGGAGGGATCGTCTGCATCACCGGTGAAACCAACAAACTGATCGGGCGCGGCGAGCATGCTTAGGCTGCCATCAATCTGGTTAATCAATAGATCGCCATCGACGATGGTGTAGTGGGCGGCCTGCTTATGACTGCCCTGATTTAGCGGGAAGTGTGCGTCGAGGAAGCCGCGTGCCCACTCGATGACTTTGTGACCACGAACCGGGTTGTAAGCGCCGGCGCGGACAGCGCCGTCTTCTTCGGAGATTACGTCGGTGCCATAAAGCGCATCGTAGAGAGAGCCCCAGCGTGCATTGGCCGCGTTGAGCGCGTAGCGTGCGTTCATCACAGGGACGACAAGCTGTGGTCCTGCGATCTCTGCAATTTCAGGGTCCACATTTTGGGTTGCGATTTTGAAAGGAGCAGGTTGTGGTAACAAATAGCCAATGTCTTCGAGCATGGCTTTGTAGGCCGCTCGGTCATAATCCGCGCCGGGATTCGCTTTATGCCAAGCGCTGATCTTGGCCTGCATCTCATCGCGGACAGCGAGAAGCTCGCGATTGCGCGGCGTGAAGGTTTTGACAATATCCGCCAAGGCCGTCCAAAAAGCAGCGGGTTCTACGCCCGTGCCAGGCAGTATCTCCTTCTCAAGGAGTGCGTGGATTTCCGGATCGACCTGAAGTCCCGCGCATTCGATACGTGCTGACATGATGTGCTCCCAATAAAGTCGGCGTATTAACGAATCGCCATTCTCGTTTGGTTGTTACGTCGAGTGGAAGCGGACTGATTTATGACCACCATAAAAAATAATGATGGTGGTACATAAAATGATTTTATTTAGTGATAGTTGCCAGCTTGCGGCTCGGCATGCCTGCCATGACGCGCAGGACGTCCTCGAAGAGGGGGACGTGAACATCGGCGTCTATTTGCGCTGTGGTGATGAAGTTCGGGAAGGTGTGAATCCGCAGGAGTTTGAGGTCACCCGACTTCGTAAGCAGTGTATCGATTGCAAGTACAGCGAACGCGCTGGCTTCGGACGGGCTTTCCTCGGAGGCCCCTGCGTCAGATGCCTTGAGCACCTCGTCCAACAACTCGGTCATATCCGCAGCGAGTGCTCTAGCCGCTTCGTTAAGCGCGCCAGCATGCATTGTTTGGCTGCCGGGGACTAACTTGATATGGGAGCCCGCATCTCGGTAGCTGCGGTTATCCACCTGCGATGCATGATTAGCATCATTGGGCGCATAGGCCGCACCGTGTACAAACACGACGCTGTCTTCGTAGCACATTAACTGACCACCCACCGCAACCATGTAGAAGCGCGCTGTAAATTTGTGCTGATCGATGAGCTCGAGCCCATCCACGGCTTTTTGTAAGATATGTCCGCCGGGCACCGTCGCCGCCGCCATGATGGGCGTGGGCAGGCAAAGCGTTTTGTCATTCGCCCCCCGGAACTGACTGCGAATAAACCATAGCTCGTCGGCCTGGGGCCGCTCATTGAGAGTATCCTGAACCGAGGCATAGGTCTTGGGTACGCGATGAGCAAACCCAAGTTCATTCATCTTTGTCGCGACCTTACCCACATCGGACAGCGGGTTGAGAACGCTCCGCTCCACCGTTTTAAAACGAGGACCCGACCACCCATTGGGTGCGGACGGTTGAGGCTTATTGCCGTAGCTATCCCAGTAGCTCAGGTGTACGGCGGGGAAGTGGTTGTCGCGCGCTTTCAGTGTTTTAACGGCTTTCTGCCATAAGACATCCGCCCGGTTAGCCAGCACCCTGAGGCTCTCGCCTTGAATTGATACGACGTTGTCGGAAGCGTCTGATCGTGTAGGTGCGGTTTTTTCCAGGCCAGTGGCGTTAGCACCATCAATAGCCGCTTGCGAGTCTGTCGTTCCGCTACCCGAGACCGTGCTGGTTGCCGCGTCAAAGGCGACTGATGGTAGCGCTTTGTCTTTGTCGAACATTTCCCGAGTGTCGTGGTGACGGAACCACAGATTGAAGGCCCATTTCTCGCCCGCCTCCACCGGCATGCCAGCGTGAAGGCTGA
>Ga0213865_10001200_pt1 | contig 17066 bp, 15 predicted proteins | sample PICome_6_FD_160100 | JGI IMG/M metagenome (GOLD analysis project Ga0213865, IMG submission 160100) | Coastal seawater microbial communities near Pivers Island, North Carolina, United States - PICO282 | ecosystem: Environmental > Aquatic > Marine > Coastal | place: USA: North Carolina...
CTTTCTTCTTTCCGTTGCTTGTATTCCGCTTCTAATGTGGACCATTTGGTTCCCACAAAGAATGTTAGGCACAGAAACTCTTGTTCGAACTAAAGCCGCTGCCTCTGCAGAAGAGGACCTTCTAAGTAAAGTCATCATGGCTGAAGTTGCTCCAGATGAAGAAGCGTGGTGATGATGATGAAACAATTTCGTAAGGACTTTCCAGCACTGATGCGAGAAGATCCAGTCGCATATTTGGACAATGCTTGTGTAACACTAAAACCTCAATCTGTTATTGATGCAATACAAGATTACTACATCAATACACCTGGATGTGGCGGCAGGTCTGTCCACAGATATGGAACTCATGTATCGAAAACAATTTCACAATCAAGAAAGAAGTTATCTGCCTTTTTTTCATCGCCTTCAGTTAATGAAATTGTTTTCACACGAAATGCAACTCACAGCCTTAATCAGATTGCAAAGGGTCTCGATTGGAACAAAGGAGATGTGGTACTAACAACAGATAGGGAACACAATTCGAATCTCGTACCATGGCTTCAGCTTGAGCAAGAACAAGGCATTGATCATCGGGTTGTTCGCTCAAACACTGACAACACGTTTAATTTGGAATCCTTTGAAGAAGCGTGTGCTAACGCTGGGAACAAACTGAAGATGGTATCAATGAGTCACGTAGGGAACCTTGATGGCGTCGAAATTCCTGTCAAAGACATCACCAAAATTGCAAAAGATTACGGCGCACTTGTATCAATAGATGGAGCGCAATCAGCACCGCATATGAGCGTCGATGTACAAGACTTAGGAATTGATTTCTACTCTTTTTCAATCCATAAAATGCTCGGACCATCTGGCATGGGTGGCCTGTGGGGTAAGACCGAACTGCTTGAAGGTATGAGAACCATTCAATCGGGTGGCCAGACTGTTAAGACCTCAACATATGAATCATTAGAATGGGCAAAACCTCCTTCCAAATTTGAAGGAGGTCTCGGTCATTTTGCGGGCATGATGGCAACAGGTGCTGCCATTGACTACCTGACAAACATGGATATGAATGAGATCCATACACATGAACAATCTCTCAATAAAATCATGTCAGAAGGTGTCAAAGATTTACCTGGGGTTTCAATTATCGGGCCTGAAGATCCATCAAAGCGAGGCGGAATCTGTTCATTATTATTAGATGACAAATTGCCATCTCACGACATTGCACTCCTGTTGGATGAAGTTTCTGGAGTCATGGTTCGTTCTGGACAACATTGTGTACATTCATGGTTCAACGATAAAGGATACAATGGCTCATTAAGGGCCTCTGCATATTTCTACAACACAGAGGAAGATATCCGCAGGTTTGTGGACACATTCTCCGAAGCAATATATGCGTTTAGTTGAGGAAGAAATATGGATGATTTAATCCCAGAAATTTATCCAGAGGTCATCCTCAATCCGCAATTAGAAAAGGATTTGATTATTGTTCGTAAAATTGTCAGTGTAGCAATTGGCATTATGCTCGTCCTCATCGCTGGATTTCTCTACAGCGTATTGGTGGGAGATGGATTAAGTTTTATCAAACCAAAAGATTCGCTTATCGACTCAGAAGATGCCTATCAGAGCCTCATTGGAATGCCCACTGGACTCACTGGAAAAGGCGTCAAGGTTTGTGTAGTTGATACCGGCATTGAATTAGATCACCCAGATCTAAAAGGATATGAATTGAAAGGCTGGACGGACATTGTTCAAGGGAAAACAAACCCGTATGACGACAATGGCCATGGCACCAATATGGCAGGGATACTCATCGCAGATGGTTGGCTTGATGGAATTGCCAAGGATGTTGAACTTTATGTTGCAAAAGTTATGCAAGAGAATGGTTCTGGGTATGAAGAAGATGTTGCTGCTGGAATTGATTGGTGCATAAATTCGAATACAAATATCATCTCATTATCTCTTGGCGGTGCCCCAGACATACTCCCGTTCCTAAACTCTGGTGGGAGAACAATTGAGGATGCAGTGGCGGATGCAACTACACGAGGAATATTTGTCGTTGCGGCAGCAGGGAACGACGGTGGCGCAGATGATGATGGCGATGTAGCCTCCCCAGGTGGCGAGCGACGTGTCATTTGTGTTGGCGGAGTAACAGAATCAGGAGCCCACTGGTCAAAATCTTCAGAAGGAAATAATGGAGGAAGCTTATTTCCGTTCCAGTTGCCAAGAAATGATCCTGATAAGAAACCTGAAGTTGTAGCACCTGCAAAGGAAGTTCCTGTCCTCAACAATAAGGGAACATGGTCATCCTCAAGTGGAACAAGTGCAGCAACTGTATTTGTTACAGGAGCCATTGCACTTCTGCTCGAACAAAATCCAGAACTTGCAAGCAATGGAACGTCAAGTGATGTTTCAACTATTGACCAAGTTAAAGATTGGTTGATGCAAACAGTAACTCCACAAGAGGGACAAACAGGCCATGACAATAATTATGGGTATGGACTACTCAATGTAAAAGCACTTCTCGACAAGGCAACTGAACCATAATTAACGTTTGAAAAAGGCCACTAAAGTTCCCTCAAACAACGGAACGAATGCTACGTGATGAGTTTTATTTGATGATTCGATCAATTTTATCCATTCATTAAATCCATCGACCTGCGCTTTTTCGTGTTCATCAAGTTCATCATAATCACCAGTTGGTGTAGGCGGTTCGACTGAAAATAGAACACCGTTTTGTGAAAGAAGAGGTAGTGATTCAGAAATTATAGAGGCGATGTTTTCTGGTTGACCATCCACAATAATTGCATCATAGGACAAGTCCAGTCGTTTTTCTCCTGCGCCGACCCCAGATTTCATTGTCATTGACCAGGCTTTAGCCTCAGCCAGTAGCGTCGAAAATTCTCCAACCAAAATATTGGACCATGGTGCTGCTTCATACCGAGATTGCAATCTGAATAAAATCACGCCAAATTTGGCACCTTGTTCAACAAGATCGTATTTCTCTGGTTTTTGAGTCGTAAACAAATCAAACAGCCACGCTGAACGATGACCGATACTCGCGCCTATTTCCAAAACAGATGTAGGTGATAATCGGCCAATAGCATCTCTTAATCGTCTCAAGACTGAAATCGACCACGTATGCAGTCCCATATGTTCTAATTGAGTTGCAATGTTTGCAGCAATTTCTGGTTCATTTCTGGATCTCTGATCGTCTGCAACGAGAAGCGCAGGAAGTACGTCATCTCTCTTCAGTTCGCTCATTGACTAAGCCTGACCACATTTTGATTTGAAGTCTGTGTTCTCGTCAGATGCGGTGCCTTCAAAGGTGTCATTCATCGAGGGTCGCATGAGACCGATGGAAGACTATGACGAAGAAGAAGACTTTTTCGAAGAAGAAGAAGAAGAAGTACTCGAGAACGCAGTGCTTTGTCCAACATGCGACGATGTCACTGGCCATGATATTCTCCGAGAGAAAGAAATGGGGAGAGGAAAAGATTTCCTCCTTCGATGCAATGATTGCTCATCTGTTCATGAATTACAATTCAGACCACCTCCATTAAAGAGAGTCCCATTCATGCTAACCGACGGTCCTGATTCCTACATGGCAACTATCGATTTAGATTCTGATGAGTGGCTTGACCTTGGTGATGTATTTGAGCACGATGATATGGCTTGGAGAATCACGCGTCTTGAATCTGAAGATGGAACCTCAGAGGGGATGGAAGCAACAAATATCATTCGAGCAGTTGCGCTACGTCAAGACATGTTGCGAGTAAAAATCACAAAAACACGTGGTGAATTTTCAACTCCTGATGTACTCATCGTAGACCAAGGAACCACTTTCAAGGCCAGTACACTGATCGATATCGGCCCACAAACATGGAGAATACGTGCGATTCACACAGGCGAAGGAAGAACACTTCGCGGAACAGTAGATGCTTCAAAGATCAAGAGAATGTATCTACACGAGCCTCCGAGACCAGAACGGTTTGCTCCAAAAACACCTCGTGAGCGTCGTCAGGCTTGGAAAGAAGGAAAACTTGGATTTAATCCAAATCCAATTCTGCCAAAAGAGTACATCAAAAAGCGGGTCAAACCAACAAATCGCAGAGACAAAAAGCGACGAAGAAAGTAATCACGGTCTATTCGACCAAGGCATCAAAAACGCTTTCGCAATTTGTAGACCAATTGTTGGATTTTCTTGTAGTCGACGAATACTATATTCATACCACTTTTCACCATAAGGAATGTACACTCTTGTCCTGTGTCCTCGCTTGGCTAACTTTCGACGGAGTGGTCCGCAAACACCAAGAAGCATTTGGAATTCATACCCTGGCCCTTTCCCTTTCCTATTGCCACCCGCATTTGAACGAGGGTCTAATTGTTCAGGACCCATGTTGAGTTCCTTGAGTATTTGTAACGAGTAATCTACCACAGGTTGATCGTGGGAGGCAATCCCTACATATGCGCCTTTAGCAAGGGCTTCTTTGATGGCATCATTTGTTCCTTTCCGAATATCACTGCGAGAGGTGTATGCTATATCTTCGGGTTCAAGGTAAATTCCTTTACAGATTCTATAATCGGCCATCGGACCCAATGCGCTTTCTACATCATTGATGTCATCGATTGTCCGATGAAGACGACCTTGGAGTACGGTTCCAACATTAGTAAGACCCATTTGATGAAGTTTGAGAACAACCTGTATGGTTTCTGTAGTAACTCGGTGATCTTCCATATCAAGTCTGACAAACATATCGTGCTCTGCCGCTTGTCGAACCAGCGATTCGATATTTTCGAATCCTTTCGCCTCATCAATAAGCAATCCAAAAGCAGTAGGTTTAATCGATAGATTAGCATCCATTTCGTGCTCAACAATAGCATTCATTACACGGACATATTCTTCAAGGAAATAGTTTGCTTCATCCATGGTAGAAATTTCTTCTCCGAGAACATCGATTGTAAAACAGGCATTTTCTTTTTCCAGTCGTTTCATAACCCGAACTGCATCTTCAAGAGTTGAGCCTGCAACATATCGGCGTGAGACCCAGCGGACAAACCATTTAGGCATACGAATTGTCATTGCCACAATCAATTTCGATAGAATGATGAATCCCCCTCAAGTTATTGGTTTTGCTGACGACCTTTGACCATTTCCAAGAAAGGCTTTGAACGAAGGATTGGGACTGAAATTGATTCAAGATGTTGATGGATGAGTTGGCGTTGCCATCCTTTGAATGATTTCTTTTCAACTGTAGCTACGATAGTGCCTTCTGGGAACGATTCTCGAGTAGACTGAACAACAGCATCTATTGCTTGATACCATAGAGTTCCAGGTTGTTCTGAACTACCGAATGGAATCGAATGGTTCGCAAGCATATGTCCAAGCCATACATGTTCTTCAGATGCCAATTTATTTCCTTTCGGTGCATAATGACCACCTCCTAACGTTATCAGAACGGGTTGGTTTTGGTGCTTCTTTGGATCCCATCGTCCAACTTCATGCTCGTTGCCAAGACCAAGCCCATTCCAGATGACATCAGAAAGAAGGCTCGCTGCCCCTTCATGAGGCCAATAATCGAGAGTCGATCCTACTTCAATAAACAGGCAAGGCACGTTAAGAACCGGTCCATGATGTGTAACTTCTAGAGATAATGAAAAATCGGGAATCGCATTTTCCACCCAGATTCGTTTGAGCAATCTCCACCATGGCCCTAATCGAGGAGATGGGGGGGGTGCAAATCCAGATTTGCCTCCAAATTCAGGACTTTCGGTTTTCGCTAAATGAGGCACACCAATGGGATGCAACGTTAAGCATGGTTGGCCACTTTTCGCAGCATGACGGGAAGGGAATATGACTTCCAAAACAGTTTCATCCATTGCTGATTCCCATCGTTGATCTAAGTGATCTTCCCAAAGAATACGTTCGGGTAAAAACCACATTCTCACATGTTTGTATTGATATGCATCATGACCTTCAACCTCACCTAATAAATTCCAAGTGTCCTTCTCAAGAAGGTACTTCGATTGATTGACAGAAGCGATGTCATTGCCATTCACGGCGATGAGAATAATGCCGTCCATGAACTACCGAATGAGAAGCGGTTTTTCAAAGCGAGTATTGACAAACAACCCTTCTGTAGGAACAACATGGGCGAAGCGAGAGAAACAAAGCAGCTACCATTCAAAGTCCTAAAAATACTGCCAACACCAGCAATTGAAGACGTCTTCGCAATTGCAGTCGGAGTCGATGGTCAACTCTGTCGTATGGACGATGAATGGAACCCGATAGAAGACTTCGCCTCTCCGTTTCCAGCTCCGATTGAACACGTGATTATGATTGATGACGTACTTGTAGCAACATGGATTGACAGAGAATTACTCGTTGCTAGAATGGGGGCTATACGTTGTACGGAACCTTTCCAGCAAGGAGTTGAGAGAGGAGATGTTCGGAAAGCAAGCACGATGCAAAATGCAATCCAGCCAGCAGGAGTGCTATGGGCGCATGTTTTGGATGCAGAACCTCTTGGATTAGCAAGACATGATGATGGATTTATTTTCATTCTGTGGAATCGAGGCGTTTACTCATTCAACACCAACGGTGTAGAGCAATGGAGAGCCCCTCCTCCGGAATGGCCTGATTTGAACAAAATTCCAATGAGTCAAGAATCGGTTGACATTTGTGTAACCGAGTCAAGTATAGAAATTTGGTCTAGAGCAGGTGGTTGTTGCCGATTGTCAAAAAAAGATGGTACATTGATTGGAAATGGTTCATTTGTCTTAGACGGATCACTTGACAAAGTTGAATCTGTTGGTACCAACAGATTACTCGTTTTGAAAAACGGCCACATATACTGGTACAGAGAGGGGAAACTTGTCTGTGAAGGCTCGACAAGTGGTCCAATTCAAAGTGTCATGTACAATGAAGAATCCAACACATGGTACCTTGCTGGCTGGAGAGAAGAATTGGAGTTAATGGAAAACGATTTCAGACGTTTTGATAATCAAGAGGTCGTCGTTCAACATATCCGAAGTTCGAATAAACTTTGGGTGTTGACAAATGATGGTATGATGAATCATTCAATTTTAACTGAATGACCGCATCGTCCACAAGTCTTTCGGTCAGAATGAATTCCTAAGAAAACCCCAGGACCACAGTTTGGACAATGTTCTGCTTTTCGCTCAAGAGTGCCATCTTCTGCGATAGCGTACTTCGACCACTTTGCCTTTGCATTTGGTTCTCCCATCATTCATCACCTTCCTTTGTTTCTTCAGCAGGAGCACCGCTTCGGAAAACCTTGTGGCGCTCATAAATATAATCAGGTTCAACTTTCATGGCTCCATCAGTTTCATAGATGAATGCATTACCAGTTGTGAGAGCTTGTCCATATCGAGTTTTGCAGTTCTTGACTACAATGAGATCTGGATTTGATCCTGGTTCAAGTGTTTTTACAAGGTCCATAACTTCCTTTTTAGATGGAGTCTCCTTGCCTTTGTGGCTCCATCGAAATTCGATTTCGATACGATTGAGTAGCTTGTTTTCTGTACGACTTACAATTTCCATTGTTATTCTCTCCTTATCTAATGTTCACCTTCAAAGCATATCGTCCAGGTTGGTCGATATTTAGGCGCTTTGCAATTTCTGAGCGTGAAGGGTGAATGACAACGACGTATCCTTGCCAATCAGTGGTAGTTTGTGCTGATGGCGAACGAGGACATTGATCGACATCATCTTGAAGAATCAATCCACATTCTGAACATGCGTATGGTTTTTTTGCCATTTCACTCACCTGTGTCATGAAGCCATTCAAGGGAGCCAAGTCCTGGTTGCTTACATGTCAATCCAATCTTGGAACGTCGAGGATCACTCGTATCTGGTGAAAGTGAAACAATTCGTGCTCGGACTGCAGTACCAATTCCTAGGCGCTTGTCATCATCTCGGCCAGAGATGGTTCCTGCTCCAACGTTAACTTCAACTTGGGATTCAAGAATTTGAGACTTGTGAAGAAGCGCTTCCATTGGACCAATTCGGACGAAAGCACCGAATTCGTTTACTTCAGAGATAGCACCTTCAACGACTTCGTAATCATCCATACAGAAAAGAAGAGCGTCAAAGCGAACACGTTGATAAATCGCACCATCTCCGTGAATAATTCGACCACGGCCGAGTGGAGTATGGTTGCTTGTTACAAGAATGAAACGGTTTTGTTCATCGAAGCGACCTTCGAATGCAGTCATAGCCAATCGATCAATATGTTGATCTAGAGATTGACCTTTCTTCATGTACTCTGCGGGAATACGGATAGTATCCTCTTTTGTGACGATTTTGTACATCTTTTTTCCTCTCCCCGGCCTTCTCATAGCGTTGCAATGAAGTGGAAGGGGGTGAGCCTCTTCCGTCCTTCACCGGCGCCGCCTCGGGAGAGAAGGTGACCGAAGTCATTTTGCCCAGTAACGACCCCTATATGAAGCACACCCCTCATTCATGCTACTGCGGATGTAGTAAAACACTCCCGAATAGGGAATAATTACTCCAAATCAGCCTTCTTTTTGCACCTTTCGCCCAAAGCAATAACAACCCCTTGATGCACAATACATACAATGAGTAGCGTAAGCCATTCCAGAATGGAACAAATCTGGCCAGCAGTGGCCATGATTTTGCTCATGCTGCTAACATCACTCAGCCAAATGAACATCTACTTATTAGAACCTGCAGAAATTATTGACAGAAGCTCTGAGGATCCATGGAATCCTGACGAACAACCATGGGCTCAGTATGGTGGTGGGCCAACACGAAACGGCTCAATGCCAAATCATTCTGCAGATGGTGGCCCCGGAACTGGCTCCGTTGAAAATATCTCCTCACTTGCAAGCATCAATGACCCTGTCATCAACTGGGTCGGCTTGGATGATGGAATTGGTTCAGATGCATATGGATCAATCATAGGTAATTTTTCAACAAATTTAGAGACGACACCGGGAGCGATAGAACGATGCACGCCTCTCGGCCTCTTTGCGGTCGTTCTTCACGATAGTACTGGTACTTCAACAACAAAACTTTCTCTTATTGCGGGAGATGATGCAAGTATAGCTTGGCAGGTCGACTTAGGTTCTACAAAGTCTGCACGCTCAACGCCTGTTTTAGCGGATGTAGACCTTGACGGAACAACCGAAATTGTAGTCGTCTATGACACTGATTCCTCGTTCAACGTTGATGTTTGGTCGCCTGAATTAACCTGCGATGAATCAGGTTGGCAAACGGGTGGACATTCAAATGAAGTCTTGTGGTCGTGGTCAGATGCAGACGTACGAATTGGAATCACAAGCCCTCACGCCCAAACAAGAGAAAGTAATCACCTTTCCGTCACCCAACCACTTCTAGCTGATTTAGAACTTGATGGCCAGCCTGAACTTATCGTATCAGTAGTGGACATCGGTTCAGATGACCCTCAGATTATGACAATTCCACTTGGTTCTTCTATGCCATCTGAGCCATTGTGGGAAGTCATACTCGACAGAGGCACACATCCAAGCGATCCTGCATGGGCACAATTGGATGCTTCAAATACAGCAGTTGTCGCAACAACGATTGATGAAAATTCAGGTAACATGTGGATATGGCGCCTGGATGGTGCAACTGGCTCCAATTCATGGGGTAGAGTTGCCATCCCTGGAACTGATCCTGGACAGACCGATTCACCCAGATTGAGACTCCCTAGCCCAGTTGTCACTCAACTCGACAATGATGTCGCTCCCGAAATGATACTAACTATCCCTACTGATTCAAACGGAAGAACAACTGGTTACGGTGCTCGATACGTAGGTATGGAATTAACATCAACTCAAGAGATTTTTACATTCCGTGCGCAAAACGGATTTGCCGACGCGCCCCCCTTACCTATTGACACCAATTCAGATGGGATTGATGATCGCTTATGTTGGGTCACTTGGTACTCTGCTTCGTCAATAAGTTTTGATCGAGAGGGGATGGTGGGCTGTCACGACTTGAGTAATGACCCTCCAACTCAAGAATGGTCGAAGGTCATGAATCGAGGTGGTTCAGGAAATCCAAATGACGAAATTGCAGTTTCTCCGCCTTCCCTCATGGACATAGATGGAGAAGATGGAAAGGAAATTATTGTAGCCTTTGGAAGAAGAGTGTTTGCATTTGAAGGAGATACAGGATACACTGATGAAGTCTCAGAAGGATGGGATGAGCCTCTAGCGACCCCACATCGCGTCTGGTCTGCACCAGCATTTGCTGACATGGATGGCGATGGGTCATTGGATATGCTCCTTGGAGACACTCTTGTTTCACAACGGGTCTTAGATTTGGCACCCCTTCCAGATTCGAATGGGATCTCATTCAATCCTGCATCCCCTGATCCGGGTCAAACCTTGACAGTAACAGGTCAATTTGCCAATATTGGTACATGGGAAAATGAAGATAGTATTGATTGTGTTTTACGGATGAATGGAAATGAGATTGCACGAGAACGTGTTAACGAATTACAACCCTTGTCACCAAGCGGTGAAGGTGGACCTTCGACTTTTAGTGTCGATGTTACTGCAACACTCGGAACTCATTTGTTCGAATTGGTTTTGGACGTTAATGGAAATTTAACCGAAGCAAGAGAAGATAACAATATCGAAGAAGTCATTCTTAATGTTGTAGAACCATATGCGGTCCTTATTCAATCACCTGAAGCTGTGACACGAGTTAATCCAGGTATGAGCCAAGATGTAGAGATTTCACTCCTTGCAACGGGCTCGCGAACTGCATCCTGGACAGTCACATACGACACAAGCAATCTCCCACAAGGTTGGAACGTAGCGCCAGAGCAGGGCACATCCCTCACGAGCATTGAAATCGCTCCAGGCACGTCAGCACCACTTACATTTGTAGCAACACTGCCTCAAGGTGCTTTAGGTGATGAAGACGGGTACATCGACATCACTGCAACCCTTGATACTGACCCTTCAGTTAACTCAACGGTCTCAGTTCCAATTGAAGCATTACGCACAAGAGGTCTTTCCTTGGTGGGGCCAGAAGGTTTGAGCAGTTCTAATGGCTATGGAATTCCAGGGAATATGGCTGAAGCCTACGTAATGATTGAAAATCTTGGAAACGCTCCAGAAACAACGACATCGATTGATTGGACAAACCCCTCATGGGGCGGCACTCCTGTCCTCAACAATGGTGTTGAAAATGTGTATTCAATCACATTACAACCGGGTGAAAAGAGAGAATTAGCAATCAATCTCGACGTTCCTTTATCCACCAGCCTTGGAACATCCACAGCAACAACGCTGACAACATGTATCGGCAGTGGGGATGATACATTATGTCGTTCTCTCGAAGTCAATTTGACAGCAGTCGGATCCCATTCATCTCCTGTTCACATTCGTACAGTTCCATCAAGTGTCAAAACATTTGAGATTAATGCACTCATACCAACCAGCGGCTCCTTATCATGGGATCTAAACACGGCAGGAGTGTATCTTCAACACTGGCAATGGAATGCGACGTCTAATGCAGTGATCAATAACGGTGTCTTAGAGATATCAGGACCCTCAGGAACCGTTGTCAAAGCCTCTATTGAAGTATATATTCCAACAAATGCCCCTCCTCAACGACTTGTCTTCAGCACCGCTGAGAATTCTGCACTAAACAATCACGATTTTATGATCAGCGTACATGTCCTCCAAATTCATCGTTCTGCAATCAATATCATCGATCCACTTTCATCATTAGAACCTATAGGATTTAATGTCAGCACACCACATCAACTGCTCATTCAACTTGAAAACCCCGGCAATGGAGAAGACACTTACTTGCTCAGTGGACGATTGATTCCTTCAAATGGAATTTCTTCAAGTGATGTACAGTTTACGTTCTTCAATCCTCAGAGGACATTAGCACCTTTGTCTACAACTATTATGCTTGTTGAAATAATACTAGATTCGTCAATTCCTGCTGCTATGCCATTCGAAATAGAATTCACATGGGCTTCAGTCATTAATCAAAGCGTTTCAGCATCTACAACTCTGCTCATTCAAGCAGAGCAGAGGCACTCATGGGAAATTATACCACTTAATGGACAGAATATGCCGGTCTTACCAAACGAGGAATTTGAATTTGACATACAAGTCAAAAACACGGGAAACTATGTTGATACTGTCCAGCTGATTCCAGAGATCAGTATTGCCACAACTGTGAATGACACTTCCATTTGGAATATCCATGAACCTGTTGACTCATTGGATGTCGAGGTAAATGCCTCTCAAACTCTCACTATCACACAATTAATTCCATTTGCATGGGAAAACACGACTGCTACGATTACATACAAAATTATCTCCTCTGGTTATGAATTGGGGCAAATCAATGTCACTCTTGAAGTGCAAAAAACCGCAAAGTGGCATGTTAATCTTGCAAATAGTGAATTGGAAATAGTACCTGGTGGCGATACGATTCAAGTGGAAGTAACACAGTTGGGCAACTCTCCGAGCATCCCTTATTTTACAAAATCAGGCCAAGGATGGAATACTTCGCTTCCTGATGGAAACCTTATGGAACCAGGACAATCAGAATTGATTGATGTTTATGTTGAATCCCCTGATAATGCAATAGCAGGTGAAGTAAACATTGTCAAGATACGAGTCTCTGATGGTGCTGGCCTAGGTTTAGAAGAATTTGAGATACCGGTAAGAGTTTCACCTTCGCCAAATTTTGAACTTAATACAAATCAAACATGGTTTGTGAGCAGCGAGGGAGGATACCCATTAGCATGGATGGAAAATTCAGGCAACACGATGAGTTATGTAGCGATTGATCTCGAGTCCCTACCTGCTGGATGGACTATTTCAGGAGAACAATCAGCATCGCTGTCACCTCATGAAATACGAGGCATTCCATTCGAAATCATACCTCCATCAGATTGGAATCAGGAATCGTTCGATGTCAGTATCAGAGTCGACCACCCAGATCTTGGATTGTACAATGGAATAATTACCGTTCAGCATTCAAATATTTCATTCTCTTCAAGCCCTGTATTATCAGGTTCATCTGGCTCCATTCAAGCCTTTACGTTGCATTCGAATTCAACAATAGTAACGACAACATCTGGCGAAACAATGTACCAAGATGAGTATCGTGTAATCTTGGAAGAAGGTGTTCGTTTTGCAAGCGTCTCATCATCAAATGATCTCATCCAATATGTCAACATCGGATCCTCATTGGCACAAGTATCAGCTTCCTGTCAATTTGTATCCAATGCATTCGAAGATTTAGGTCGAACACCGTTAACGGGTGTTGCAGTTTCCTGTAGCGTAACAGGGGATAAAAACGAACAAACACGTTTGACGTTTATCGCCTCAACAAGTACTGGACAGACGATTCCATTGGACATGAATTCCTTTACTATCCAAAGAAATGAAACGAAAGTAGTCAATCTTTCCGTATCTCAATGGGATCCAGTTCCAGGTCAATTGACGATTCGAGTTGTGGGATACGATGGAAACGGGCATGAGGTCATTTCAATTGAGACACCTCAAGTTTCACGTGAATCAAATTGGAATGTTGGAATTGCAAGTTTCAGCGCCACAGGAGACCTTGATATTGCTATAACACGCTCAAATTATGAAATACTTGGAGAAATTAATTGCATTATTACAGTAACAAGTTCCACGAGTTCATACCGCACGGAACGTATTGTCGATGTTGAAGGTTCACAATTTGCTCCAATTGTCAAAATTAAAAACCCAGATATTTCAGACAAAGAAAGTCTGACAGCAACCATTGGATGCGACTCACCATTTGACATAGATGATAATCCAGATGACGATACTGCTACAGCAATTTACGTCGAAGAAAGTGAGAGTTTAGTTACCACAAACAATCTCCTCTGGGGTTCAACATTAACAATCTTGATTGTTGGAACATATCTATTGATTATGCAGAAAAAGGATACTCTGCGGATTCAGGAACAATTAAGAAATAAACCAAAAACAACATTATCATCAGTAAAGCAGCAAGAAACTACACAAATTGATAGTGAAGTTGAAGATGATATTACCATCGAAGAAATCCAAGAAGAGGTCATTGAAGAGGAACCTGTATCATTGGTTGAGGAAATTCCTGAATTGGAAACCGACCTTAGCCCATCGAGTAGATTAGATTCAATTCGACAAGAACTCGATCCTGGTGAAGAAATAGTCGATTCGACAAGTATTGAGGAACGAATGTCAAAATTCTTTGATTAAGGTCAAATTACATACCTCAATAGGTATGAAGTTGTGCGATGGGCATGAACCAGTCCGATTCTTCCACCACTGCGTTTTACACGTTGGATGGATGCGTTTCAGAAAATCTTGATGAAACATTTCAAGCTCTATTGGAAGTTCGAAAGGGGAATAATCAATTTTGGCAAAATCTTGTCGCTCGAGAAGGAATTTATACTCGCTTACGAGATCAGGGTTTGGAAGATATAGAAAACCGAGATGAAATTCCTTGGGATGATGCTACGCTTTTATTCACATCAGTAAGGATGCTTAATAGAGATTCAACGCCAATAATGCTTGGAGAAAACAAGAATAGAGAACGATTCGGAAGATTCCCTCACCCCACAGGGTCATCTCTGCAATACATTTTGGACAATATCGTCCCAATACCAAGCCAATCGGAAGGCTTGTACTCTGATTTAGTTGATCATTTACAATATCTTACTGAACGATGTTCAGAAATGAATACCGGACACAAAGAATTCCAGGAGGGAAAGGCGGGATTAATCATCCTAGGATACATCACCTTGGAAGAAGTCAAATCATTAAGGTCAATGCTACTCGGAACAGGATGGATGGTATCTCGGGAAGAACCTCTTGATGGGGGCGTAAGAGATGCTGTTCGACATCTTAACGCCCTCTTAATGGCTGCAGAAAGGAGGAGCGCTGGGCTCATCCACAGACAGCATCAGTAATCAGAACGAGTCTGATGTCAAGCGCTCAAACATTGAGGCATAGAGAGATGCTGTTTCGTCGATGACACTTTGCGGCAAAGCAGGAATTGGTGGATCTACGGTACCTGCATCTCGAGCAACCTGCAATTCAGCCTGATGACCAGTATTGATGTAATGGGTTCGAACAAATTCTTTAGACAATTCAATACATTCTCCATTGGAATATGCCTCTGCATCCCACCATCGATCTTCATCAAGTGTACCGAATGTATCGACAAGGACTACCTTTCTTCCAGGACCTAATGCGAACTCCTTCTTTCCATCAACGTGTATCAGGCCATTCTTTGCAGCCTCTCTCTCAATTATTTCATCAACACGGAGTGCAGCCTGGACAATTGAATCAAATTCTTGATCGGTGATATTAGAGATTGCCAAAGCCTCTTCACGGTCAATATTACGATCAAAAGCTTCGAACTTTGTTGTAACTTCTACAAAGGGTTGAGAAAGTTTGACACCATATTCAGCATCTTCAGAAACACCGAGGGATTCCGCAGTCAGTTCACCTCGTTGGAAACGACGCCATGCCGAACCAGAGAGGTAATGTCGAACGATGAATTCTAGAGGTACGAAGACCCATTCTGCATCACGAGAGATTGCCCCAGGTTCTTTTATGACCTCGACTTTGCGAACAAGACAGCGATCAGGCCCATTCAATTCAATAAGATGAGTTCCACAAACACCTTCTTGTTCAACAAGTTTGAACCAGTGGGCTGTAGTTCGGTTTAGCGATTCACCTTTCCGAGGTATCAGTGAAGGAATGATTTGATCAAACACAGAAATTTGATTTGTGAACCGAAATTCTAGAATATCTGGGTCATCAGTTGACCAAACTTGCTTCACTTTGCCTTGATAGAGCATTTCACCCATGAGTCTCAACCCATTGGAGAGGCTCTTGAACATTCTTATTGCACGAACTCAGATTAGACCGAGGGCATCTTCGATACGATTGAGTTCTGGACCTGTTGTTTCACTGCCTGCAAGTGCACCGTTGTTTGAAGCACAAATTCCAGCCCCTACGTATGGAGAACCAAATGAGACTGTGCCAACCATTGGTGGAACTGCCAAAATTTCTTCGATCAAAAGAACCTCATCAGGAGCCACATCTGGATGTAGAAGTACACCTTGATCATTCACAACACCAAGACTGCCAACAACATCTTGACCACCAATGGTCGTGGCGATAATATCAACAGCAAGTACTTCAGCTAGAATTTCTAAACCATCTTCTGGTATGCTCGGGGATGCTACGCAACCTTGTTCGTTAACAAGCAAAAGATTGCCAGCTGTATTGACACCACCTTCCATCACAACAACGTCACCATAGGCGGTTAATTCATCAATATCTGATTCAGTTGCAATATCAGCCACAGCCATACCATTACTATTTCCTGCTAAGAGAGCACCGATAAGATTTGAACCTCCTATTGAGATTGGAGCAAGTTCAAGTTGCACTACCTCTTCTAATTTCTCGATGGTTGGAGCAGGCAATTCACGAGGATGGAATAGAATATCACCTACAGAGGCGAGATGAATCCCAATTTGATCAGACCCTAAAATGTCAAGGGTATCAATTGGCATGTGTAACACTCCGTATGGATTCTCAAAGGTGGTTTCGAACCTAGGAGTAGGAAAATGAGGATCGGGGATACCAAGAGGAAAGGAGAGGGGCACAGTGACCGCCGTTCCCGTGGACTCTCGTACCACAGTATTGGGACAGACGCAGGAGGGCTTGACTTCCGGGTTCGGGATGAGACCGGGTAAACTCCACCGCTATGACCGTGCACCCATCTCCTTTCGAATTGGATATGGACGCGACTAATGTCGCATCGGTGAATTGGCATGAATTATTAGACGAAGGGCACTCGAGGTGCGGATACATAATGAAAAAGATGCTCGAACAATTAGTACTGCTGGACTGAATACGTCGCCGAAGCTTCGTAGCTTACATCCGCAGTCTATCAAACTCGTCTTTTACGAGCGTTCTGAGGTGTCTCGTCTCTGGGGCGGCTTCGAGCTTAGATGCTTTCAGCTCTTATCCATCAGGGCGTGGCTACCCAGCATTGCCTT
>Ga0213865_10001202_pt1 | contig 17054 bp, 13 predicted proteins | sample PICome_6_FD_160100 | JGI IMG/M metagenome (GOLD analysis project Ga0213865, IMG submission 160100) | Coastal seawater microbial communities near Pivers Island, North Carolina, United States - PICO282 | ecosystem: Environmental > Aquatic > Marine > Coastal | place: USA: North Carolina...
GGGATTTTTAATGGCAACAGCAAACTTTACAATCGATTATGGTTTGACAGTTGGTTCTTCAGAAGTAATTAGTTCTAGTGGTAAAGTAGTTGCAGCTGCAGTATCAACTTTGACATCCGATAACATATCACAGGGGTCTACTAACCTCTATTTTACGGGTTCACAGTTTAATACATCATTTGCCTCTAAAGACACAGACGATTTATCAGAAGGGTCATCAAACCTTTACTTCACAGATGCAAGAGCGAGAGGTTCTATATCTCTAGCATCAGGTGAAACAAATTTATCTTACAATAGTTCAACAGGTGAACTATCGTTACCAACAGTTGACGGAGGTACATTCTAATGGCAGGTGAAAAGAATTTTAACGTCAAGAATGGTTTGTCAGTTGCTGGAACAGAAGTTATTCAAACAGATGGAACATATGTAGGTGCAATATCCGCTGGTTCTATCGGAGAAGGAGTTGACGATAGAGTTGCGAACCTCTTACAAGCAGGTTCAGGTATCTCATTATCATATGACGATGCAAACAACCAATTAACAATTACAGGTAATGTCGGTGATATCACTGGAGTTAATGCTGGTGCTGGTTTAACAGGTACAGCAACTTCAGGTGATGCAACACTAAACATTGGTGCTGGTACAGGTATCACTGTAAACGCAGATGATATCGCAGTTAATATGTCTGCCTTCGATACAGGAGACTTATCAGAAGGGTCAAATCTTTACTTTACAAATGCAAGAGCAGATGCTAGAATATCAAACGCAATTGTCGATGAAGATAACATGGCATCTAACAGTGCAACTCAGATTCCATCACAACAATCAGTAAAAGCATATGTCGATTCACAAGTTGCATCAGTCCCTACAGGTGATATCACATCAGTAACAGCAGGAAATGGTTTGACTGGTGGTGGAACTTCAGGTGACGTAACACTTACAGTTCAAGTAGATGACAGTTCTTTAGAACTTTCATCAGATACAGTTCAAGTAAAAGCTGGTGGTATCACAAACGATATGTTAGCAGGTTCTATTGTAAACGGAAAACTTGCAAACAGTTCAGTATCAATTAATTCGAACTCCGTATCCCTTGGGGGTTCAGTTACTTTAGATACTGGAGACTTATCAGAAAATGGAAATCTATTCTTTACAAATGAAAGAGTAGATGACAGAGTTAATGCATTGATTCAGGGTGGTACAAACGTAACTACCTCATATGACGATGCAAACGGAACACTTACAATCAACTCTTCAGGGAAAACACAAGAAGAGATTGAAGATATTGTAAATGGATTGATAACAGGTGGAGTTAACGTTGCAACATCTTACGATGATGCAGCTGGAACATTAGAAATCAGAGTTCCATATGAGAATATCCAAGATACAGTTGGAGCTCAGTTAGTAACTAATGGTTCACATACAGGTATTACTGCATCATATGATGATGCTGGTGACGCTGCAATCGACCTTGCAGTATCATCATCACACGTCAGAGGTTTATTCTCTGCAGCTGGTGACCTATCCTACAACTCATCAACAGGTGCATTTAGTGTAACTAAATTCACAACTGCAAATGCAAGAAGTTCAATTTCAGCAGGTGGTGATTTATCGTATAATTCAACTACTGGTGTTATCTCATACACAGAACCTACAATGTATGCAGACTCAGATGCAAGAGGAGCTATATCAGTAACAGATTCAGGTGGAGATGGTTCACTTGCATATAATTCAACTACTGGTGTTATCACATACACAGGCCCAAGTGCATCAGAAGTAAGAGCTCATTTAAGTGCTGGAACTGGTGTATCATATTCAGGTGGTGCATTTAGTATCGGTCAGGCAGTTGCAACAGATAGTGATGTAACGTTTGCAGACCTAAATGCAAGTGGTAACGTAGTAGTTACAGGTAACCTAACAGTCAATGGTTCAACAGTAACTAACAGTGCATCAAATACAACAATCGAAGATGCATTGATTGAACTTGGTTCAGGTAACACAGGTTCAAACTCTAATGACTTAGGTCTTATCCTCGAAAGGGGTTCAACTGGTGATAACATATTCATGGGTTGGGACGAAAGTTCAGATAGAGTTAGATTTGCAACTACAACTGCAACAGGTTCATCTAGTGGTGCATTAACACTTACTAATGCAAACATTCAAGCAGGAAGACTGTATGGTAATGTCACGGGTGATGTAGTTGGTAATGCAGACACAGCTAGTGCATGGGCAACTGCAAGAACAATTTCTTTAGGTGGAGACCTTTCAGGTTCTGTATCTATAGACGGTAGTGCAAACGCAACACTTACTGCAACAGTTGGTTCAAATGCAGTTGCATTAGGTTCAAACACAACAGGAAATTACGTATCAGGAATATCAGGAACCTCAAATGAGATTTCAGTCTCAGGTTCAGGTAGTGAAAATGCAACAGTAACAATAGGTCTACCCGATGATGTAACTATCGGGGATGCATTGACAGTTACTGGTAAAGGTACTACAGGATTTACAACAATCGGTAGTTCAGACGGAGCATTTAGAAATACTTTCATACATTCAGCAGCACCATCATCAAGTGATGGACAAGTTGGTGATGTATGGATAACTTACTCATAAGAGTTTATATAATATGGCACAACGAATTAAGAACCCTACGGGGTGGGTAAACACAACAGGTAGTTGGGTAAAAACATCTCCAACTGAATGGTCGGCAGTTGATTCTGTCTATACAAAGACACCTACTGGATGGATAAAGTCATCAGGACAAATGCCAGCTCAAGTAGTTGCAACAAGACCAGCAGTTGGAACAAGACCCTACAACTTTCAACAACCTTATCAATTCACTGTGCAACAGAGTTACCAGTACCATAATAGAGTACAGGCATCTACACAACAATCGTATCAATATCACAATCGTATTCAAACAAGTGTTCAACAAGATTACACTTATCACAATCGTGTTCAACAGAATACTCAACAGAATTATACGTATCATAATAGGGTACAAAGACGTAGACCAGTACAACAAGCATATACGTACCATAATAGAGTAACAAGACAAAAGAATTTACAACAGACTTACTCATATCATAATCAGGTACCTAGAAGAAGACCAGTACAACAGACTTACACTTATCACAATAGGGTGACTAGACAACGTCCAGTACAACAAGGATATCAATATCACAATAGAGTTGATAGACAACGTGTAGTACAACAGGGGTATACTTACCACAATAGAGGTCAAGCTTCTACCCAACAAACTTATCAATACCATAATAGGGTACAAGCAAGTACACAACAATCTTACACTTATCATAATAGAGTACCTAGACGTAGACCAGTACAACAAGCGTATCAATATCATAATAGGGTGCAAAGAAGAAGACCTGTTCAACAGTCTTATACGTACCATAACAGAGTTGCAAGACAAAGACCTGTTCAACAAGCATATACCTATCATAACAGGGTACAAACTAGTGTACAACAAAATTACACTTATCACAATAGAGTACCAAGAAGAAGACCAGTCCAACAGGCATACCAGTACCATAATAGAGTGCAGAGAAGAAGACCTGTTCAACAGTCATATCAGTACCATAATAGAGTACCAAGAAGAAGACCTGTTCAACAAGGATATACTTACCATAATAGAGGACAAGCATCAACTCAACAGACTTATCAATATCATAACAGAGTTCAAGCTTCTACTCAACAGGCTTATCAGTATCATAACAGGATACAAACTAGTGTACAACAATCATACCAGTATCATAACAGAGTACAGGTAAGTACACAACAAAATTATCAGTACAACAATACCGAAACTAGAAGAAGACCAGTACAACAGAGTTATCAATATAATAATACTGAACCTAGAAGAAGACCAGTACAACAGACATATCAATATCATAATCAGGTACCTAGAAGAAGACCAACACAACAGACTTACACTTATCACCATAGGATACCAAGAAGAAGACCTGTTCAACAGTCTTATCAGTACAACAATACCGAAACTAGAAGAAGACCAACACAACAGTCTTATACGTACCATAACAGAGTTCAATCTAGGTATAGTTATCAACAACCTTATCAGTACCATAATAGAGTACCAAGAAGAAGACCTGTGCAACAGGCATACACTTATCATAATCAGGTACCTAGAAGAAGACCAGTACAACAAAGTTACCAGTATAATAACACTGAATCTAGACGTAGACCTGTTCAACAGTCTTATCAGTACAATAATCAGGAACCAAGACGTAGACCTACTCAACAACCTTATCAGTACAATAACCAAGAACCAAGACGTAGACCTACTCAGCAAAGTTATCAGTTTAACCAACCTACAACTAGGACAAGACAGGTAACAGTAAGAAATAGTGCGCATACAGCTTATATCCATTATGCAAACATATATGGAGGTGGTGGTGACGCTGCAAACATAAAAGTTGAAACACCATATGGTCAAAGAAGTGTTTCTTTACCAAGTTTTGAGTTTATGGGTTTCCCTTTCAGTCAGTCTAGTATTGCAACTGCATCACAATATCCATTCGCAGGAAGACCTGGCGCAGGGCATGAGAGAGATTCCTTCAGAGGAAACATGATGTTCAGAGGCCCATCTTTGCAACACTCAGGTACACAACAACCTTACTATACAGGTAATGGCCCACAAAACCAAACAACAGCAGTAAAGAGTTATCATTGGAGAAGTTATTCTTTTGGTCAGAGACAGTGGCAAGGTTCCTTAAGATTTCAGGGTGTAAATTTTGAGTTTGGTGCAGACTTCAACTCTCCACAAGGTAGTGTACAAAATATACCTAATCCACAGAGACAAGGACAAATTCCTATTACAGGACAAGCACCAACTAACTCACAGTTTGGTGCAAAGATTACTAGTGGTCAAACTGCAACGTTCGCATGGGAACACCGAGGTCAGATGCAGTCACAATCACCTGGCGGTGGTGGTGGTGGATTCCCACTGTTTGTAAGAGACAAGGGTGACGTATTTACTAGAAGTAGAGATAGGTCTAATGTTCACCAAGTAACATTCTCTGCAACTACTGGTGTAAAATGGCCACAAGGTCAGATGGCAGAGATGCAACAACCTGCTCCACAACCTCAACCTTACACTTATCACAATAGAGTACCAAGAAGAAGACCTGTTCAACAAGCATACACTTATCACAATAGAGTACCAAGAAGAAGACCTGTTCAACAAGCATACACTTATCATAATCAGGTACCTAGAAGAAGACCTGTACAACAGAGTTATCAGTACCATAATCAGGTTCCTAGAAGAAGACCTGTTCAACAGTCTTATCAGTACAATAATCAGGAATCAAGACGTAGACCAGTACAACAAAGTTACCAGTACAATAATACTGAGACTAGGAGAAGACCTGCTAGGTCAACCTATCAGTTTAACACACCTACTCCTAGAAGAAGACCAGTACAACAACCTTACACTTATCACCATAGGATACCGAGAAGAACACCTATACAACAATCTTATCAGTACAATAATACTGAACAAAGAAGAAGACCAACACAGCAGTCTTATCAGTATAATAACACTGAGTCAAGAAGAAGACCAGTGCAACAGTCATATCAGTACCATAATAGAGTACCAAGAAGAAGACCTGTACAACAAACATACCAGTATCATAACCAAGTACCTAGAAGAAGACCAACTAGAGTACAACAATTACAGAGGGTATCAAGACAGAGACCAGCAAGAGTTCAAGCTTTACAACGTGTGTCAAGACGTAGACCTACAAGAGTACAACAATTGCAACGTGTGTCTAGACAGAGACCAGCAAGAGTACAGGTTAATATTCAAGAAACAAGAAGAAGACCAGTACAACAGAGTTACCAATATAATAATGTTGTAACTAGACAACGTCCTGTTCAACAAGGGTATCAGTATAATAATGTTGAGTCAAGAAGAAGACCAGTACAACAGAGTTATCAATACAATAACGTTGAGACTAGACAAAGACCAGCAAGAGTACAGGTAAACCAACCTTCACCTAGAAGAAGACCAGTGCAACAAACTTATCAGTATAACAATATTGATACTAGACAAAGACCAGTGCAACAAGGTTACCAGTATAATAATGTTGAGTCAAGAAGAAGACCAGTACAACAAGGTTACCAGTATAACAATGTTGAGACTAGACAAAGACCAGCAAGGGTACAAGTACTACAAAGAGTTTCAAGACAGAGACCAACTAGAGTACAGGTAAATATACAGGAAACAAGAAGAAGACCAACTCAACAAACTTATCAATATAATAATGTTGTAACTAGACAAAGACCAGTACAACAGGGTTATCAATATAACAACATTGAGAATAGACAACGTCCTGTACAACAAGGTTACCAGTATAATAATACTGAATCAAGACAAAGACCAGCAAGACAATCTTATCAGTATAATAATGTTGAGTCAAGAAGAAGACCAGTACAACAGGGTTATCAATATAACAACATTGAGACTAGACAGAGACCTGCTAGAGTACAAGTTCTTCAAAATGTAACTAGACAAAGACCTGCTAGAACACAGGTATTGCAGAGAGTTTCAAGACAAAGACCAACTAGAGTACAGGTATTGCAGAGGGTTTCAAGACAAAGACCAGCACAGTCAACACGTCAAAGAGTTGCAGTTGGTACACAACCTTATGCATATCAACAACCATATAGAAATACAGTTCAGAAATGGGATGGTACAACAAATTGGCCTGCACAACCAATATCCTCTTAAATAAAAGGACTAAATATTATTGACTAAAACATGAGTAGATGTTATAATGGAGTATTATGAAGTATATTGATTTACCCGACCCAGTGAGTGTGAAAAGTTCTTTTAACGACCATCTTGGTGGGTTGAATAAAACAAAACCCAAGAAAGAAGTGATGATTAAAATCAAAGAAAAGTTTGATGAAATCTCACGTATATACAAACCTAAAATAGTTTCACTTGGTGACTTACACAAAAAGTATGGTGTAAGTTATCAAGAAGACTCCTCACACAAGATTAGAGATTTCTTTCGTGCATTACAAGTGGGTGAAGCAGCTGTAGATGCAGAAGACTTTGAAAGAATAAATGGTGATGAGAACTCTTCTCGTCTCTACCATGCAACTAAATTACATTTCTTAATTCAAGATATCAGAGACAAAGGAATTGAATACGGCCCCCAAGGTGTATTATATTGGCCTCCTACTGCAGATGCAGATGAGATTAGATATTTTGTACATCCCGGCACTGGAAGATATTCTGCAATTAAATATTTACAAAAGTGGGAAACTGAATGTTTAGTATGGGATGCATACGATGTATGTTATGACCACGAACCTCTATCCTTCTCAGAATGGATAGTACACACATTCAAAAACAACCTCTACCCCGATATGAATCATGTATCCTATTGTTGGAATCAAGGTATCATTGAAGCACACCAAAATAGAGACATGAGGGGTGATTACACAGAGGCAAACGATTACTTACATTATACATTATTCAATGGTGAGATTCCAACTATATATGTCGGGTATGATAGTAGACATGGTGAAGTTTCAGATGTTTGTATTAAAAGTATACAACATTCTATTGAAAGATACAACAACAAAATGGGAGACTTATCTAGTGTACCATGGAATGCATTTGTTAAAATTAAAAAACTTGACGTTTCAAAGATTCCCGAGTATACTAGAGATTATGCAAATCAGTCAACAGAGTTTACATACAGTAGATTCTTGATACCATACTTAGAGAAATATCAAGGTGTCAGTATGTTTGTGGATGATGACTTTATCTTCACAGAAGATATGTTACACTTATTCTATTCACTAGGACATACTGATTCCGTTGCATGTTTCCATCATGACTTTTCTGATAAAGGTATTACAGAAAAACTAGGTGGAGAAAAGAATGTATGGTACCCTAAAAAACTATGGTCAAGTCTTATGATATTTAATAATGGTCATAAGGATTGTAGAAAACTAACACCCGAAGTAGTAAATACAGAATCGGGTCAATATCTACATCAATTTAAATGGACAGATAACGTAGTCAAACTTCAAGATGATTGTTGTTGGACTGAAGGTTATTCCGATGAACCATACAACGTAAAGAAACATAGAATGATTCATTACACAAATGGTGGGCCTTGGATTGAAAATTTCAGTGACAGTGTTCAACAAATAGGTAGATATAATTATTATAAAAATCTCGTAGAGATTGATAACAAAAAGGTGAAAGAAAATGGCAAATAGAGCTTTAATATATGATGCACAAAACACATTAGTTATTGTGAAAGAAACAGGGTTAAGAATTGTTTATCAAAATGTAGACAAACCCGAATTAGGTTTTGAATACGAAGGACTCGTATATGACCAAGACGAATTCAAAATCTTAGAAGTAAACCCAAGTAACTGGGATGCATCTGAAAAACATCCGTTGACGGATTCAGATAGAGATAAAATTGAAAAATTTATCGATGATGCAGAAGCACCCGATGGTACAAACTTAAACAACCAATACATTGATGACTTGTATGATGTTGTTGCAAAAAACATTTATCAACTATGTATTGAAATGAGAATTGAAAATCTTTATGAAGCTACATACATTGGTAGAGAAGATTCAAATCATCCTTACAGGTCAGATGCAAGAAGAGTACTAGAATTTGCAGATAGTTCATATAGTATCTTAGAACAAGTAGTAGGTACAATTACTAGAACTAGAGAAGACCAACTTAAAGACTTTGATGATTATTGTGATGACCTATTACAATTACCACCTGTAGAACAGTTTCAAGGTCAGCAGTAATGTATGGAAGTTGTATATCTAGATAAACCCTTTAAGATACAAAGTTTTCCCTTAGATAAAATTTATGTCTTAGATAACTGGGCAACCTATGAAATCATGTATAACATGAGGAGAATTACCTCAAGAACTATATGGGCTCAAAATAATCAGGTAAACAGAAATGGTAAGATACGTCACCTGTTTTGGGGTGCAACATTTTATGAGGGTAAAGATAAAAAGATTAGAGACCACACATATCATGAACAAGATACCTATCTTATCAGATATCTAGATTGGAAACTACAAACAGAGTTTGGTTTTAGGTGGGTAGATTTTCAATACGCAGGTATGAATGGTCAAACAACTGGTCTTCAAGGAACTGTACATGAAGATAGTTCCCCCGACAATAAAACAAATATATCTTTCTTATGGTATAACACTGAGTATTGGGAAGATGAATGGGGTGGGCCATTGAAATTCTATAATGAAGAAGCAAAACAAATAGATGGTTATAAGGAAGAGTTTAAAAAATATCAGATTGCACAAGTTGATTATAAACCAAATAGACTACTAATGTTTGATGGGAGTATACCTCACAATGCAGATGCTCCAAGTGATAAATGTGAATATGCATGTAGACAATCTTTAGTTATTAGAGGTGATGCATGTAGACTAGAGAATGAACTAGATTATTATGCCAACAATAGAATTTAACACAACAAACGAAAAAGCATTTAAAGAATATCGTCCCGTAGTTGCAAAACACATACACCCGAATTGGTGGAAGGAAATGAGAGTTAATCAAAATGGGAGAGATAACATTAAGATGTGTCCTTCTATGATGGATGTGTTGGGTACAGGTTATTACATTGTATGTCAGGATGATATAAAAATAGAATATCCTAAAAATGATTTAGATGGTTCACCAAAATATGAATTAGGACAATTTGCAAAGTGTCCACACAATCCTAATTATGAAACTAGTGGTCATCCTAGAGAACAATTTCCCGACTTTGAATATGCAAAGGCAGATGTCGAAGAAGATTTAAAAGATAATAATGCAGTCAAAATTAGAATTCCATGGAGTGTAACAACACCACAAGGTTATTCATGTCTGTACCTAGACCCATTTCTATTTCAAAATAGATGGTTTCAAACTTGGCAGGGAGTAATGGACACCGACAAATATACAGGTGGAGACTTGAATGGTTTAGTAATTCTCTATCCCAAGACAAGGGAAGAGTTTGTAATTCCTGCTGGAACACCAATAGTACAAATAGTTCCATACAGAAGAGAGTCGTGGAAAGCTAGTATTGATTTGATAAAAACCGAAGAATATCAAAAAGACCACAACCCATTTCTGTACCATAAATATAGAGAAGAAGATAATAAACTTTTCAAAAAAGGTGATGATGGTTATGAAAAACCATGGACACCTAAAGCACCTCTCTTTGAAAAAGAAATAGATGACCCCTTTGAACTTCTTCCATTATCAGATGAAGAAAAACAAATGGAACAAAAAATCATTGATGAATACAACAAACTGAAACCACTGAGAGATACATTAAAGGATTAGATTATGGCAGTAGAATTATTATTCCCAAACTACGTTTTTCATAGACAACTAACAGACGAAAACTTACACGAAAGACAAGGTGTATCCTTTGAGTATCTACAATCATTGAAAGATGAAATGGATTCAATGAGAGCTAGAGACGAGGGTAGATTAGTATCCAACAGGAATGGATGGCAGTCTAATGATGGATGTGAATCAAATCCTAGATTCCAAAAATTGATGAATAGAATTGTACGTATGTTCGATGATGAAGTCTTACCTTTCTATGGATTTAACGCAGGTGATGTAAGTGTACAGATTGGAAACTCTTGGGCAAACATCAATGGACATATGTGTTGGAACTCACCACACTTACATAATGGTTGTTGGTATAGTGGTGTATTCTATATTCATGCAGATGGAGATGAAGGAGATATCGATTTCATAGACACAGATGAAAAGATAGTACACGACATGCCACCCTCACCCATGATACAAATGTCATCCCATAAACAACCAACTACAGGTAAATTAATGTTATTCCCAAGTGGTTTAATGCATATGGTAGAACCTAATATGACACAGAAAGAAAGATACAGTATATCTTTTAATATCAATTATCATATGAATAACCAAATAAAGATTGGTGAGTCATTGACACATAGATATTATCCATGGGTATTCGAATTAGACCAAGAGGGATATCCTTTAAATTATCAAGATATAACAGGTCACATGCCACCACTTGAACCTCTTGAGGACGATACGATTACATAAATAATCGTATGGAACAAGGAATATTCATCGACCCCCATCTTATATGGAATCTATTCTTAACACTGGTTTTACTTCCAGTGGGGTTCTTTGTGCGTAGTGCTTTGAATGAACAAAAGAGAATAGACATACTCTTAAACAAAACAAGAGAAGAATTAGCAAAAGAATACGTTTCTAAAGATGAATTCCAACAAGCTATGGATAGATTAATGATATCTATCGAAAGAATTGACGAAAAACTCGACAGACTCCAATCTCGTACTTACTTCCAAGAATAATTGTTATAAATAGTACTGAACATTTAAAAAAATGGAAATAGTACTATGGCAATACCAAACTCAAAGGCATCATTTAAAGAATATATTCTAAGAAGTCTTGGAGCTCCAGTGATTGAAATCAACGTGGATGACGACCAAGTAGATGATAGAATAGACGAAGCCTTACAATACTACAACGAATACCATTACGATGGTTCTATTCGTACATATTTAAAACATCAATTGACTCAAAGTCAAATTGATACCATGAAGACTAACGAAACACATACTGGTGTTAACAGTTCTAATGATGCATTTCAAAGTCAAACATTCTCAGAAGAACAATCATACGTAGTATTACCCGAATCAGTATTATCAGTAGTACGAATATTTCCTTTCAACGATAAACACAACCTCAATATGTTCGACCTTAGATATCAACTAAGATTGAATGATGTATATGACCTAACTGCAACAAATGTATTGTATTATGAACAAGTGCAACAACACATAAGTTTGTTAGACCATATGTTGGTAGGTGAAATACCTATAAGATATAAACAGGTTACTAACAGGTTATACCTAGACATGGATAAAGATTCTATCAATGCTGGTGAGTATATCTTGATTGAGTGTTTTAGAAAACTAGACCCCACAACTTATACAGACATATACAATGACATGTGGTTAAAGAGATATGCAACTGCATTAGTTAAGTATCAATGGGGTTCAAACCTTTCCAAGTTCGGTGGGATGCAATTGCCTGGCGGAGTTGAGTTAAACGGAAATGAAATAATGACACAAGCACAGGAGGAGATTCGAAGACTAGAAGAAGAGTCAAGATTGAATTATGAATTACCTCCTATAGATATGATAGGTTAATTATGCCAACAAATGTATTTTTCAACCATGCAGTATCGTCTGAACAACACCTGTATGAGGACTTAGTTGTTGAGTCACTTAGAATGTATGGACACAATGTCTACTATCTTCCAAGGGAGATAATAGAAGAAGACACCATTTTAGGAGAAGATGTTGCATCTAAATTTGGAGATGCATATGAGATTGAGGCATACCTAGAAAACGTTGAAGGTTTTGAAGGAGAAGGAGACCTATATTCTAAGTTTGGTGTAGAGATAAGAGACCAAGCTACCTTTGTTATTGCACTCAGAACATGGGAAAGATTTGTATCTCTAGATAATAATCTTACCTCATCATTCAGACCAAATGAAGGTGACTTAATACACTTCCCATTAAGTGGTTCACTATTTGAAATTAAGTTTGTTGAACACGAAGACCCATTCTATCAGGTTGGTAAACTCTTTGTATTTAAGTGTAGATGTGAATTATTTGAATACAGAGGAGAAGACTTTGACACTGGTACTAATGCAGACTTGGTTGAGGCAGAAAGAACTTACACTATAACTGCAACAATGACTGCTGGTTCAGGTGACTCAGGTAATTACACAGAGAATGAAGACCTTAAGATTGGTGATAATGTAGTGGGTGAAGTGTCTACATATAAACAGTCTAATAGAACACTTACAATCACACACAACAATACACCACTTGCAGTGGGTGATAGATTGGTAGGTGCAGTGTCAGGTGCAACTAGACAAATTGCAACAATCACTGATGCACTTGATATGCCAAATGACCCGAATGCACAAAACAAAGAATTTGAAGATGCAGCTGATAATTACATAGACTTCAGTGAAACAAACCCATTCGGTGAGATAGGAAATAATAGTTAATCATGTTTACATATTTTTACAATGAAACCATAAGACGTTCAGTATCTGTATTTGGTACTATGTTTAATAACATAACAGTTAAACAGACTAAATCAGATGGAACAGTTGTGAACAGTATTAAAGTTCCCTTATCGTATGGACAAAGACAAAAGTTCTTACAGAGATTAAAAGAAGAACCCGATTTGAATGACAACTTGAGAAGTGCAATATCACTTCCAAGAATGGGATTTGAAATCAGTGGGTTTACATACGACCAAAACAGACAACAAAACAAACTCATTCGTTCTACTAAAACTACAATGGAGACGGATAATGTCAGTAGAAAGTTTCAATATCAACCTACACCTTATGATATAAACTTTACACTATCCATCTATGCAAAGAATATGACAGATGGGTTACAAATAGTAGAACAAATATTACCCTATTTTCAACCCGAATACACAGTTGCAATGAAAATGATTGATGATATGTCAGAAGTAAGAGACGTACCAATCATTTTAACAGGTGTAAATATGGACGACCAATTTGAAGGGTCGTTTGAAGACAAGAGAGTAATTAACTTTACCCTTGACTTTACAATGAAAACTTACTTCTTTGGCCCCGTATACACAGGGAAAGTTATTACGAAGGTTAGAGAAAAAACATTTATAAATGATGGAAGACATGGTTTCACATCATCAGAACTTACTACATCAGGTATCGTAAAAGACGTTAAATTTTATGAACCAGCATTTGAAGGAACAGTTGCAAGTGCAGTATCCAATACCACTACAGTAACTTTTACAACTGCAATAGATAGTAATGTATCCGTAGATGATACCATGGAAGGTTCTTCTACTAACCCCGACCCAACAGTCTCTTCTATTGCAGAAGACAGACTGTCTGTAGTGGTTTCCAGTAATGTTACTTTGTCCCAAGGAGATAAAGTATACTTCACAGGAAGTGCATCTGCAGAAGACAATTATGTTATATCAGAAGATGTATCATTCTTTGATGAGGGATATGGTGGAAATGAAGCTTCAACCACAGACTAGTGAAAAATTATGACAGACAATGTTGACGATAAATTAAATCAAGTATTAGACATAAACACGGACATGAAGAAGGACTTAAAGAAAGTCCCTACAGTCCGTACAGACCTCTCTAAGGAGTCTTTAGAGACAGACTATAGATATGCAAGGGAAAACCTATACGACCTCGTAGAGAGGGGTCAGGACGCTTTAGATGGTATCCTAGACCTATCTAAGGAGATGGAAAACCCTCGTGCATATGAAGTCGCAGGTCAGATACTTAAAACTACCTCAGAGATTGCAGAAAAACTTCTAGACCTACAGGTTAAAATGAAGAATATCAATAAAGAAGAAATTGCAAAAGAAGGTGATACACATAATCACTTGTATGTTGGGTCAACATCAGACTTACAAAAATATTTGAAGAAAAACAAACATGGTCAATCCGAAGAATGAAGGTTATCTAGGTAATACTCAAATCAAACGTGCAAACGTTGAGACGAAGTATACCAAAGAAGAACTTGATGAATATCTAAAGTGTCAAAACGACCCTTGCTATTTTATCGAATCATACACACAAATTATCTCACTTGATGAGGGTATGGTTCCGTTTGAACTTCGTGGATATCAAGAAAATCTAATTAAACACTATAATGACAATAGATTTAGTATAGTTCTTGCATCAAGACAGAGTGGTAAGTCAATCACATCTTGTGCATACTTACTTTGGTATCTATTGTTTACACCCGAAGTTACAGTCGCTGTTCTTGCAAACAAAGGTGCAATTGCAAGGGAGATGGTTGCAAGGATAACTACTATGTTAGAATCCGTCCCTTTCTTTTTACAGCCAGGGGTTAAGATACTAAACAAAGGTAATATAGAATTTGGAAATGACAGTAAACTGGTTGCAGCTGCAACATCATCATCTTCAATTCGTGGACTTTCGATTAATATGTTGTACCTTGATGAGTTTGCATTCGTTGAAAATGCAGAAGAGTTTTATACTGCAACATATCCAGTGGTTACCTCAGGTAAAGATTCTAAGGTAATTATTACTTCTACTGCAAATGGTGTAGGTAATATGTTCCACAAAATATATGAAAGTGCAACTGTAGGTGATTCAGAATATAAATCATTTCTGATAAACTGGTATGATGTGCCAGGCAGGGATGAAGAATGGAAGAAACAAACCATTGCAAACACTTCCGAGTTACAGTTCCAACAAGAGTATGGTAACAGTTTCTTAGGAACAGGTAATACACTTATTGCATCTGATACACTATTAGGATTACGTGCATCAAATCCTATTTGGCACAAAGAAGGTTTTAGTGTATACAAAAAGCCAGAGAAAGAACATGTCTATATATGTACTGTAGACGTATCGAAAGGGAGAGGTTTTGACTATTCAACCTTTACAATTTTCGATGTATCCACCGAACCATTTGAACAGGTTGCAGTATACAGAGATAATATGATATCTCCATTACTGTATCCCGATGTAATTGCAAAATATTGTTCACACTATAACACTGCATTAGTAATTATAGAAAACAATGCAGAGGGAGCTGTGGTTGCACAACAGATGCATTATGATTTAGAATATGATAATGTGTTTGTACAGGGTGGTTTAAGATTAGAAGACATCGGGGTAACAATGACCCGAAAGATTAAAAGAATAGGAACTTCTACACTTAAAGAAGTGTTAGAGGAAAATAAATTGAAAATTTGTGACAAAGAGTTAATAAAAGAACTCTTGACTTATGTGAATAAAGGAATGTCCTTTGAAGCAGATAAAGGTTATCATGATGATTTGGTTATGAATTGTGTAGTGTTTAGTTGGTTCCTAACAACTGAATATTTCGAACACCTCACAAACAATAAAGTCAAAGACTTACTATACGCAGGACAACAACAGGAAATATATGATGATGTCTTACCAGTAGGAGTTTTTGGAGAACATGATAGAGAGTCTCACTCGTTTGTAGATACGAGTGGAGACCGATGGTATTTACAAGAGAACGACTAAGTTCAAAAAAATATAAATACATTAAAAGAATTGACTAAGGTCGCAAAAAGGAGAAAAATATGGCATTTCAAGTATCACCAGGCGTACAGGTTAAAGAAGTTGACCTTACAAATGTAGTGCCTGCAGTAGCAGGGACAAGTGGTGCATTTGCTGGAACTTTTTCATGGGGCCCAGTTGATGAGGTTGTAACTGTATCAGGTCAACAAGAGTTAGTAGAGTATTTTCATTCACCAGCAAACACAAACGCAGGTGCAGAAGATTTCTTTACTGCAGAGGGTTTCCTAAGATATGGTTCATCATTAAGAGTAGTTAGAGTTAACTCTACAAACCTTGCAAACGCAAACGCTTCATCCACCGCTTCTCAATTAATTAAGAATGGTGCTGAGTATATTGAATCTTACAGAGATTTAAGTAATTCAGGTAGTGTTGGAGCATATGTTGCTAAGTTCGCAGGTACATTAGGTAACTCATTAAGTGTTCATGTCTGTGCATCATCAAATGCATGGCAAGAAGCTTCAGCAGGTAACACAACTGCAAATAACGCTCTTAACGCAACTTCTATTACTGGTGTCGCAAACGCATCAACACTATTTGTTGTTGGTGACGTTATCGTATTTGCAAACCACTCTCAAGAGTATAAAGTAACTGCAGTAGCAGGAACTTCATTGACTATTGAAGCACTTAACCAACCAGCAGGAACAGGTTTAACATCTGCAGTTAATGGTTCAGGTTCAGGAGCTGCAGTAGGTATTACTCGTAAGTGGGAATGGCAATCATACTTTGAAAAAGCACCTGGCACATCTGCACTAGCAGAAGCTAATGGTTCATCTAATGATGAAATCCATATAGTGATAGTAGACGAAGAC
>Ga0213865_10001206_pt1 | contig 17043 bp, 11 predicted proteins | sample PICome_6_FD_160100 | JGI IMG/M metagenome (GOLD analysis project Ga0213865, IMG submission 160100) | Coastal seawater microbial communities near Pivers Island, North Carolina, United States - PICO282 | ecosystem: Environmental > Aquatic > Marine > Coastal | place: USA: North Carolina...
TACATGGGTCGTGGTAGGTAACAGTCAATTCATCTTCCGCCTTCATCTGCATGTCGAATCCATTTTCGATTAGGAATTCGGTGGTGTGCATGACTTTGACACCCTCTAGTTCGTAATCACGAGCGAATGTTCTGAAACACTCAGCGCATGACGAAACTAATGTGTCAATTCCGGATGCTTCGATCTTCTTCTGGTTGTAGGCCTTGAGTTTGTCAAAGACTTCATCAAGACCTTGCCACTTTTGGTCGTGCCCACAGCACTTTAGGAAGTCACGTCCGAGGTATGAGACATCTGTTCCCATCTCCTCGAATAGTGTGAATGCTGCAGTGGTTGTTTCTCCCAAGTCCATAGAGCCCTCGTTTAGGTGGCTGAATACCATCTCTTGGTCTAGGTAGTCGACACATCCTGGATAGTAGCCAATGTTTGAATCGATTGGGTAATCTTCGACTGAAACGAAGTCAGCATCACTCTCTTCCTCCGCTTCTGCAGCAAGTACTGCTTGTAGAACTGTGTGAGGGATTTCAGCAGCTGGGCCGCCGACAATCAATGAGCGACGAATGTCAACATATGAGTCGTAGTTAACTAATTGTGGACAAGCGTTTGTACATGCGGTACATGTCAAACACGAATACAGCGGCACACCGTCGTCTTCGTTATTCCAAGAGTTGTAGATAATGTTCAACTTGTCTCCAGCATTGAAGAGTCTAACAGGACATGCATCGTCACAAAGGTCACAGCCGTAACACTTGTTCATTTCGAACTCATATCCACGTGCCATGTTTCTCAATACCACAAATGTGATCGCACCAGCGGTGATACAAGGGATGAACATTGCATAAGTCAACTTAGCATCCAATGCAAGTGGGTTAGTGTGGTAAGTTGGGTTTACGATAACTCCCATGCTATCGCCCTCTAACTCCATGTTTAGGGAGTTGGATAGGTCGACAGTCATTCCAGCAAGTCCGTTCCCAGCATCGTCGTCATAGAGAAGAAGTGGCTGGAATGCTTGAATTGTAAATAAAGTTTCAATGGTAACTGAGTTGTTTGCTCTTAGGCCATCAGTTGATTCTACCTTGAACTCGTAGTCGTAAGTGCCTGAAGCAAGTTCAATGCCTAATTCCCCTGTGCTACAATCAGTGTCGATTACAATGTCGCCACTATCTCTCTGGGTGATAACTAGGCTTGATTGAATCATTTCAGAGGTAGAGTCTCCTCCATCGATTAGAACTTCACTAGCCCTTGTGGCACACGTAGCGTCGAGAGGTACTGTAGTGAAGTCGTTGTCTTCTGGCCAGTAATCATCAGTGATTATGAACGACCCAGTTGCCCATACAGTTTCATCGGCTGAGTAATTCTGTAATCCGGATTTACCGTTTACACCAGAATCCAAGTCTTGATGTCCGTTATTATCTGAGAAATCAATGAGATAATACCGCGTCGGTTGGTATATGTTCCAATCCATCCATGCTGCTGCTGGAACTATATCTCCATCGAATCCTTGTAGGTCCATGAATTCAGTTCTCTCATTTACTTGAACATCAGTTGGTTGAGACCTCATCTCTTCCAATTTTTCATAATCGGAAATTGTTAGCAATCCTCTTGCATCCCAGAATCCGTTGTCGTAGACTGGGTAGGTCACAACGCTTGCAGCGGTTGCAACAATGAATGCACCAACAATGAGTTTCTTTCCGTGTGCAGGAGTGAATCTTGCACCCCATGCGTTGTTGAATAACCACTTAGCGATGAAGTAGATCATTATCCAGAGCAGGATACCTGTCATTACCCAGGGTATCATGTTGAATAAATCAGCAATCCAAGGGTCCCTAACACCACAGAGTAAATCACCATGGCTGTCTAACTTACAGAAGTCGCTTCTATTCTTCCCATACAATTCAAGGAAGATGTTGATAGAGAAAACTGAGATGAACCAAATGTGAGCTAAGTAAACCACACCAGCACTAGCAAACCATGGGTCTTCAACAGGTCTCTTCTCACGTCCACCCAGGAACGGAGGTAGTGCTAGGATACCGACTGGAATTCCAGTAAGGAAAGCACCCCACCATGCAGCGTTCCATGGGAAAGATGGTTGTCCAAAGAAATCTCCAATTGGTCCTAATGGTACGTCAAACTGAGGAAGATATTCTCCCCATCGCAAGTATCCGTAAGAAAACAGTACATACCAATCGGGGAAAACGAATCCCGCTTGAGCAAATGGGTCCGCTGCACTGTGAAGTGGTGGTGGAATTAACCATGCGTAGAATAGAAGTGTGCATATCATGAAACCGAAGATAAGGCTGTCACGTAGAACTTCGTGAGGCCAGAAACCGTGTCCTTCACGAGTACGCTTACGCTTTTCTTCAGCAGACTGCAACTGCTCTTTTTGATCCATGTATGAGGATGCTACTGCTCCAAAATTGTCTATAATTCCCAAACTAATCCCTCCTGTATCAATGCGGCTCCGCTATTCCTTGAACCCATACAATAAACAAATGTATGATGATTAGAGTTGTAACGATAACTGGTAGAATGAATACGTGAATGAAGTACATTCTTGTTACAGTTCTGTGGGAAAGTGATGAACCAGAGAACAGTAGTGTAGCGATGTACTTTCCAATCAATGGTGTTGCGTTTGCTAGGTTAATTCCGATAACAGCCGCTCCGTATGCCAATGTATCCCATGGAAGTAGGTATCCAGAGTATCCGAATACGATTGTTAGAGCCATTAGAGCAACACCAATCAGCCAGTTCAATTCACGCGGGTTGCGGTATGCTCCAGTAAAGTATACTCTACACATGTGCAAGAATACTGATGCTACCATGAAGTGTGTACCCCAGTGGTGTACTGCACGGATGATGTATCCGAATGGAAGTTGTGTCATGATGAATTGCATACTAGCATACGCTGGGGAGGGGTCTCCTTCTCCACCTGGAACGTAGTAGATTCCGAGAACGGTTCCAGTTAGTACTAGAATAATGAATGACAGGAATGAGATTCCACCCAAACAGTAGAGTGGGTACCAATACCAAATAATACGCAACTTGTATTTCTCTGCGTGTGTCAAAGGCATCTGTCTGTGCATGTTGTAATATGCGCCCTTGGACATGTTCCAGTAGTCTTGAATTCTAAATCTAGTATCCAAGAATGAGAATACCCACAAGAACGCACGCTCCGCGAATCCCATCTTGCCGCTGGATTCAACAGCACGCAGGATTTCTCTGCGTGGAATCTCTTCGTTTTCCTTGCGTAGAGTAAACGCAATCAACACGATGATGAATGCAATGAAGAACCAAAGTACCCAGAAAATTGTGCTCATAAAATCACCTCAGTCACAATAGGTCAACCAGCCCGTGTAGTCAGAAGACGCTTCGATAGTGTCTCCGTTCATAATGATTGGAATGATTGGTAATCCCAGAGGAGCAGGGCCACCAGCTCTTCTGATACCTAGGTATTCGAAAGAGGCACCAGTTGACCTGTTTGCGTTTCTGTTAACCTCGATTGCTGTAGGGTCGAATCTGCTGGAGTGGCAGATGCAGAACATCTTGCTTCCACCATCGTCTCCACCGCCAGGAGTCCAGTTGTCATCGGTTTGAGTGTTTGTTACAAGTTGCCATCCAGGAATACAGCACAGGTGTGTGCATCTTGCAAAGCTCATCACGAGGTTGTTGTTTGGATCAAAGACTTCCGAGTTTCCAAGCAGGAACTCTGTTGCGTGGCCAACGTAGTTGCCACCGATGTCGTAACCTGCCATTTCTTGAAATCTTGGTAGGTTGTCTGATACAGGCTTGCCTGAGTTTTCAGCGTGAGGTACGTAGTTGACGATTACAGGTAGGCCGTTCCAAACACCTTGAGCACCAGACATGCCAACGTTTGAGTTAGCCGCTTCAGCTTCGAAATCAGACTTCATCATTGGTTGTAGGTGCTTCGCTCCATACCATGCTTCTTCTTCACGACCCTTGGCCCAGTAAAGAACAGAAGAGTCTCCTCCTCCTCCACCGGATGGTGGCATCAGAATTGCTGCGAAACCTAAGGCGCCGAGCGTTGCTGCTAGTACACCACCAGCGGCGTTGAATCCGTAGCGCATGAATTGTCTACGATTAACTGAGACTTCACCAAGTGAGCCTAGAACTGAATCTTCGAGTGAGGGTGCTGGTCTTAATCTCCTGTCGTCCATAATATCACCACTTGTATTCTCTCCAATCCTTCTGATGTTCAGGGATATACTTGTTCTGGCTGTGCTTGACAATAATTGTGTCAGGCAACACGAATTTGAGGTAGATGATTCCCATCATGATTAGGGTTGTAATACCCATTGCCATGTGATAGGATAGTTGCTGTTGGTCCCAACTTGAACCGTTGAGTAGTCCATACAGCATGGTTCCGAACCAGTACAGAGCCCAAAATATTCCCCAAGAGAAGAAGAATATTGTAAGAGCTGATTTGCCCGATGGTGCCAAAGATGCTGAAATTACTGTACCCGGTTCTGCTGGATTGAATACTCCGTGATTGATTGCTGCATCCATTTGTTCTTCGGTGAGTGATGCATCTTCTAGGGCTGTTCGAGCATCCTTGACACTCACCTTTCCTGCAGCAACCTTCTCGAGAAGTTGTGTGATCGTATCTTTCGCCATCACTGGTCACCTCTTCTGTTAATCTTGTATCTTAGTCTCAGCAGGTTGCTACGGCCCTTGTAAGATGTTGAGAATCCATACCTTAGTAGAAGACCACAGAATACAATCACTGCGATAACAGCGCCGAATCCTAAGAGTCCAAGCCAGTGCGCTCTGAAGCCAGCACCAAGAGTCGAGATGTCGATTTCTCCGGCTTTACTCTCAGGTGCTTGAGGGGTGCCGCTTCCAGCTATTAGGGTTCTTTCTCCTCTCTTGTCATCTTCAGGTGCTTCGATTAGGTTGAATACTATCTGGTTCCAATAATCTCCAGCAGGTCCGTCTGCTCCGTTGACAGCATTTCCACTAATCCAGAAATCGACAGTTGTCCCGCTAGAATTGTCAGCAGGTGCAGTCCATGTCAGTTCGAAAATTCTGGAGTTAGGTGATTGGTGTGTTCTAGTAGCAGCATCATCTTCCCAAGCTTCCCCGTCACCGGACCATTCTCCTGCGCTAACTCTAGCAGAGAATCCACCCATGTTGGTGTCCGGGCCGCCGATTACTTCGAGTCTCATGTCATACTGTGCGTTTGCCACCCATGTGTACGGGACTCCGACTAGGAGTACCATAACGTCGTTACTGGGCTGGTCTCCGTGGCACAAGCAACCCTCTTTGGCGACGTCATCGATTGTTTCTCCATTGTGCGAATGACCGCCTGCACCTATCCCGTCTGGGTAGGCATTTGTGATGCCCGGCAAGAGCATCAAAGTTACAAGCACCATAGGCAGGAGACTTCGTTGGAAAACCTTCGACATTAGCATCGCCAACCCCAGTGTTCAATCGGACTTGGATTGCGCCTATAATCGTTCCCTGCATTTTAGTCTAGGTGTTGCCGAGCAGTGTAACATTTTGCGCCGTTTTCTTGCCTAAACATCCAAAGGCAAATCCTATGTTGATTTCCCCCTTGGTTCGACTATGTCAGACCACCCTTTTGAGAACACCTATGACCTCTCAAATGAACAACTTATCAAACTAGAGGAAGCAGAAGAAGAAATGCTTAGAAATAATCTAGGAAAATCTGAAGAAATTCTCCTCGAAATGTTAGAGGATGATGACGAATGCATACCAGTGTTAAACAATTTAGCGCACTTGTACGGAAGACATTTCTCTGATTTTGAAAAAGCTGTAGAAATTTATGACAAAGTTCTGACACTTGAGCCGGACAATGCTTGGGCCAGGGACGCTAGACGTCGCTATCAGAGATATGTGGGCAGAGATTGAATAACCTCCTTGACGAGGGTAGGTTATGGATGGCGCCCAAATCCTGATTGCAGGCGTCGGTGGATTAGGCTGCTCTTGGGCGAAACGAGCCCACTCTAGAACAGGGCACGGCATAGACTTGGTCCTCATAGACGCAGATGAGTCTTCATTTGACTATCCAGACGCACACGTTATTCGTTTGGGCAAGGACTTAGATTCAACAGGCTGCGCAGCACTTCCGCCTCTGGGTGAGCAGAGGATGAGGCAGGCCTCATCGGTATCTAGGACTCTATTAAATGAGGTAGAGTTGGTAGTTTTACTAACAGGCCTGGGAGGTGGTACAGGGACTGGTGCCTCTTCGGAATTTGCCAGACAAGCCCGTTTATCCGGTGCAATCGTGATATCTATTGCAGCAATACCATTCGAAGCACAAGAAGCGAGATTGAAAGTAAGCAACGAGGGGCTTGCGAGGTTGGAATCCAACTCAGATGTTTGTGTAAGATTGAGTCTTGACAGATTGGCTTGGCAAGCAAGGGAGAGAGGGACAGATTGGAGAGTCGGTGCATCTTGGGTTGAAGAATTCGTTGAAGGATTGGTCAGGACCCTAATGAGACTTGGATTGATCAACCTCGATATGATGGACCTGAAAACAATTGTCGGTCACTCCGGGGGCTCAACTCTTATGGTTGGTCAAGGTGACCCAGATGACGCAATTGGACTTCTTGAGGATGCTCTTAGTGCGCCGCTTGCAGATTTGTCTATGGATGGTGCCAAGGCTTGTTTATTACAAATTGAAGGAGGACCGGGCATGACAGTTGGACAGGTAGGTTTGATTGCAGACGCTTTTACTACACGTTTTGATGAAGATGCTCAAGTCATCTTAGGTGCCCGTGTAAGTGAAGACTTACAAGGTAGAATTAGAGTAGTTGCGGTTGTCTCTGGTTTGGATGAAAAATCCAATCTTAGTCTAGTCTGATTCTTCTTCTTGTTCTGAATCTTCTCCATCCCAGTCAGTTCCCTCTGAGATGTCAACGCCTTTCTCCCAATCGATTTCTCCATCTTCCTGCCACTCTTGATCAGGAGATTCTTCTTCTGCATCCGAATTGTCAACTTCTGAATGTTCATCCTGTTCGGACTCAACCTCTTCACTTCCTTCTGACATTGTTATGTCGACGTTTTTTGCGTTAAGGAACATCTCAGACGTCATTCTGCTAGTTCGTAGTGTAGGTCTCAACAATAGCATCATTGCACAAATCGATAAAACGTGTCCAAAAATCATGACTTCCTTCAGATTATCAAAAGTTCCAGTCAACATTGCTACAGAGCCTGCATAGGCATATCCAAATGAAATTCCCAAGGGTAGCGATGCATTTTCAGAGATCAGTCGCTTGCCATCTCGAACCGTGTAAGTAGTTAGTGACCAGACTGCAAATATAACAGTGAATGCCATTAGGAGACCTTCTTCGATAATTGTGGATAGGTCTGACGGACTCATAGCTGTCCTGCGGTATATGCTAAATGCGTGCCAAGTGACGAATAGTTGAGCAACTATCATCCACTTGAATGAAAATGCAGCCATCCCTTTTTCGTTACCTGAAGCCTCTCTTTCATTTCTGGTTAGCCAAAGCGTAATGAATTGGAGAATAACGCTCACAATGATGAACGCGATTCCGCCTAAAAGAGCATCTTGAAGCGTCATTTTCTCAGCCTGGCTAACTATCTGGCCAAGCCACAATATCACCAGGGCGAAAACTTGCACGACAACAACTTGTGATGCAGTTGATATCTTTTCTTGGTAAGTGTGAAGTTTCGCATCTCCGAGTCCATTTGCTAACCATTCCACCATTCCTGTTCTAAACGAAGCAGCTTGGGCAATCGACCAGACAATAAACAATGAAGCGAGAGCAGGAGAAATCCAACCGTTATCATTTCCTCCTGTAAAACTCCACAATAGACCAACAATTACTGCAGCCATTAGAATAGGCACCATCGTTATTCGGAAACTGAATAAAAAGCGCACAATCCATTGCGAATCGCCTTTTTCTTCTGGTAATTTAGTCAGGCTTTGTATCATTGAGTTGTTAGATAGCATCGATAATACGACATATGAAATTGACAAGGATATGAAAGACATTGCCACTAATACCTCTTGTGTACTCACCAAAAATAGCAGAATCGATGAGATAACTGCTATCATTATAATATGCGGTAAAGTCCTTGGAGATAGCATATTACGGATTAGTTGGAGCATTCCAATTTGTTTGAACTCCTGTTGAGAATCCTCTTTCATAATGTCCCCTCAGAAGGGGCAGTGTTGGCATTATGTTAAGATAAATGCCCTTGACGAAGTTGTATGGCCAAGAAATTGACGAAGGCTCTTCGAGGCAAGCGTCGGTGGATTGGGTGTGAGGTAGGAAGTTTTGAGAATCGTTCTGAACTTTCAGATTACGTATCAGATTATCCATTAAAATTATACGATTTTGAAGAAGGTAAGTGCATCCTCATGGTCCGGTTAGAGGATTATGATTCAATCAAGGAAAGGTTGTCAGGAAGTAGAATCAAAACAGTGACATCAAGCGGAAAAATTCGACTTGTTCGAGAGAGAATGAATTTTTCTCGAAAGCCTAGAAAGCGTTGAAGAGCCGTCTCCTCCCCCGCAGGTTCATGGGAGCAGGAGGAGCGGCACCGCCTGTGAAAAGTGAGGATGTAATGATTCTCATTGGTTCAACCATACTGCTAACCCTCTTGGTGGTTCAAGCATGGTCGACACCAATCGCAGTAGATTGCGATGAAGAAGAGTGCGAAACTTTCGAAATAAAGTATGATTTATCAGAGGGTGATACTTTCAGCCTCAATGTTATGGAAGGGGAAATAAGGCCAACGATCATTCTTCCCGATGGTTCTTCTGATTTTGATGACAATCAAAAAGGGAATTGGGAATATGAAGCAAAATCCGATGGCGTCCATACTTTCCAAATTCTGGGTGTAGAAGATTCAAGCATTGATTACTCTGTGAGCCGAGGCATAATTTTCGATTACGGACTCTACCCGGTTGGAGCATTAATTCTTGCTTTTGGGATTTTGAAGAGAATTACAAAAGATGTTGAGGAAGAAGCATTGGAAGCACTACTCGAGGACTAGACCCAAGAAATGTCTTCTCCATCATCGATGATGTAGTGTCCCAGTACTAATTCACCTCTCTCGTTAAGTTCGAAATTGTCGTAGACTACTCCACGATACTTGGGACAACCTAGTAATCTCATATGCATCAGTATCTCAGCTCGTATTGAGTCGAAGTTCACTGGTGGTATGTCCTCGCGTTCTTCGATAAGTGAAGATAACTCAGAATTCAGTTTTCTATCAAGTAGTTGGAAATCCAGTTTTCCAATCTCATCGAGTGTACTAATTTCTTTTCCGTCAATTACCTTGTCTGATGTATGCAAATTAATACCAATTCCAAGAACAACTTTGGTTGAATTTTGAGAGGATTTACCTTCTACAAGTACTCCACACAATTTCCGCCCATCGATTAGAATGTCGTTGGGCCACTTGAGTTTTAGGCGCTCACTTTGTATGGATTTAATTACTGCCAAACCACCTGATAATTGGATAAGACCAGGGTTAACATTCGTATCTTCTGCAACAATCCAAGACCCTGCATAGCATTCTTCTATAGAATTCCATTTTCTATCTCTACGGCCCTTGCCAGATGTTTGCAAGGGGGTTGATATGTGAGTTCCAACTCCAGATTTGTGAAATAGATCATCATTGGTTGACCCGGTGCTTTGGACGAATATATTTTCAGCGTTCTCCCAGGGTTTCCACAAGCTAAAAACCGTCAAGGATTCACCATCATCAAACTCTAGTGTGTCCCAACCTCTTACTGCAAAATTCTCAGACGGCTTAACACTCCCAGTCCTACCTAGTAGCAGCATCTTCCCGTCTGTTGCAAGAAGATTTTTCTTGACAACTAATGATATGAATCTACTTTGCAGTCCCTGTTTATCCGTATCGATAAGTCCGGCCTCTTCCATTGGACCAAGCACTTCTCTAACCTCTCCGGCCGGGATGTAGGGGAGATTCCAGATGATCAAATCGAACCTGTCTTCAAATGGAAAACCATCGGGACCAATTCCACCTTCCTTGATGATTCCGGTTTGCAAATTCTTAGCCAGATTTCCTCTTGTTGCAGCCACAGCAAACGGATTTACGTCGCAAGCATGAACATTCCATCCAAGGGATGATGCAAGTATGCTTAGAGCACCCGAGCCGCAACCGATCTCAAGAAATTTCCTGCCTTTTCCAGACCCTAATTGGATTAGTCTCTTTGCCATCAAATCAGTGTCTTCCCTAGGAGGATAAACTGTAGGGGGAATTGTCAATTCAATACACTGGTTTGAATTTGGCCTCCACTCTAAGGTCCTGGGAGGTCTGTTTTGCCGATCTACCTCAGAGTGAGCATCTTCAGGAGTGAAAATACCACGTTCCCTAGCTGCCATCGTAGTCCTCTGACAGAGCATGATTTATGCCTCTTGTTGTAGGAGGTGTGGTACGTAGTCGACTATCAAGCGACGCTATTGTTTGTTTTTCACAAATGTTTGTGCCGAAGCCTTTATTTCTCAACGTCAAAAAGCGACATCAGAAGGGGCCTTCCTTCGGATACATACCTGTCATGCTTTCTGTGGCTAAAATCAGCGGCAAAGGATTTAAAAACCCCATACAGGTCGGCCAAGAAGCCCAACACATACATTTGGGCCTGTAGCTTAGTCAGGTAGAGCGTCCGGCTTTTAACCGGACGGTCGCGGGTTCGAACCCCGTCAGGCCCGCCTGACAAGAAACCGGCCTAGTGTATTAGGGCTATGCGGGGTGTGTTTTTTTGGTAGTAAAGTCGGCAACTAAGAAGCGTTTGATGGAAATGGGCATAGCAGAAGAATATGCTCACAAACTAGCGACAGATCGAAACATGACAGATATCAAGGCTATGCCGGCCGATGAAATTGCGTCAGTTTTAGGTGTCTCAAAAGACGACGAGATTTTCACCGGCGCAATGAATGCCCTTGCAGAATTGGGTCAGCGCAGGCAGAAGCGCAGAAGCCGAAAAATCACTATTTCAAGAAAAGCTCTAGATGACGATGACATGGACTTGGCAGGTACCAAGTTCAACGTTCTGAACCACGTTCTTGTACCACACCAAGAACTAGTTCCAGTAGAGAGTGAGGAAGAAGAACTTGCCCCTTGGGGTCTGTTGACAACCGATTCAGAAACCGGTGAGTCAAGGCTTGCCAAGGAACTTCTTCCAAAGATTCTGATTACCGATCCAGTTGTTCAAGTGATTAAGGAAACCACTGAAAGAGCACACGACGCATCGTCAACAGATGACGAAGAGCACGTCCCTCTACCCGCAGGATGGCTCGCAGACCGTGTTCTCAAGGTAGTAAGGCCATCACCATCCGCTGGTGTTTCGGTTGCTTACAGACTAATCGTGGAGGGCAGCTGAGCCGAGGTGATACCATGAAGGAGATTATTGAATCATTTTTCCGAGAAAGAAGCCTAGTTAACCATCAACTAGCATCATACGACGACTGTATCCCATCCGGCGACAATTCCCTGTCCCGAATGGAGAAAATCGTCAGAAGTATCAGAGTTGGTACAGATGAAGAAGTTGAAGACGACAAAGGCGGTTTGATTAAACTCGACGTAATCGACCAGGACATCATAATCCGCGTCAAGAACATTCAACTTGGCGAACCAACAATCCGTGAAGCGGATGGTAGCGACCACCCTTCACAACCGATGGAATGCCGACTTCGCAAGTTAACATACATGTCCCCTGTCAAGATGGATTTCACTATTTACAGAAACGGTGTACCAACACAACCAGAAAAAGGAGTTCAGGTTGGAAACATGCCAATCATGGTTCGCAGCCGCAGATGCAATCTGCACGCAAATCACATCGCTGGTGACCGTGTACTTCACCCAACAACCTCCGATGAAGACAGAAAGATGTGGGAAGAATTACTTCGCCAAAAGGGCGAAGACCCACTGGACCCGGGAGGCTACTTCATCATCAACGGTACCGAGAGAGTACTAATCTCAATGGAAGACCTTGCTCCTAACCGTGTAACTGTTGAAATCAACAAGAGATACGCTAAGAAGACCGAGGTTGCAAAGATTTTCTCACAAAAGGACGGTATGAGAAAGCCACTAACAGTAGAGAAGCGCCGTGACGGTATGCTGATGGTTAAAATCAGTACAGCTGGTACGACTGCAATTCCTGTAGTACTACTCATGCGCGCATTAGGCATTGAGAATGACCAAGAATTGTTCCAAGCAATTGCAGGTCCAACCGAGACATTCAAGTTCATCGTTGCTAACATCAACGAGGTTAAAGACAACGAAGAATATGCTGTTGATTCAATGGATGAAGCGCATGGCTGGTTAGAGAAGAAATTCGCTGCAGGTCAGCAGAAGGAATATCGTGAAGCCAGAGTTAACCAACTTCTAGACCGTGAACTTCTACCTCACTTGGGTGACAACACAGAAGACAGAAAGAAGAAAGCAATCTTCCTTGGAAGAATTGTACGCCAAGTATTAGAGATGGCAATCACAAGCAGGAAGCCAAACGACAAGGACCACTACGCTAACAAGCGTGTTCGCCTTGCTGGTGACCTTGTGGAAGATTTGTTCCGTGTGTCCATGGGACAACTCGCACGTGACCTAAAGTATCAACTAGAGAGGCACCACAACAGAAAGCGTGAACTGAAGATCACATCCTGTTTGAGACCTGACGTTTTGACAAGCAAAATCATGCACGCCCTTGCAACTGGTAACTGGGTCGGTGGAAGATCTGGTGTAAGCCAGTTATTGGATAGGACAACATTCCTATCCGCACTATCTCACATGCGCCGTGTCACAAGTCCGCTTGTTCGCAGCCAACCTCACTTCGAGGCACGTGACCTGCACCCAACACAATGGGGCCGTTTGTGTCCAAACGAGACTCCGGAAGGTCAGAATTGTGGTCTTGTAAAGAACGCTGCACAGATGATTGATATCTCTGAAGCTGTTCCTGAAAATGAAATCAGAACTCGCCTTGACGAAATGGATGTATTCCAGCCAGATGATTGGACAGATGGTGACAGAATTCACGTGAATGGTGACATCTATGGTGTGCACAAGCGTGGAAAGAATTTGGTTACTCAATTCAAGAATGCCCGCCGCCGCGGTGCAATCAGACCTGAAGTATCTATTAGATACGACAATGTCAACAAAGACATTTTCATCAACACTGACAAAGGAAGAATCCTACGTCCTGTATTGATTCTATACGATGGTGCACCAAGACTAACTCAGAAGCACTTGGAAATGGTAAGTTCTGGTGAACTGACATTCAAGGACTTGGTAAACGAAGGTGTCGTTGAGTGGATTGACGCTGAAGAAGAAGAAGACCTATACATCGCACCAAGACCATTCGTTCTTCCTGAAGTTGTACCTGAAGGAAATGAGTACGCTGGTAGACCAGTAAGTCACTCCGCAGTAACATGGCTAAACCTTGGTGAACCGGGTGCAGAGGAAGCTAACCTGCAAGCTAGAGTTACCATGCCAAACGGAGAAAAGGCTGATGCAGTATTCAATGTGCCACTATTGTACACCCAAGAACACACTCACTGTGAGATTGACCCACAACTTGTTCTTGGTGTATGTGCTTCATTGATTCCATACCCTGAACACAACTCAACACCGCGTGTTACCGGTGGTACTGCAATGGTAAAACAATCACTTGGTTTACCAAGTTCAAATTACAGGCTAAGACCTGACACAAGGTTGCACATCTTGCATTACCCACAGCGCTCCATCACCTACACACAGGCAATGGACACCACAAAGTTCGACAGCAGACCAGGAGGACAGAACTTCATCGTTGCAGTCATGAGCCTTCACGGCTACAACATGCAAGACGCTGTTATCATGAACCGCTCCAGTGTACAACGTGCACTTGGACGCTCTACTTTCAACAGAACTTACAACGCAGAGCGCAGAAGATTCCCTGGTGGACAAGTAGAAGAAATCGAAATTCCAGGCACAGGTCTAGAAGAAGTCAAAGGATTGAAGCCAGTTGGAGCATATGACCATTTGGAATCTGACGGTCTACCCCATCCTGAGAAATACCTCGAAGGAGGAGACGTACTTGTTGGTAAGACCAGCCCTCCAAGATTCTTGGAAGAAACTGGTGCAGGTGCATTCTTGCAAGCACAAGAACGCCGAGAATCATCCATGCCTATTCGACATGGAGAGAAGGGATGGGTCGACAATGTCTACGTCACAGAATCATTGGACTCTGGAAGACTGGTCAGATGTATGGTTAGATCACACAAGGTCCCTGAAGTTGGGGACAAATTCGCATCTCGACACGGACAGAAGGGAGTCATCGGCCGCCTTGTTGATGCTGAAGACATGCCTTTCACTCGTGACGGTGTAGTGCCTGACCTAATTATCAACCCGCACGCTATTCCATCAAGAATGACAGTTGCTCACGTTCTGGAAATGATTGGAGGAAAGGTCGGTTCTCTCGAAGGAAGAAGAATCGATGGTACTGCTTTCAGAGGAGAAAAGGAAGGCAGCCTACGTGACAGCCTAGTTCGAAATGGATATGCTCACACTGGTAGAGAAGTCATGGTCAACGGAGAAACTGGAGAAACATACCCTGCTGAAATCTTCGTTGGTTGTATCTACTACCAGAAGTTACACCACATGGTATCCGGAAAGATCCACGCAAGAAGCCGTGGCCGTGTACAGATTCTAACCCGTCAGCCAACCGAAGGACGTGCTCGACAGGGTGGTCTAAGATTCGGAGAAATGGAACGTGATTGTCTGATTGCACACGGTGCTTCGATGGTTATCAAGGACAGGCTCCTTGACGAATCTGACGGAATAGACCTATTCGTTTGTGCTCAATCTGGACACATTGCATGGTACGATCCGAAACGAAGAACATACGTGTCGCCGATACACGGCGACGGAGCGGAGGTGTACAAGGTACAAACCTCATACGCATTCAAGTTGCTACTTGACGAGATGAAGAGTCTCGGAGTGGCAATGCGCCTAGAACTGGAGGACCGCAGATGAGCAGAAATAGCACAACAATGATTCCAAAGAGAATCGCAAGCATCCGCTTTAGCCTAATGGACCCAACAGAGATTCGTAAGATGTCTTCTGTTGAGGTTAAGACTGCAGACACATACAAGGACGATGGTCACGCATACAGACAAGGATTGATGGACCCTCACATGGGTGTCATCGAGCCAGGTCTTCTGTGCCCAACTGACAACTGTAAGTATGATGAAAGCCCTGGTCACTTCGGCCACATTCAACTTGAATTACCGGTTATCCACATTGGTTTCGTTAACCTAATCAAGACAGCGCTAAAGGCTACATGTAACTCATGCAGCAAGATTCTGCTACACAGTGCAGGGGGAACAGCTCCAGGTATGACAAGCGAAGATGAACCATCCGAGCAAGATTACTACCGCAAGAGAGTTTACGACATCATCTTGAAGCACGGTGTAGGTTCAACTGAATTCTCCAAGATTATCAAGGAAATCGAGAAGAAGACTTCGGAAGCAAGAAGAACAATTTGTATGCACTGTAACGCTCAGCAAGGAAAGATTGTTCTTGACAAGCCAACAACATTCAAGGAACACATCATCGCTCAAGGTGGCGCAAAGGCAACTGAGAGAAAGTTGAACGCTCGTGACATCCGTGAATGGCTGCAAGGAATTCCTCAAGAGCACTTGATTTTCTTAGGAATGCACAAGGAAAACAGGCCTGAATGGATTGTATTGAAGGTACTTCCAGTTCCTCCAATCACCGTCAGACCATCTATCACCCTAGATTCCGGTGACAGATCTGAAGATGACCTGACACACAAGTTAGTTGACGTGCTGAGAATTAACCAAAGACTCCGTGAAAACCGTGATGCTGGTGCGCCACAGTTGATTGTTGAGGACCTTTGGGAACTACTACAATACCACGTTACAACATACTTCGATAACCAAACCAGCGGTATCCCGCCAGCAAGACACCGATCCGGTAGAACTCTGAAGACTCTAACCCAGCGTCTTAAGGGTAAGGAAGGAAGATTCCGTTCCAACTTGTCCGGTAAGCGTGTAAACTTCTGTGCAAGGTCTGTTATTTCACCAGACCCTTACTTAGGGGTTAACGAAGTAGGTGTACCAACTAAGATTGCAAAGGAATTGACGGTCCCAATCAGAGTTACAACCCGTAACCGAGAGCAGATGCGTCAGATGATTCTACGTGGTCCTGAAGTACACCCTGGTGTAAACTACGTTATTCGTGGAGACAGGCGTCGTGTAAGAATCAATGAAAGAAGCAGGCTAATCAACGCAGGTTTCAGATGTCATAACCCAGAATGTATGGAAGAAACTACTCAAAGGTTCGACCTTCATTCTGTCTTGCCAGCACCTAACTTCCTACCTGGACTGGTTGTCAAGAAATTCGTTTCTCGTGAAGAAGCGGTCGCAGGCGGAGAAGAAATGGTCTCCTATGCAATCGATGAGAGAGCAACTCTAGCAAACCTACGTGGTGAAGATATCGATGGAAACCCACTTCCTGAAGATGACCCGAGAGCTGTGCTCCATCACCGTTGGAAGTACGAACTGGCAAACCCAGATTCTGGATACCCTGAGCACCTTGAGGTCGCATGTCCACACTGTGGCAGCCCCGACAACGAATGGGGAGAGAGAACTCGTGTTGAAGACCGCCTGTCCACACTGGACATGAATGGTAATCCAAAACCAGGTCTACTTGTTGAGAGACACCTTATCGATGGCGACGTTGTAATCTTCAACAGACAGCCATCTCTACACAGAATGTCGATGATGGTTCACGAAGTTAGAGTTATGGAAGGTCACACCTTTAGATTCAATCTAGCGGTATGTACACCATACAACGCTGATTTCGACGGTGACGAGATGAACCTTCACGTCATCCAAGGAGAAGAAGCACGTGCTGAAGCTAAGATTCTGATGCGTGTACAGGAACACATCCTGACTCCAAGATATGGTGGTGCGGTTATCGGTGGTATACACGACCACATTTCCGGTGCTTACCTACTATCTAGGCCAGAGACAAAGATCTCCAAGAGAAACGGTCTCGAAATGC
>Ga0213865_10001212_pt1 | contig 16993 bp, 12 predicted proteins | sample PICome_6_FD_160100 | JGI IMG/M metagenome (GOLD analysis project Ga0213865, IMG submission 160100) | Coastal seawater microbial communities near Pivers Island, North Carolina, United States - PICO282 | ecosystem: Environmental > Aquatic > Marine > Coastal | place: USA: North Carolina...
ATGGTGGCGAGCCGGTCCGCTTCACTGAACGGCTTTACCAAATAATCGTCCGCCCCGCTCGACATTCCCCTCCTCATTTCCTCCGCGCCATCGCGAGAAGTGAGGAAAATGAACGGAATCATCGCTGTGGTCGGATCGTTGGACAAGTAGTGCAATACCCCGTAACCATCGAGCTCCGGCATTTCAACATCGCACACGATCATGTCCGGCCGGTCAAGCTGCGCGCGGCTCACACCTTCCTTACCATGCTCTGCTTGAATGACTTCGTAACCGGCCAGCTGCAGAATATCTGCAGTGGTCGTGCGAAGAAATTGGTTGTCCTCGATGATGAGAATCTTTTTCACGGCAACTGATTCAATGTGTGATTGTGGGGTCCACTCACGCAAATAAGGTCGCCCGTAAGTTATTAAAGCAATTCGGCGCGCCCATGATTCCTGTTCAAGAGCCTGAAACGCTGGGCCTCGTGGATTAAATTCGCGGGCGTCTGGGCACGAGCTACAGGCACAAACCACCGCCAAATGAACGTTTCTCTCGACTGGCTCAGGACTTGGCTCCCCATCGAAGGGCACCCCAAGGACGCCCACGCCATTTCCGACATCCTCACCGCGACGGGCCTCGAGGTAGAAGGAGTAGAAGAAATTCCCGCTGTTCCCGGTGGCCTCAAGGGCATGGTGGTCGGTGAGGTCTTGACCTGTGAGCAGCACCCCAATGCCGACCGATTGAGGGTCACGACTGTCAATGTGGGCGGAGAAAGCCCGCTCAGCATCGTCTGTGGCGCGCCCAACGTGGCCCAAGGCCAAAAGGTCATCGTAGCCACCATCGGCGCCACTTGTCACCCCACCGATGGCGACCCTTTCAAAATCAAAAAGGGCAAGATCCGAGGAGAGGTCTCTGAAGGGATGATCTGTGCTGAGGACGAACTCGGCATCGGCCAAAGCCACGATGGCATCCTCGTACTGGATGCAGCAGCGCAAGTGGGACAGCCCGCATCGACAGCCCTGGGGGTCGAGAGCGACCACCGCATCGAGATTGGACTGACACCAAACCGCACAGATGCCATGGGCCACATCGGCGTCGCCCGCGATTTGCGGGCCGCCATGCTGTGGAACGGCGGCGATGGCACGGGCACGGGTGTTCCGGCTTTGACCCCTGCCCCCAAACCGACCCTGTCCGATGGCAGCGGTCCGATTCGCCTCGAGGTAGAGGACACCGAAGGCGCCCCATGCTATTTGGGGGTCACCTTGCGGAACGTCCAAGTAGGACCTTCACCAGATTGGATGCAGCAGCGCCTGCGTGCCATTGGTTTGGAACCCAAAAACAACGTGGTGGACGTGACCAATTACGTCTTGCATGACCTTGGTCAGCCCCTGCATGCATTCGACGCCGATCAGATTGCCGGTCAGTGCGTTCGGGTCAGAAAGGCCAAGGAAGGCGAGCGGTTCACGGCGCTCGACGACAAGGAACTCACCTTGACGGCAGCCGACTTGGTCATTGCAGACTCCGAAAAACCCATGTGTCTCGCAGGGGTTTTCGGCGGCGCTGGCAGTGGTGTTCAGACAGGCACGACTTCCGTCTTTCTCGAAAGCGCGTGGTTTGAGCCCGTCACCATCCGCAAGAGCGCCAAGCGCCATACCCTGTCCACCGATGCCTCTTTCAGATTTGAGCGCGGCGTAGACCCCAACATGGCGGCCTTCGCTTTAGAAAAAGCCGTCGCCCTGCTTTCGGAGTGTGCCGGTGCGACCGTGGATGGCGGCGTGCAAGCTTTTCGCGGCACACTGCCGGGCCCCCAAGCGGTCAATCTCTCTTGGAACATGCTGGACACCATGATCGGCATCGCCTTGGATCGGGACCGCGTGCGCGGCATACTGGGTGCCCTTGACATCGTTATACAGTCCGAAAAAGATGGCACGCTCGCACTGGAAGTCCCCGCATATCGCCGGGATGTGACCCGGCCGGCAGATGTCGTAGAGGAGGTCTTGCGCATCCATGGTTACGACCACATTCCCCTGCCTGGTCGGATGACCGTTTCCCTTTCTGCCAAGCCCAATCCTGACCCGGAACAGCTGCGCAATGACCTCGCTTCCACATTGGTTGGCCGTGGGTTTCACGAGGTGATGCACAATTCATTGGTCCCCTCAGCCCACCTCAAGTTGGTGGAGGATCCAAGTCTGCACCCTGAGCGTGCAGTGATGCTGCTCAACCCTTTGAGCTCGGAGCTCGATGCCATGCGGCAGACGTTGTTGCTCCAGGGGTTGGAAACTGTCGCGCGCAACCGCAACCACCAGCGACCAGACCTGTCGCTCTTCGAATTTGGCAAGGTGTATGCCCAAAGTGAAACGGGTGGACACCAGGAAACGGAGCGTTTGGCGCTGACCGTATCTGGCCGCACTTCGCCTGAAAACTGGCGCAAACAGGAACAGGATGGCATGTCCTTCCTCAAAGGCGCTGTCGAGGCCTTGCTCACGCAATCCGGCGTTGCCGGAATACACTGCGCCCCCCTTCCCAGTGCAGGCTTCTTCAAGGAAGGCCTCGAATGGAAAGGCGCAAAGGGCTTCAGTGTTCGCGCTGGCCAGGTGCACCCCGCTTTGTGCCGTCAGTTCAGCATTGAAGCTGCCGTGTTCCATGCTGATTTGCCCTTTGACGCCCTGGTGACGTGGTCCGGTAAACGCAAGGTGAAAGCCAAGGACTTGCCCCGTTTCCCAGGTGTACGCAGAGATTTGAGCCTCAAGGTCTCTGCCGGAACCTCCTATGCAGAAATTGAGTCTGTGGCGCGACAAACAGGCGGCAAACTCCTGCGTCACGTGAACCTTTTTGATGTGTACCACGACGAAAAGACGGGACTGGACTCATATGCCATCTCGCTGCACCTTCAGGATGAGGACAAAACCCTCAGCGATAAGGCCATTGACAAGACCGTTCAACGCGTGCGCGAACAGCTCGAGCAGCGGCTGGGTGTCAGGCTGCGCTAAATGATGCCGCGCACTGCTGGAAATTTCGAGAGAGGATCAGTGGCTCACTTCGCCAAAACTAAAAGCATTCACAACCCGCCCACACTTGCCTCAAAACCATGGCGGTCGAATTAATTTTCAAGCAAACACGCTTACCATGAGCAGCCACACCATCCTCGTAGTAGATGATGAGCCGGACATCCTCGAACTGGTTCAATACAACTTGGAAAAGGAAGGATTTGCAGTTTACACGGCTGGGAATGGCCGGGAAGCCATCGAAATCGCTGAAAGGTCCCAACCAGATTTGATCCTTTTGGATGTGATGATGCCCGAAATGGACGGTATGGAAACCTGCATAGAGATGCGGGGGAATCCCAAACTGCAAAATGCGGTCGTCGCCTTCTTGACGGCCCGGGGTGAAGACTACAGCCAGATTGCCGGGTTTGATGCAGGTGCAGATGACTACATCACCAAGCCGATCAAACCAAGGGTGCTCCTAAGCCGCATCAAAGCACTGCTCCGCCGCAGCACCAAGACAGAAACGCCAAGCAAAGTGTTTCAAGGGAAGAACATCCAAATCGACCGCGAGCGCTACATCGTGGTGCACAAGGGCGAGGAAATGACCATCCCGAAAAAAGAATTCGAGTTGCTTTGCTTGCTCGTGTCCCAACCTGGAAAGGTGTTCACCAGAAGTACCATTCTGTCCGAGGTGTGGGGTTCCGATGTGGTGGTCGGTGACCGTACCATCGACGTGCACATTCGGAAACTCCGAGAAAAATTGGGCGATCACTATTTCCGAACCATCAAAGGAGTAGGATATAAGTTCGAAGAATCATGAACATTCGCACACCCCGAGGTGTGGCCATGGTCTGTTCCTTGCTTGTCACCCTCCTCGGGATGGCATGTTCGGTCTTTGTCTTTTGGATCTATGACATAGAAGCCCCAATCCAAGCGCTGGCGCTCGGGGCGGTGGGGCTGTTTGCATTGTCCATGGCGGTCATCTACAGCACCATCGAAAAGTTCATCTACCAGAAGGTCAGGATCATCTACAAAAACATCCACCGCTTCAAGAGTACCAAGGAACGCGCCCGCGACGTCCACATGGGAGAGGATGTCATGGAAAAAGTGCGCCTCGATGTGATGGATTGGGCCACCGAAAAGGTCAATGAAATTTCACTGCTCAAGGAACAGGACTCCTTCCGAAAGGAGTTCATCGGCAACCTTGCCCACGAGTTGAAAACGCCAGTATTCAATATCCAAGGCTACATCCTCACTTTGTTGGAGGGGGCACTGGAGGACCCTGAGCACAATCGGAAATTCCTGATGAAGGCCGCAAAAAATGTGGACCGTATGGCCGGACTGATTGACGACCTCGATGTGATCACCAAAATCGAAGGCGGCTCTTTGGAGCTCAACGTCTCCACCTTCGACCTCGGGAACCTCGTCACCGAGGTCATGGACCAACTCGAACAGCGCGCCAAACGGTCGGGCATCTCCATCGTTTTTATAGATGACGGACCGCGCAAGATTAATGTCAAGGCGGATTTGGCCAAAATTGAGCAGGTGCTGACCAACCTCGTCTCCAACAGCTTGCGCTATGGCAAGGAAAATGGCACCACCCAAGTGCGCTGCTATGACATGGAAGAACAGGTCCTGGTCGAAGTGGCCGATGATGGCATCGGCATGTCAGAAGAACATTTGCCTCGGATCTTTGAGCGCTTTTACCGCGTCGACAAAAGCCGCTCCCGCAATGCTGGAGGAAGTGGCCTTGGACTGGCCATCGTCAAACACATCATCGAAGCCCACGAACAGAGCATTTCTGTGCGCTCCACTCAAGGCAAGGGCTCCACATTTTCTTTTACGCTGCTCAAGGCCTAGCGTTGGGGCGACCCCGGGGTCATCCCTGTCGCTGAAGCATGCCCGTACCGGCACCGTTGACAAACGGATTGCCCGCGCGCTCCACCCCGATTGTGGTGGCGGGTCCATGGCCGGGGACCACCTTGTAATGGTCAGGCAATGCATACAACACGCTTTCAATGCTATGGGCCAATTGTCCGGCATCTCCACCGGGCAAATCGGTGCGTCCAATGCTCCCCTGAAACAGCACATCTCCACCGATGACACAGGCGTTGCGGTCATCGATAAACACCACGTGGCCCGGTGCGTGGCCCGGCGTGTGCCTGACGGTCAATTCGACCGTACCGAAGTGCAAGGCCTCTCCATCTTCAAAGCCCTGCTCTTGTAGCTCGGGCAAAGGGTCCAGGGAAACGCCATACAGCTCGGCGGCACGCGGCGCCATGTCATAGGTAGGGCGGTCCAAAGCGTGGACCCGTGGCCGCAATCCATAGCGCTCGAACATCCCGTGACAGCCCATCACATGGTCCAGGTGGGCATGGGTCAACAATACCGCACTCGGCTGCAACCCGTGGTCCGCCAGCAGCGTATCCAAGGCGTTCCACTCTTGGGCCGACGAAAACCCAGGGTCAAAAACAAGGACGCCCCCCTCTCCATCAGGGAGCAGTACTGTGTTTTCAGAAAAAGCGTTGCAAGGCTGCACAAACATGGTCCGCAAGTTCCCCTATCCAAGTGAAACCCCCTACTCAGGTTGTACATTCCGGATTCCATGTCGTTCACAACGCAGCTAAGGAAATGCCTGACCTTGGTCTTGGGGTGTTGTGCCTTCGGTTCCCCTGCGGTGCTGGGCCAATTCCACAACGGCTTGGACATGTCATTTGGAAAGCAGCGCGTCCAGTACCGGAACTTCGACTGGCAATACCTCCCCGGCGACCCCTTTGAATTGTACTTCTACCAAGGCGGCAGGGACTTGGCAGAGTTTGGTGCCAACGCCCTGACCATTGACTTGCCGGACGTTGAATCCACCTTCCAATTGCGGATTTCCGGGCCGGTCGAAGTCTTGGTGTTCAACAAGCACGCCGACTTCAGGCAGAGCAACATCGGCATCGACGGCTCCGAGGCGGGCAACATCGGAGGGTCTACGATGATTTATGGCAAAAAGCTGTTTGCCTGGTATGATGGTGACCACAACGACTTCAGGGTACAACTGAGAGAAGGCCTGTACCGCATCCTGCTGCGGCAATACATCTTCGGAGATGACTGGAAGGATGTGGTCAAGAACAGCCAGCTGTTTCAACTCCCGATGTGGATGGAGAACGGCATGGTGGCCGCACTGGCAGGTCCGCCTTCCGCCAAAGAGCAGGCGGCCCTTCAGGATTTGATTGCCCGCGGTCTGTTGACACAAGTGCAGATCCTCGATGGCAAGGAGCAGCGCATTGCGGCTGAGGCCATTTGGCGTTTCGTGTTGGAGGCATTTGGACAACAAGCCGCCCTTGATGTGCTCAGTGGATTTAAGGCGGGAAGAACGATTGACGCGGGATTCCGGCGCATCGGCATGGACCTTGAAGGACTGCTTTCGGCGGCGCAAGCCCACTATGCAGTGGGGCAAGCCCTGCAGCTCGATGGCCAAGAAGGCCGGGGTGTCGCCGTGGAGCGCGACGGGGCGTTGACCAAGCCCGCCCATATGGGATCCCTGCCTCACCGGGGGCGGCGGAAATACCAGCACAGCAGGTTTGCTTCCTCTTCTGACGGCGTGTGGACGGCCTGGACCACCGATGAGCGGGGTCAGGTGCGGGTGTGGTGGTCGGATGGCCAGCGCAAGCGTTGCCTTTCGAAAGTGGACCACAAGTTGACGCGCATCGTCGACGACACCTACCCGGTCTTGGCTTGGCACCCCTCCCTGCCCGTGCTCGCCCACATCCATGAAGAAAAGGGGCGCGTCTTCCTGACCATTTCTGATGCCACCAGTGGTGAATCGAGCGAGCGTGAGCTCTTCCGCATCGAGAAGGTCATCGATTTGGATTGGTCTCCAGACGGGCGGCGCATCGCCTTCAGTGGTGTCCGGGCAGGGAAGACCGACCTGTATGTCTACAACACATTGGCCGGATCGCAGGTCCCGCTGTGGGGCGATGGTTGGGATGACCTGCATCCCGACTGGACCCCCGATGGCCGTGGCCTGTTGTTTAGCAGCAACCGTCCAGACCTCGACGACGTCGATGCCAGTCCAGCCATACCCACAGACATCCCCCTTGACATTTGGCGTTACGACCTCGACACTGAGGAGATGGAGCGCATCACCCACACTCCCGAAGAAGACGAGGTGCATCCGCAAGCCCTCAGCACGACTTCGTTGGCGTACCAACTCTCAGGTCAGCCCGACGTCCTGCACATGGCCATCAAGGACAGCGCCATATTGAGGGTCGACACCGCCATTCACTACCGCTACTTTACCCGCAAGGCGCCGTGGTTTCACCTCGACGGTGCCGTGGCCGAGCTCAAACTGCGCGAGGGTGGCGCCGCGTGGGAGGCCTTGAGCATTTCTGATGGCCGACCCCGCTGGCACCAAGGTGCACTGCCGGCACCGCCACTAAAGGCCACCATGCGCGAAATCGGCGCAGAAGACGTGCCCTCCTCATCCATGAAACCTTGGGACTACCTGCCGGAAGACAAATTGGAATTGCAGCCCGGTCAGGTGGACTATCGGAATTACACCTTCGAGTCTGAGCGGTCTTTGGGTGCGGCCAATGCCAGTGCCCCGCGGCAGACCAGCACGGCCGGTGTGGAGACCCCCGTCAACCTGCCCCCCGTGGCCACGCCACTGCCCTATCGGAAGAACTATGCGGTGGACCAGCTGCTCAGCCAGGTGGACAACAGTTTTGCCACCTCATTTTACCAGCCTTTCTCTGGAGCTGCCACCAGTTTTCCCGGCCTGAGCGGGCTGCTCAAAATCGGCATTTCAGACCTGTTTGAGGACAGCAAGTGGATTGGGGGCATGCGGTTGGCGGGCAGCCTGCAGAATTCGACGTTTGTCGTCGCCAACAAAAACCTCGAACGCAAGGTGGACCGCGAGTGGATCATCGAGCGGCAGGGCAACGAAGGGGTGAATTCCGACCTCGGAGCCCTGACGCGCACCCACACCCATGCCGTCCATTACCGCCGAACCATTCCGTTCTCGGAGACGATGAGCCTTCGGGCCCAAATGACTTACCGCCTCGACAGGGTATCCCTCTTGGCGACCGATCCGTTCAACGCGAGCCGCAGTGACGTCTATGTCCAAGGCATCGGAGGCACCCTTAGCTGGGTGTTCGACGACAGCCGATCCTTGAGCCTCAACATCCGAAATGGCACGCGGGCCAAGGCGTGGATTGAAATGCTGGCGCCACCTGAGGGCGACGGGGGCACCTTGTTGGTCGCCGGATTTGATGCCCGCCGCTATCTCCCGCTGTACCGGCGGATCACCCTGTGCTTGCGGGCAGCCGGCAACACTTCCTTTGGGGAGCGCGCCCTGCTTCACTACCTCGGTGGCGTGCACGAATCGCTGCTCACCACGGTCGATGGTGCCATGCCCATTCCCGCTGGGGACTACGCCTACCAAACGGCGGCAACGCCCATGCGCGGTTTTGTCCGCAACGTGCGCAACGGCACCAGTTTCGCGGTGGCCAACGCCGAAGTTCGCATCCCCGTCTTCGCCACGCTCTCACCCAAGAAGAGCCTTACACCGTTCATGGAGCACTTCCAGGCGGTGGGTTTCTTCGACATCGGTTCAGCCTGGACAGGACAGGACCCGTACAGTGATGAAAACGCGTTTAACAGCAATACCATCGACCAATACCCGGTATCGGTGACCGTCGCCAACAATCGGGAACCCATCATTTGGGACTTTGGATTTGGCCTGCGAAGCCAAGTGCTGGGATATTTCGTTCGTGCCGATTGGGGCTGGGGAGTCGACGACGGCATCCTCCTCGACCGCGTTTTCCAGCTCTCTCTCTCCACCGACTTCTGATGAAACCCAAACCCATGGACGTCCAAACCATTGTGACCTTGCTGCTCATCGGCATGTGTGCCGGCTGTCTGAGTGGCTTTATCGGCATCGGGGGCGGACTGCTGATTGTACCCGCACTGATGTACTTCCTCGGCATGTCACAAATGGGCGCCCAAGGAACGAGCCTTGCACTCATGCTGCCCCCCATTGGGGCGCTTGCCGTAATGAATTATTGGAAGGCCGGAGCACTCGACTTTCGAGCGGCGGGCATCATGGTGATTGCCTTCGTGCTTGGAGGGTGGCTCGGCAGCCGATTCGCCCTCTCCCTCAACCCCATGAAAGTGCGGCTTGCCTTCGGGGTGCTGATGTTGTACGCAGCCGTCCGCATGATCATCAGCGCCGGCCGCGCACTTTGGACGCCTTGACCCCTTTGCCATGCTGAAATCTGCCCTTCTCTCTGCCGTCGAAGCTTCACGGGAACAAGTGGTCCAGCACCGGCGCCATTTGCACCGCCACCCGGAGCCGTCATTCGGTGAAACCAAAACCGGAGCCTACATCGCCCAATCCCTCAAACAGTGGGGCGTCACCTTCTCAGAAGGATGGTGCCAATCACATGGTGCCGCAGGAATTGTCGCCAAGGTGGAGGGCCAAGAACCCGGGACCCGGAGCATGGCATTGCGCGCCGACATGGACGCCCTGCCCATTCAAGAAATAGACCGGCCCCACGCCAGTGCCAACCCAGGTTGGATGCACGCCTGCGGTCACGACGCCCATACTGCCTGCCTGCTTGGGGCCATCGAAGTCCTGCATGCCACCCGCGCGCACTGGCAGGGCACCGTCCACTGTGTCTTTCAACCCGGTGAGGAAATTTTGCCCGGAGGGGCTTCCATCCTGGTTCCCGAAGGCGCCTTGAGAACCGACGCGCCCCTGACCGGCCCTGGAAAGGCCACCGGTTCCCTCGTAGAAGGCATCGTTGGCCAGCACGTCTATCCCCAGCTCGACGCGGGCACCGTGGGCTTCAGAAGCGGTGCCTACATGGCCGCCGCTGATGAACTCAGGATCCGCATCGTGGGCAAGGGGGGGCATGCCGCACTGCCTCACCGCGCCACCGATCCCATCGTCGTCGCAGCGCACGTCATTTCGGCCCTCCAAACGGTGGTCAGCCGCGTTTGCGACCCCACGCAACCATCTGTGTTGACGTTTGGCAAGATCCGAGGTGGCCATGCGCGCAACGTGATTCCCGACGAAGTGATCCTGGACGGCACCCTGCGCACCTACGACGAGCCCACTGCGGAGTCACTCCGGTCCGCCATCAAGCGCATTGCCGAGCGCACGGCAGAAGCCCATGGGGCTACAGCAGAAGTTGACCTTCAAATCGGCTACCCTCCCGTCATCAATGATCCCACCCTCACAGCGGCCTGTCGTGCGCGCGCAGTCGAATTGCTGGGCGCCTCACAGGTTGTCGAACTGCCATTGCGGATGACCGGTGAGGATTTCAGTTTCTACCAACGCGAGGTGCCCGGCTGTTTCTACAGGCTCGGTACTGGAGGAGAAGGTCTAGGTTGCCGGTCGGGGCTTCACACGGCCCAATTCGACATCGATGAACGCGCGCTGTCAACAGGCACAGCGATGATGGCCTATTTGGCCGCCACCCATGCATTGACATGAAGTAATGGTGTGGCTCAGTTGGCCACTTCGCTCATGAACTTGATGCGCACCAACCGAATTTCCTCTTCGGAATACGCATCTTCCATTTCTTCGAGCACTTCCCCGACTGTGCCGTTTTCACTTTCCATGAAACACTCCCACAGCTCTTCAACGCTGTCTTCATCGAGGTATTCGTCTAAGATGTAGTCGAGGTTCACCTTGGTGCCGGAGGCGACGATGCCCTCGATCATGCCCAACAGCTCGTCCACTGTGCACTTTTGCGATGCGGCAATGTCCTCGAGAGAAAGACGTCGGTCCAATTTCTGGATGATGTGCACCTTGGAGGCGTTCCGACCCGCCACGCTGCGCACGACGGTGTCTCCGGGCCTTTGGATGTCCTCCTCCTCCACATAATCGCGGATCATTTGGATGAACGGCCCACCAAACTTCCTCACCTTGGCCGCGCCCACCCCGTTAATAATCAGGAGCTCATCCTCATTGCACGGATAGTGCGTCGCCATCTCTTCGAGGCTGACATCAGAGAAGATCACAAATGGGGGCAACTCCAACCGGTCTGCTTCCTTCTTGCGCAAGCCAGACAACAAATCGAACAACGGCTGATCCAAAGCGGTCCCCGACGCAGTCGGCTTGGTGGCCGTCACCCGCATGGGCTTGGGCCGGTACAGCGTAAATGAACCAGGGTTGGCGAGGTATTGCTCCCCTTTCTCGGTCAGGGACAACACGCCAAACTCCTCGGTTTTCTTGTGCAAGAAACCCCCCAAGGTGATCTGTCGAATGATCCCTGGCCATTCATCGGGCCCGGCCATGGATACGCCTGTCCCTTTGAACTCCGCGACCTTCTCTCCTCCTCCGTAGGTGCTTGTCTCTTGGGTTTCCCTGTCGAGCAAGATGTCGCACAAGAAGCCGCCTCGGCGCTTACCGCCGGAAGCCGCCACCAGCTGCAACAAATGGTGCACCGTTTCCTGCCCCTCATAGGACTCGGGCGGGTTCCGTGCGTTGTCGTCCATGTCCCAACCGGGACCGCCTTGGGCGTCAAACTCCTCCCCGAAATAATGCAAGATGTACTGGCGGCGCGACGTCGGGGTCTCTGCGTAGCCCGTGACTTCTTGCAGCAATTGCATCCCGATTTCACGTTCGGCGATGGGCTTCCCAGAAAGGAACTTCTCCATCTTTTCCATGTCCTGCAGGCCATAGAATGCAATGCAATGCCCTTCACCTCCATCTCGTCCAGCGCGTCCAGTCTCCTGGTAATAGGCCTCCAATGACTTGGGCATGTCGTAATGGATGACAAACCGAACGTCGGGCTTGTCGATGCCCATGCCAAAGGCAATGGTCGCCACAATCACATCAACGTCCTGCATCAGGAATTCGTCCTGGATGCGCGACCGCTGCCCGGCGTCCATTCCAGCGTGGTAAGCAGCGGCTTTGATGCCGTTGACCTTCAGGGTATCGGCGATCTCCTCCACTTTTTTGCGGCTGAGACAGTAAATAATACCGCTTCGTCCCCGGTTCTCTTGGGCGTGCTGCACCACCTGACGCAGCGCGTTCTCCTTGGGGCGCACCTCGTAGAAAAGATTGGGGCGGTTGAAGCTGGCCTTGAAAATATCGGCTTCGAGGATGCCGAGGTTTTTCTGGATGTCGTGCTGGACCTTGGGGGTGGCCGTGGCCGTCAAGGCGATTACAGGGAATTTGCCGATGCCGTCGATAATCTCCCGAAGGCGGCGGTATTCAGGGCGGAAGTCATGTCCCCATTCGGAAATGCAGTGCGCTTCATCAATGGCAAAGAAACTGAGCCTCACCGAGCGCAGAAAGTCTGCATTTTCCCGTTTGTTCAGGGATTCGGGTGCCACGTAGAGCAACTTCGTCTTGCCCGTGGCCACCGCCTCTCGGACATGCATCATATCATTCTTGCTGAGCGAGCTGTTCAAATAGTGGGCGATGTCCGGGTCGTCCGAATGGCTCCGAATCGCATCGACCTGGTTCTTCATCAAAGCAATGAGCGGACTCACTACAATGGCTGTGCCCTCTTGCAGCAACGCCGGCAATTGGTAACACAGCGACTTGCCTCCGCCCGTGGGCATGATGACAAATACATTCCGGCCTTCCATGAGGCTGCAAACGATTTCTTCTTGTTCTCCCTTGAATTGGTTGAACCCAAAAAAACGTTCTAGTCCCTCATGAATGGACGCACCGACCAAAGAGCCGGCATCAAGAAAGGGGTCAACGGGCGTCTCCATCTAACTTTGACGCTATCAATATAGGCTACGGCCTCAAAATTTGGGCGCTTTCCACCCTAAGCTTTTGTCTGTACACTCCACCAATATGTCAACGTCGTCGGAACCCTCCAAGTGGCTGAATTCAGCGCGAAACACCATTCGCCTGGAAGCCAAAGCCATCGGTGATTTGGAAGGCCGCATTGGGGCGGAGTTCGAGCAGGCTGTGACCGAAATTCTGGCCTGCTCCGAAAAAGGGGGCAAGCTGGTTTTTACCGGGATTGGCAAGAGTGCGGATGTGGCCCGCAAAACGGTCGCCACGCTCAACAGCACAGGGACGCCAGCAGCCTTCCTCCACGCTGCCGACGCCTTGCACGGCGACCTTGGGCTTGTCTCGGAAGGCGATGTGGTCATGGCGGTGTCGAAGAGCGGCGCTACGGCCGAGTTGATCGCCTTGTTGCCCATGCTTCAAGCGCGCGAACTCAACCTCATGGCCATGGTCGGGCGCACTGACAGCCCCGTAGGCCGTGCGGCCCGTGTGGTCCTCGACGTATCCGTCCAACAGGAAGCCTGCCCTTACGACCTCGCCCCTACGACCAGTTCAGCGGCCCAATTGGCCATGGGGGACGCCCTCGCCATGGCTTTGATGGAAGCCAGAGGATTCAGCAGCGAAGATTTTGCCCGCCACCATCCCGGTGGCAGCCTGGGCCGACGGCTATTGTTGAAGCTGGGTGATTTGCTCGATGCTGGGCAACAGGCGACCGTTCCACACGATGCCGGGCTCAGAGAGGTGGTACTGGCCGTATCAGAAGGGCGCGTCGGCGCCACTGCTGTCTTGGAGAACGGCGCATTGGTCGGCATCATCACCGATGGAGATTTACGCCGGGCTTTGGAACGGGATTCGAGCGATTGGGCCGGTCTCTGTGCCGCCGATGTGATGCAAACCCAGCCCAAATGTCTGCCGGTCTCCACGCGGGCCATCGAAGCACTCGACATGCTGGAGTCCAACCGAATTTCCCAGGTACTCGTGACCGACGAAGCCGGCCATCTGGCCGGGTTTGTCCACCTTCACCAACTCATGGATGCCGGCATACGCTGAGCGGTCACCAGCATGACACAAGACCAACGGGAAACCACCGAGGAGATGGGCTTCATGGACCATCTGGAAGAGCTGAGGCGCCGGCTTTTCTTTGCCCTGATTGGCATTTTGGCCGGTAGCATCACCCTCTTTGTGATGAAGGACTGGGTGTTTGACCGGTTGATTTTCGCGCCGAGGAACCCCGATTTCATCACGTTTCGGGCCTGGTGTGCCCTTGGTCATTTGACAGGGGCCGGAGACCGGCTCTGCGTCACAGAAGTCAATTATGAGCTGATCAATACCACCATGCTGGGCAACTTTTCTGCCCATATTTTGGTCTCGGCCATCGGTGGTTTCATCCTGTCTTTCCCTTGGACCTTCCACCAAATCTGGCGCTTTATCCGGCCTGGCCTGCACGGTCAAGAAGCCAAGGCCGCCCGCGGCGTCACCTGGGCAGCGACCCTGCTCTTTTTCTTGGGCGTTTGCTTTGGCTACTTCGTGATCGCCCCACTCAGCCTTCAGTTTTTGGGGCACTATGAAATCGGGGATGTACAGGCCAGGATCGCCCTGATGAGCTACCTCAAAACGGTCGCGAGCATCACGCTGGCTGCCGGATTGATTTTCCAGGTTCCCGTGGTCGTGCACTTTTTGGCCAAGCTGGGGCTGGTGACGCCGGCTTCGCTGCGGAAGTTTCGAAAGCACACCCTCGTGGTCACCCTCATCGTCGCGGCCATCATCACCCCCCCCGACTTGACGAGCCAAGTGCTCGTGGCCTTGCCTGTGCTCGGCCTGTACGAGATTGGCATCCTGCAAGCACGCCGCATCCAGAAGCGGCAGGAGCGCGAAGAAGCCCAAAGCGCCGCATAAACCACCGAACTTGTCCGCTGCATGAAGCTCTCCGCCCAAAATATCGTCAAGCAGTATGGCCGCCGGAAAGTGGTCGACAGGGTGTCTTTTGAAGTCAAGACCGGAGAGGTCGTCGGACTGCTGGGCCCCAACGGGGCGGGTAAGACCACCAGCTTCTACATGGTGACAGGGCTTGTTCGGCCCGATGCGGGCGATGTGTCCCTGGTGGACGCCAGCGGCGCCTCCCATGACATCACACGCGAGCCCATGTACCGCCGCGCGCAGCGTGGCATTGGGTACCTGCCGCAGGAGCCCTCCGTGTTCCGCAAGCTGAGTGTAGAGGACAACATCATGGCCGTGCTCGAATTGCACCGCCGCGATTCTGCCGAGCGCAAGGAGAGGCTCGAAGAATTGCTGGAAGAGTTCGGCCTGGTGCACGTCCGCAAAAACCGCGGCGACGTCCTCAGCGGAGGCGAGAAACGCCGCACCGAAATTGCCCGCGCCCTCGCGGCAGACCCCAAGTTCATCCTGCTGGACGAGCCTTTTGCCGGGGTGGACCCCATCGCCGTGGAAGACATCCAGAACATCGTCAGCCAATTGCGCACCAAGGGCATCGGCATCCTGATCACCGACCACAACGTCCAAGAGACGCTGCACATCACCGACCGGGCCTACTTGCTCTTTGAAGGGCACATCCTCAAGGCCGGCACTGCAGAGGAACTCGCCGCCGACCCACAGGTCCGCAAGGTCTATTTGGGCCAGAACTTTGTGTTGCGCAGCAAGGGCAGCGCCTCCACTTCGGAAGGCACGGCCTGACGTCCATTAGGAGCGGCGTGACATCAACTCCGCGACGTATTTGCCGACCACATCAAACTCGAGGTTGACGCGGCTCCCTGGCTGGAGGCGGTGAAACCCTGTGTGCTCCCAGGTATACGGAATCACGGTAATGCTGAACCCTTCCGGGCCGGCATCCACCACCGTTAGGGAGACGCCGTTGACTGTAATGGACCCCTTGGCCACCGTCAAATGGTGCACCCCTGGGGCGTGTTTGAAGGCCACATTCCAAGAACCATCACGCGGGTCGATTTCGGTCACTTCTGCCGTGGTGTCCACGTGCCCTTGGACGATGTGGCCATCCAGCCGATCCCCGATGCGGGTGCACCGCTCCAAGTTGACCATGTCGCCCTCGGCCCAGCCGCTCAGGGTGGTTCTGGACAAGGTTTCCTCCACTGCGGTCACCGTATACCGCCCATCCTTAACCGCGACCACGGTCAGGCATACGCCATCGTGGGCCACACTCTGGTCCACTTTCAACTCCTTGGCCATGTCCGCTTCCAAAGTGAAGTGCCGGTTGGTGCCTTCCGTTTGCACCTCGAGGATGCGGCCCATGGATTCTATGATGCCGGTAAACATTGCTGCTGTTTCATTCGCCTGAAGGTGCCAACCCGCCCAGCATTTGAATTGTTCCTGAAAAGCGCTCGGGAACGGTGCCGACCAAGCGACGGGTATAGGCCGTGCAGGTATAGTGATAGGCGCCATCCGCGCAGAGACCACCGGTCTTCTGGTGCTGACCGTCCCAACCGAGGTCCGGATTGGTGGTGCGCCACACCTCTTCTCCCCACCGGTTGAACACCCTGAAATCGACGCTGTCCACGAATTTCCAAGGAAACGGTCGGTAGGCGTCATTGGCACCATCCAAGTTGGGCGTGAAGACGTTGGGCAGGAAATAGAACGGGCAGTTGTCGGTGCAGACCGTGTCACTCCGAGCACTCTCATTGCGCCGCAGGACCCCATCGGGGCCGAGCATCAGGCTGTCCAACGCGGTCACCGCCCAGCACCCGGCAATGGAACCGCCCAACTCCTCAGCCGACAGCGTGACCACCGTATCGAGTGTGCCCTCTATGCCCAAGATCAGTTCCAACGGAGCCCCCAAGCTGTCGCTGCGGTAAATCCGATAGCCCATGACGTCATCGGCGCACTCCAGCAAGGGCCAGGATAGCGTCACGGATTCTTCGGCGCAGTCTGCCAACACGGTGGGCTCGGGTGGACACGGCGGGTCCAAATCATAAGGGGTCACACACCTCACGGCGCTCCAATTCTCAATGGGATCGAGGATGTCGGTGGCACCATATGTACCCAAGGTGCGCACGCGATAGCAGTATGGCACGCCGTTCACCAATCCCGTATCGGCGTAAAGCGGAACGTCAGTGGTGTCCAGCAACTGGAGGGTGCCATCGGACAGCACCCGGTGAAATACGAACGCCGTATCACTCCAAGGGCGCCCGGGCGGCACGCTCAACGTGACCGCATTGTCGCCGGGGGAAGGCTGCAGGTTGGGAACGGGCGCCGGCGAGCTCGTTCCAATGAGGTCGTCTCCGCTCCAAGCCGAGGCGCGGTATTGCCA
>Ga0213865_10001215_pt1 | contig 16977 bp, 22 predicted proteins | sample PICome_6_FD_160100 | JGI IMG/M metagenome (GOLD analysis project Ga0213865, IMG submission 160100) | Coastal seawater microbial communities near Pivers Island, North Carolina, United States - PICO282 | ecosystem: Environmental > Aquatic > Marine > Coastal | place: USA: North Carolina...
CAATTTTTTCCTCTGCCATTTCACATGTAATGTAGAGAACGTTGTAGTTCTGAGTGAGCGCGGCAGCAGCCGCATGGCACATGAATAGAGACTTCCCGACGCCTGTACCAGCAAGAGCGATGTTGAGAGTCTTGTTAGAGAGACCACCTTTTGTAATGAAGTTAAACTTTTCGAGATCAAAGGGAATCTTTTCTTCCTTGCGGTGGTAGAAATCATAACGGTCTTCTGCTTGTTCAATGTAATCGTGTCCTATGTGTTCGTCGAAAGATACTGCCAAGGCCGCTTGTAGGATACTTGGGATCGCATCTTTTGATAGTTTCTTATCGCCGCCATCTGCGATCTTGATAGACTGCATGAGGGCGAGATAGATTGCTCGGTCTTGGCACCACTTTTCTGTGGCATCGAGGAGCCAGTTGAAATCAACCCACTCGTCTCCAAGGGACTTGAGTGTAGATAACGAACTCTGGAATGTGTCTTCTGTAAGATCGTTTCTAGATTGTAGATTGATTGCGAGAACTTCTTGAGTAGGTATCTTGTCATACTTACTGGCAAAGTCAGCAACCTCTTCGAATAAGATTCGCTCATGGTATTCGTTGAAATATTCTGCTTTTAGAAAGGGAACTACCTTGCGGTAATACTCCTCATTGTAAAGGAGGTTACGCAAGATAGTTTCTTCGATGCGCTCAGTTGCCATAGGAGAATTCTTTACGTGCTGCTTCTTCGAGTTGTTCCATTACTTCGGGGGTGAAGTATTTCTCGGGATCAGCAAGAATAACAGAAGGATAAACAGAGGATTCACCAACAACGACACGATTCCCCTTACGGGTGAATACTCCGTATTGTTCACCCAGTTCCAATAAGCCGTAATAGCGGTCCAGTCCACGCTCATCAAAATAGAGTCTGGTTTCAACTTTACTACCTTCCTTTGTTAGACGAGACTTCTTTGCTTCACACTTGATGATGTTGCCAACAACTTCGGTCCCATCTTTTTCTTTCTTCTTACCAAGATAGATGATGGTAGATGCAGCATACTTTAGACCTGTGCCACCTCCCATCTCCTTTGTGGGGACATAGGAACCGATCACATCATATGTATGGTTGGTGACGATCATAGGCACACATGCTTGACCCAGTTTCAATGTTAGCACACGGAAGGCACCCTTAATCAACTGAGATTTGGTCATGTCACGAACCTGCTTGTCGTTGGCAATGTCCTCCATCTCCTTAGAGGTGGAGAGCATACCCAAAGAGTCTAGCACAAAAAGCATGGGCACACGCTCATCTTTAGGTTCTTTCATGTATTTGTCTAGGATGCGACATGCCTGAGTTCGAAACTCTTCGATCGTCCCAACAGGCATGATGATCATACGCTTGCTATCAATGCCGCGGCTCTCAATCATATCCCGAGAAATTGCCGACTCACTTTCAAAATAGATAACTCCACCATCAGGGTTAGCATCAAGAAAGTTGCGAACAACAGAAAGTGCAAAGAAAGTTTTACCTGTGCTACTTTCACCTGCGAGGGCAGTAACTTTGTTCGAGGGGATACCACCAAAGAGAGATCCACTAACGAGTGCGTTGAAAATGTAAGAACCCGTATCAACAAAGGTAGTGATATCACCAGCGGCAACACCATCACTAACCATACTAGCAAATTCATTGCCACTTTCTTTAATTACTGTATCTAGGAATCCCATTGATCTACTTTCTCCTCGTAAAAATTTACATAATTATATCTGCTGCTCATTAGTTTAGCAAACGCACGAGCAGTATTGAAGTCTTCGAAGCATTTGATATCTTCTTGACCTATTTGACCAACAACATGGTTGGTCCATGTTACCACAAAGATTTTCTTACTCACTCGAAGAAACTCCCAATCGTAATGGTCTTTTCGTGTTGCCACCCAATACATTGTAGCACATTTTTGAGCGGTTCGAGAAAAGATTTTTCGAACTGTGTCTGGTAATCTACATACTTCTCAAGACCAAACTCCTTGGGCAACTCTCCAAAGAAACTGATACAGTTCTCCAGAATAGGATTGGGTGTCTTGAGATACATGAACTTGATCTTCTCACCCTCTTGAATGAGAGGATGCTTGTTTTCTACCTTGTGCTTTTTGATGTAGTGGTTATAGAGCAACGCTCCCCGCACATGGATGGGAGTTCCTTTCTGGTAGATTTCAGTTGGGTGACGATACTTAGCAAGGTTGTTAACTCCTCTGGGGAATGCCACTTCTTCATAAGGGCGCAATCGTGTTTCTGCTCGCACGACATTGATAAAATCGATAAGCTCATCATTTGATTTGCCGATAATAATCTTAAATGCTGCATACAATTTGTCTCTAAAATACGCTGGAGTAGAAGAACGGGCAGTCTCCAGACCCATGATCTTCATCTTTGGTTCTTTATATCTAACACCTTCGCTGTCCCATACATTGAGAATGTAACGCTTCTTCGCAGTCCAGATGCCACGGTCAGCGATATTCTCACGCTTCATGCTCATTTTTTGTTCATATGCCGAAACGTAATCCGCAAGTTCCTGATAACTGGATTCGATGAATGGTTCCAACTTTTCTTGACAGATCTTGTCAAGTATCCCCACAATTGCTGCTTTATCGCTAGACTTATTACTAAAAAATTTAGTAACAAGAGGTCCAAGGTTAAGATAGATACTGTCGGTATCGGATGCGATAACATAATCGACTTCCTCCGTTTGTAACAGGGTATTTAGATAACCATTCATCTTGTTCTCAATCCAGCGGATAGAGAGCTGACCAGACAGAGTGATCGCTTCAGCATTGGCAAGACGATAGTATCGGAAGTGTTCGTTGCCGATAGCACCATAGGCAGAGTTGAGGGAGATCTTCCTTGCCATCTGAATGTTATTACAGCGGGCAATCTCTTTCATCAATTCCACAGTAGGAGTTTTCTCATACTGCTTCTTTGCTTCGATCATCTTCTTCTTGAAGATCACACGACCGTCATACATCTTCTTCATCATCTGAGGAAGAAAACCATGAACATCCTTGCGATACTGTGCGCCATTGGGACATACAGCATACTCACCATCAACACCAATCTCTTTATTCAGGAACCTCTCAACGCTTGCGCTGGGATGCCTAGCATCTTGGAGGGTCTCTGGCGAGATGTTGTACTGCATAATGAGATGAGGATAGAGACTATTAAGGTCAAAAGACACAACCCAATCATAGAATCCAGGAATCGGTTCCTTGACATAAGCACCTGCATACTTCTCAGTTTTAGTCGCTTCTTTCTTAGGCGGGATAGCAATCTTACGCTTCAGAAGTTCCACGTAAATATAGTTATCCCACATACGAACCTGACTAAACACATCTTCATAATTCACCTTGGCGTCGTATGCCATGGTGAAAGCAAGTTCAATCAACTTCATCTTGTCGTCTAGTTTATCAACCAGGCGAACGTCATGGATGTTGTATTCAATAAACTTCTGCCAGTCGTTCTCATAGAACTCTTTGAAGGTATCAAACTCAGAGTGATCAAGTTTCTTCTCACCCAGTTCGACAGAGCAGATGTGATCTAGACGATAACTCTCTTGGTTTGTATAGGTGAACTTCTTATACAATTCAAGATAGTCTAGCGTAGAGATGCCAAGCATATCAATAGAGAAATTCTTACGGCCTTTGATAAAGATCTCACGCTGCGACACAAGTTTCCAGGGCGACAAAAGTTTAGTAAACTTCTCACCCATCACACGATCAATGCGATTGTGGATGTATGGCATATCGAACAGTTGGCAGTTCCAACCCGTAACCACATCAGGATAGTTACTCTGCCAGTAATCTAGGAAAGCACCCAACATGCTCTCCTCAGAACGGAAGTGCATGTAGTCCACCATGCTGTCTTGGTTGTTGAAAGGACGGGCACCAAAGACCGTTATACGCCCCGTGAAGCTGTCTTTGATGGAGATGGCAAGGATCTCCTGGTCTGCTGTCTCGATGTCAGGGAACCCGTTCTCGGCAGCAGTCTCGATGTCAATAGTGAAGACACGGATCTTGCTGCTGTCAAACTTCACTTCCTCCTCAGGATGCTCCTCAGCAATAAACTGATACAAGAAGCGGGAGTTGCCATAGATCTCAAAGTCATCCACTTCCTTATACTGCTTCACGAAATCTCGTGCCTCAGTAATAGATCCAAACTTGTGAGGTTCTACACAATTACCCTCAAGAGTGCGCCACTCAGAATAATTCTTTGTAGGCAAATACAGCGTAGGGTTGAAAGGAACCCTGACGCTGTAGCGATTGCCATTTTCATAACCACGCACAAGCAGACGGTTGCCTGCTTGCTCCACATTAGTGTAAAACTTCATTCAAGACATTCAAGATAACGAGCAAGCAAAGATTTGCTTGGATTAGTCACAACAGTCAGGTCCGAAGACCTGACATTGAATTCACGCTCAGCAGCGTAAGGTGCCCATGGACTGATCTGACCTTCACAGTCTAGCACATATGGTTCGATTATCCACACATCGGGGTCACCTGGCAAAGTGTCCCCCTCAGCTGGTTCTACCTGAGCGATGATCCACTCATTCGCCAGCTTCAGCAGGTTCGCTGTTATCTCCATCAGTGTTCTCCTCAAAGAAAAGTTGTTCTTCTTCCAATCCAAACTCTTTCAGTTTGGTAATATAATTATCAAGAATACCATTGTCTGGATAAACCACACTGATGATATGTTCTCCACCCAAACGATGTTCTTCAATTGGCGAGAAAGGACAAAAGCGAGAATACTGGATGGGAATAGTTCCATCATCATTAGGATCCCCAAGAGTAAGAGTGAAAGGATATAGCATACGATATCCAACTACTCGGTTCTCTTCTTGTTCATTACGAACATCACCAAACAAGCAAAGAACATTTGCTCCAGTGGTAAGGTTCACGATACGAACATTATGATTAGTCTTCAGTGGTGCTTGTTCCGTCATTGTTTTGTCCCTCAGTTTCATTTTTTTCTGTTAGTTTACTTTCGTAAGCACTTTGCAATCCTGGTTCTGGATTGCTGATTGTCATTACACAATCATATGGAATTTTGAACATGGTGTCTGGAGAATAGGGGTTCCATTTACTGAACCTCACTTGATACTCCATTCCATATTGTTCCGTTAGATATTGTGGTTGACCGCCATCAAGGTTGAGAATATAGGGTTCTTGCATAATAAGACAAATGCCCTTTTTGTCTTCGCCTTCTCCGTCAAAGACTTCTTTCAACTCTGTGATGATACGATCACCCGTCTTTAATGTGACGATTGATACTGCCATAGTTATAGTGAGTTTGATACTAGTGTAACATCAAAAAAGGGTGCCGTCAAGCACCCTTCAATTATATTTAGAACCATTTCTTTCGCTTTTGTTTCTCAGGCAGTTGCTTCATCAATGTAATTGTCAATAGTCCATCTACAAATTTCACATCTTCAACTTCTACATCATCTGCCATCTGCCAGTTGCGTGAGAATGTCCTGTAAGAAATTCCCTTGTGGGAATATTTTCTTTCTTTATCTGGTGTTGCTTTGCGAGCAGAAACCGTTAGAACATTTCGTTCAGTCTCGACTTCAATATCTTCGCTTGCAAATCCAGCCAGAGCGACTTCAAGTAAGGTTCTGCCATCGTTTCCAGCGACCACATTGTAAGGTGGGTAATTTGATCCACCGCCTGCAAGAGCCTCAAGTCTGCTGAATGTTTCATCGAATCCAATTGAGTAAGGGGTATAAGTCTCCCAGTTAATGTTTACCATTGTCCTTAAATAAGCGACGTTTACATGTGACCCGTTAGGCATCACATTAATAGTTATAATGATAACATTAAAAGTTACTAGTTGTGAAAACCCTAATAAACATTACGGTTTACGCCAATGGAATAGACTGAAGTATTGTTTTTTGCTCAGGATCTTCAGAGTTTTTATTGTTGGAAACAAATTCCATTGTGTGAAAATCAAAGATATCAAATCCAATACTATATCTTTTTTCCGCCACAGGTTGAACATAGTGCTCCACCCACGATGGAAACAATGTCAATCTACCAGGAACATTCTGTGCTTTCCACGACCCATAATAAGAAGACAGGTGTGGAATAAGATACTCAGTAACTGTATCTTGACACAGAGAAATATTACCACTGAGATATGTGTTCTCATGATATGCATGGCAATGCTGAGGAACACTTTCTCCTGGTTCCAACGCAACTGCCCATCCTCTAATCCAAAGACTATCTCCACTTTCTCGTGGAAGTTCTAGTGCGTCCATGTAATTATTATAGATCTGCCAGATGCTAGCTCTCAGTTTAGTGAATACTGGATACTCCCACTTGAAGATATTATAATCTTTCCATACTTTTTTATAAAGTCCTAGATTATTTTCAGCAATGGCATCCGTTAGATCTGGAACAAATTTTTGGTTAATGTCATCTAACCAGATTGGCAAATCAAAAGTGGGAGCAAATGGTGTGTTTGCTCCCCATGATTTCCAACGATGTAGATGTCCATTATGACTTTCTTTTTTACAGAAAGCTGTGTCTAGAACATTATCTACATCATTCAGCATTTACTTTCTTGCGACCAATATTATATTTGCTTTCAAGTGTCCAATCATTCTTCTCTTTGAATGAAAGAACTTTGATCTGATTGAGGGGAGCAAGATCAGCAATCTTGTCAGCACTAACCACAGTGATTAGTCCCCAGTCAGATAGCAGTTGAATGATGCGATTGCGACGCTGCACATCATTCAATGACAGATTAGTATTCTTACCGTCAAGAGCAAACAACTCTTTAAAGTGAACGATATAATACTTACCTTGCTTGTGTAGGATATGGCAAGACTGATAGATCTTCTTCTCTTTGCGCGATGCCACTCCAATACGAGTTAGAGTTTCTCTCACCTTGAGAAAGTCATCTGGTTCACCAAGAACCACTTCTACCATATCAGTTTGCTTCCACTGGATTTCAGTTTCAACACTCATCTTTTTCCACCTTTATTCAATACCTTTGTAATATGATCTAGATGATCCTTGGTGAGAACCCTGAGTGCTTGTAGAGCTTTATCGTCATTATAACCATAATACTCTTTTACTACTTCAAGATAATCAATAGAATCTTTTTTCGCCCAAGGAGAGAAACGCTTCCTAGGTTTCACACTATTTAGCAAAAAGTCATATTGAAGTTTCTTTGGGAGATGAGGATTTTTATTCATCTCATTGACATAAAGGATAGTGTCAGTGAAAGAACTGAGGCACCTGTTAACAATGTAAGGAGGATAACCTCGCTCAGCATCAGTATCATCATCGAGAATACTCTTCTTAGATTGGTTGATCGAGTACAGGTAGTCTTTTAGTTGGTATGTCATTCCAGTGTCTAATCACTCCACTAATAATAAAAAGGTTGGTAACCAAGTAAGAAATAAAAATAAGGGTGCGTATGCCAGCAATAATATCTGCTTCTCTATCTGTTCGTCCATGCTTCTCCCCTAATGCTTTCGCCCATACTCTCCACATTAGAACTTCGCAGTAACACCAATAACTTTAGCATTAGGGTTGCGAGCAAGGGCAACCTCTCGTGCTTCCTGGTAGTCGCGGGCATAGACCTCTTCCTTGAAGACCTTGCCAGCAACATAGAGACTAACTTCACACTTCATAATTGAAAAGGACGAGTTCCTTGCGAGACGCTTGATCTGTATTATAGCACCCCACCGACCGCATCGTGTAGGTATGTGCAAATTCGGCAGCTGTCCACCCCTCAAAGCGGTCTCGGATCAGTTGCGACGAGTTGTAGGAGATAAGTTGAGGACCGACGAAGCGATCACACTTGGTAGCAAAAAAGTCATGGTTGAAAGTTTTGTGCATATTGCCACGCTTACCATAAAGATTGCTACCAATCTCATACGGTGGATCTAGATAAGTGAAAACATCTTTCCAATCAGTCAACAATTGTTCGTATGACTTGTTTGTAATAGTCCAGTTGGCAATTAGTTTTTGATACTCTGGCAGTTTGTCGATCCCTGCCATTGAGAAGTTGCTGTCACTTGCTTGTCTTGAAAATGAACTGGATTCAGAAAGACCTGAGAAAGAACACTTGTTAACCACATAAAAGGAAACAGCACGGTGGAAATTTTCAGTGTCTTCCACAGGTCTTGCAAGATATGCTTTGGCGTCAAGGAATAGAGTTCGAGCTGATCCTTGATCGGGATGTCGTTGCTTGAGTTGGACGAGTTCGTCTCTGAGTGCTTGTCCATGGTCCTGTAGTTCTTTCCAGAAGTTATAAAGTGGTTCGTAAAGATCGTTGACCCAGATATTCAAATGAGGATAACGCTTAGACACTTCAAGTGCTACGCTACCACCACCCAAGAAAGGTTCACGATACTCACGAAAATCCTTCAGATCAGGCATGTATTGGAAGAGTTTGCTGAGTGCTCTACTCTTCCCGCCTGGGTAGCGCAATGGTGTTTTCAGGGATTTCAAAGTCTTTGTCATGATATTTAAGGTATTCCCAAAAGGTCAGTTTCATTTCCTTGTGCGTCATGCCACAGTGAGCGGCAGCAGCAGGTAGGTTCATTGTAGCACGAAACAATGCTTCATTTGCTTCTGCTACGTTTTCTGGTGTTGTTTTCACGTATCCACTTGTAGTGTCTTTCAGGTTCTTTTTCAAGGCGTTCTAACATCTCCTCCATGTAAATGAATTTAGGTTCTTTCTCAATGAATTTGAGTAGTGTCATTTGAATTCACAACTCATCATGATCTCAGTCAAGCAGGCAAGCATGTTGACTTCCTGATCAGGAACAATTTGAATGTCCCTCATGTATTTGGCAATGATAAGAACTGCCTCGGGAATAGAAGCAGGTTTCATGACACCATAGATGCTGTCATATATCTTACGCATCACCATGCTGGGGTCATTGTCCATGTGTTGGACAACCCAGTTCTTTACATTCGTGAACTCTTTCTTCTTGAGAGAAGATAGGAGAGTATCAAGATTAACATCAGCCACATCAACAAGGATGGCAGAAGATATACTACCAGTGGCAGCATAGCGTTGACACTCATTGATAAGACGACGCCAATCAGGATAATAACGCTTAACGAGCTTAGCGAGAACTTTGTCTTCATACTCTACACACTCATGAGTGAGAATGGATTTGAGGCGAGTGAAGAACTCACCCTGAAGATGAGTTGCTTGCTCAGGTTTGATCCTGAAATCAACCACCGTGCAACGGGAGTGCAGCGGTTCAATGATCTTGTTAATGAAGTTACAGGTGAAGATGAAGCGGCAGTTGCTGTGGAACTCCTCTACGGCGGTCCTGAGGGACAGCTGGACATCGTTAGTGGTGTTGTCTGCCTCATCAATGATAACGACCTTGTGGGACGCTCCAGAGGTCAGAGAGACGGTGCTAGCGAACTGACGGATGCGATTACGCACCGTGTCTAGGAAACGCCCCTCGTCGGACCCGTTGATGACGATGTAGGACGCACCGATCTCCTCACACATCGCCTTGGCAATGGTGGTCTTGCCGACGCCCGCAGTGCCTGTCAGCAGCAGGTTAGGCAGTTCCCCCTGGTTGACAAAACCCTGAAACACTTCCTTAGTGCTAGCAGGGAGGATACAATCTTCAACAATGTTGGGGCGGTATTTCTCCACCCACAGGAATTCTTTACTCATAATAAATTACTCACCAATAGTGTGAATCACTGGTTTCTCGTGTGCCAGTATACGATACAATTCTGCGTTTTGTCCAGCAGAAACTGGAACAAACTCCTTCTCTGGGTCAAATTCATCATCACGAATTGCCTGGTTGATGACAATAGAACCATCTTCACCAGAGATGCTGCGATGATAAGTGCCAATCGGAACTACAAGAGCACCAGAAGAACGATTAAGATGAACAATATGATAGGGATACTTCCACTCAGGGTTCACAAGTTCAAATGTTCTCATACCAGATAGAACACGATTATGATCTACCTGATGATAGTGAATGTAAAACTGCTTCGCACCAATGACATCATTTGGGGGTGAGATGGCAGGTCCAGTATGAACAACCAGGTCACTGGCATTTGAATTCTCCACAGAAATATCATAGAAGATAACGGAATCCGTTTCACGGAATACCCGATGCTTCTTGAAGTTGACTTCACTCATTATCAATTCCAATCAGGTTTTTTCAATATAGAGGTAGGAACAATTTCCAACCATTCAGTCCCATCAAAAATATACAACTTGTGTGTTTCCTTGTCAAGGAAAACATCACCCTTTTGATAGGTCATTCCAAAGGTCTCGTAAACGATCTACTGACAATGCTTTGTGCGTCAAGCATCATCTTCATGTATTTTACACCCTCCTTGGGTTTCGTGTGATCCCCACAGGTGAAAATGTCGCACACTGCCATACCCAACTCTGGCCAAGTGTGAATGCTGATATGACTTTCAGCGAGCATCGCCACACAAGTGACACCCTGAGGTTCAAACTTATGCGAGTTGAGTGCTAGCAGAGTTGATTTACATTTGACTGATGCCTGGTAAACAACATCCCTTACAAACCTTTCGTCATCTAAGAACGATTTGTTACACTCTTTGAGTGTAAAGAGAATGTGTTTCATCAGGGTTCAAGGGCAATGTAATAGGTGAGATCAACATTCTGATTAGTCCACTCGGAAATCAGGTGCTTGGAGACTTTGACATTGTAGTCACCAGGGAGCAAACGGATGTTCTCAATCTTAACATCAAGAGAATAGGTGCCAGTAGCACAACCTGCCACGGTGAGATCGTAAGTATTGCTGGTATCATTCTCTTTATCACGGATGATAAGTTTGATTTCGTTCGAACCTTCTTCGGATTGGAAGGTCAGATCAGGCAGACTATAAACAGCAGATGCTTTCTGGAGAGCAATCAGATCTTCGCCAGTCAGATTGAACTGGAGATCAGCACCAGGGAACTTTACATTTTTCTCTGGAGCAGACTTGAGCGTAATCTCTGGGTCAGAAAAGTAATAGCGAGCAGACTGACGACCGCCACGAATGTTGACAAAACTTTCGTTGTCAAACTCAAGCTGAGGGTCGCTAAACAGAGAGATCCCAGAAAGGAACTGACTAAGATCATAGATAGCGAAGTCATTAGGAAATACTTCCTCGCCAGTAAACTTTGCGAGGATGTTTTCAGCATTGCTGATAGTTCGGACGGTGGAACCTTTACGGAATACAATCGACGAATTGATTGTGCTGAAGTTCTTGAGGACATCTAGGGTCTTTTTAGATAGGATAACTTTGCTCATTGAGGGTAGGTTTCAAGGGTTACAGATTTGTCAGAAAAGTGAAGAAGAAGCAGAGCGTAGTGAAGGATCTTGATGATATCACGACGGGCAGTGCCTTTCTTATCATAGCGGGAAGCATACTTTAGGATGTTGCTTCGGCAGAATGCCTCAGCATCTCCACACGCTTCAATCAAGTCTAACGTTTGAATGCTGTCATTACCAGCAGAGTAGTGTTGTCCATAAGTTCCAGTAATGTAATCACGCAGCTCTGTCAACAGAGCATCTTCATTATATTTGTTTGCCATTCAGCGATCCCAGATAAGTTGAATATTACTATGGTAGCATTCTTCAAGGTTGCCGTCAAGATCTTTGACAAACAACTTAAGACCCTCGCCACCTAAGATCTTAACAGTCTTGCCACTGTCAAGAGTGGCAAGATGATTTACATACCCGTGGAATTTATCAGAACGGAGCGTCGGCATTGCTCTCCTCCTCGGTTTGAACATCAGCATCAATTTTATCATAGAGTTCGATGAACGACTGCTTGGTCTCATCATCGAAACGGTTCACACAAACCTTGATCGCTTTCATACGGTCACCCCAGATAGCGAATGCTCGCATGATGTGAACAAGGCGACGGGTAGAAATCACTTCATCAATACCACCATCCTTGAAAGTGCGACGGATAATGTCTGCCCAGTTGGCAAGGTTCTCGCAGAAGTCATGGTCAGCAACAGCAAGAGAGGTAGCAACCTTCTTCAGGATCTTGCTTTCAACGGCAGGGGTAGGATACTCCTGCTCAAAGGTCAAGGCACAACGCTCAAGGAATGCTTCGTTGAGAACATTGGTGCCGATGAAGCGTCCATCATCGCTGCCTTTGCCCTTGGTGTTGGCAGTGGCAATCACATTGAAACCAGCAGCAGGTTGGATATACTTACCAATCTTCTTCAGGAAGATACCCTTACCCTCAAGGATAGATTGCAGACACAGGATCTTGTTAGATGCCAGGTCAACTTCGTCTAGAAGCAGCACAGCTCCGCGTTGAAGAGCCTCCACGACGGGTCCATTATGCCAGACAGTTTCGCCATTAACAAGACGGAACCCACCAATAAGATCATCCTCGTCAGTCTCAATGGTAATGTTTACACGAATGAGCTCTCTATTTAGAGTGGCACATGCTTGCTCAACAGAGAAAGTTTTACCATTACCTGACAGACCAGTGATGAAAGTCGGGTAGAAGATACCAGATTGGATGATCTTCTTCACATCAGCAAAGTTCCCGAACGGGACATAGTTGTCATCTTTGCTAGGAACAAGGTTCTGATCTTCCCGCTCGGTAACAGCAACGGCAGGAGCAGCTGCAGGTGCTTGGTAGGTCTGCTCAAGTTGCTCAGCAACAGTCAGGTTCCAAGTGCCACGGCGGACATAGAAATCACGCAGACGCTTGACAGCAGTAGCATAGGTCACTCCAAAATTATCAGCAGCAGAACGAACGTGATCAGCATTGATATCGTTACCATAGGTCTCAGACAAATAAGAAGTGAGTTGGGAAGTGGTCAGGTCGGACTTAGCAGGCATGGTGTCTTTCGTTGATATAGGTATTATAGGGCAGGTTTGGCGGTTTGGCGTCAGACCCAAGACGGTTTGCGATCTGGCACACGCAAATAATTATCAGCAACCCATGGTTTAGATGCGATATACATCTTGTATGCGTCAAATGTTGTAATACTTGTGTCAAGTTTATACTCGTCAGGCATAGCACGAGCAAAGGGAGTTACTTGATTTAGTTTACCTTTAGGAAAAAGATAGTAAGCATGGGTCAAGGTGCCCTCGCATGAATGAATTTTGTTATAGCGATAAGTGTATTCTTGACACAAGTTCAGTCCCCACTTGATAAGCCAATAGGCATTGTCCACCGTTTCCGCCGCCCATTTCGTACATGGGTGGTTGCGGAAGGCACCTTTTTCTGTCTTGTAGGCAGTGCCGTCTTGCTTGGGAAGAACCCCATAATCATGATACCAGGGAGAAGCAATAATGCTAAGCATCTGGCAGCACTCAAGCGGCATTTTGACAATGTGCTTGTCAGGAAGGACGATAGCACTTTCAGCAGGGAACTCATGGGTGACAAAAATATTCATGCGATATATTCCACAAAAGAATTGAGAAGTTTTTTGTTGGTGGATTTAGACCCTAGCATCTTCTTGAAGGCACGAGAGATCTCACCTTTCTTGGCACCACACTCTACATTGAACTCAACCTCCTCGTCAATAGCGTTGTTACTAATCGCATAGAGAGCAGTGTAGCTCTTGGGGAAGGGAATGACAGCAGACTTGTCTTTCTTCCACTGCTTCTGGACTTGATCGTAGTGGGCGATGCTGGCATAGGTAGAAACAAAGTTAGACAGACCGCTGCCACCCATGATACGGAAACCAAGAACATTCACACCAGCATTGCGATCTTTCAGTTGCTGGATGAAAGTGTTAGTCATCTCCCAGTGATTGTTGGTGGAATAAACACGTCCCGTGCTGCGATCACGCAGGATGGTGTTGAAATCAAGGCGACGAGGACGGATGTAATTGGCATCCTTATAGTCATCATAGATCTTACGACCATAAGAAGACTGACATGCTTCACCATCAGTCAAGATACAAACATTGACCTTCTGAAGATCATTCTGTTTCTTGAACTGGGGGATGATGTAGTTGAGCATCACGATACCTTCATTCAGAGGAGTGCCAGACAGACCGATACCAGCACTGGTGGGATAGGCAACATGATAGCAATAAGCATATGCCTCACGATACAGGTTCAGGCACTGGCGCTCATAGTCCTTGGAGTTAGAACGAGAAGAAACCATGTTCATCAGGTGGAACATATCTTTCTGAAGGAAGATCTTACCCTCTTCACAACCAGTTTTAGCAAACCATTCCTCGTTAGAAATGTATTCGTCCTTACCTTGTTTGGCACGACGAACAGCATAGAACTCATTAGTGAAAGCATAGACCTCAAACGGGATCTGGACTTTCCTACAGAAGGCAGTCAGGTTCAGCAGTTGCTTGACAGTCGCCAGGATCTCACGCTGCATAGAACCAGACCAGTCAAGCAGGAACAGCAGACCATGGTTCTTGCCGTCAGGAACAACCGTTACTTTCTTAAAGATGTCATCACAATACTTATAAGTATGAAGCTTAGTAGTATCAAGAACACCAGTCTTAGATTGACCAGCACGAGCGTAAGCGTCAGCAGACTTACGGCACTCAAACTCTTTAACAAGATAGCTTACCTCTTTCTGCGATTGCTTACGAAACTCTCTGTAAGATTTATCTACATCGACATAACGATCGGAGCGATCAATGCTCTCACCACCAGCAAGGAAGACTTCGCGTTGTTCATCAATCCAGTCATGGACTTCAGTCCAGTCAGCAACATAAGTGGGGAGATCCACACTATCAGGGATCTCAACATACACAGGATTGTTGGCGAAACGATCAGTCAGTTGCTCAGCAGCACGATCAAAGTTGCTCTGGGTTTCAGAACCTTCTTCGCCTGGTTCATCGCCCATCTCTTCACCACCTTCTTGTTTTTGAGAAGACTGATTACCAACGGGAGCATTTTCGTTGGCATTGTTTTCTTCATTGGCATTGTCGTTGGCATTCTCTCCCTCTTGTTGAGATTGAGATTGCGTCATGTTACCAGCACCACCTTGCTGTTGGGGAGCAGGAAGATCTTCAGGAAGTTGTTCCTGAACCTTCTCTTGCTTGCTGAAGTTATACACATCAACAGCAATCTCACAGACCTCAGCAAAGGTCTCAGCAACATCAGTGCGAGCGACGAACACCTGCTCCTCAATAGAGAAGGGGATCATGGCACTAGCACCAATCTTGAAGTGAAGATTGATACGATCAATCAGACTGAAGGTATCAAAGTCCTCACCCTCAATACCAAAGAAGTCAGCATCATTCAGTTCTTTATAACCACCAGCAAAAGACTTACGCAGACCAGGATACTTACGCTTCATCAACTTCTCAATACGAGCATCTTCAATCACATTGATGAAGTCTTTAGGGCACTCGTGCTGAGCAGTCCAGTCTTCGTTAGGAGTAAATAGGGCGTGTCCCACTTCATGACCCACCAGCATATCGTATACGACGCCAGAAGCGCGGTCCCAGTTAGGCAGCGTCAACACACGGCGGTCAACGTCAAAAGATGCTGTAGGGACCTTGCGGTGCTCTACGATGAGGTTCTCGGTAGCGAGTAGGCGGGCGAGGTTTCCTTTGATCTCCTGGGATGACATGCTGGTCTTGCGTTGATGCCATTAGTATATGCGCAAAAAGGGTGCCCGAAGGCACCCCTAGTCCAGTTCCGAAACTGTCTCTTCGATCACGGAGAAGTTCTTTTCCTTCACCGCTGTAAGAGTTCTATCAAATTTACCATCTAAGTTTTCTCTGTGGGAGATGACATACACATTAGAGTTATCATCAAAGTTGCGAAGGATCCAACTCAGATCCATACCACCCTGCTGATCGAGAGAACTATCAAAGATCTCGTCTAGTATAAGGAGGTTAGTATCCACACTATTCTTAAGTTTAGCAATAGAACGCCAAGTAAGCAGAAGAGCGATATCAATACGAGATTTCTCTCCTTCGCTGAAACTATCATATGAAAACACATCTCTATATCGTGACTTGATGATCTCTTCAAAGTTCTCGTTCAGCGTGAAATTCACATAGAAGTCCATGCGTTGGAGATACTGATTAATCATCTGGTTCATCGCTGGGAGATAGGTCTTGATGATCCTGGTCTTGATCCCGTTGTCTTTCAACAACTGCGATGCTACTAGTAATGTATCACGATCCTTCTTGTATTCAGCATAGGTAGCACCCAAATCTTTTTTATTCTTAACAAGTCCTTCAAGTTTGACGAACTCTGCTTTCTTATCTGGATTGCTTCCCTCTAGTTCTTTGATCTCTCCTTCGATGTCAGTGATGAGTTTTCTGACTGAACTAATCTGGTAATTAGCTTGAGAAATAGAAGCGTTGAGTTTAAGTACATCTTGCGATAGTCTTGAGAATTCATTTTCTCTTTCCTCTTCTTTCGAGATAGTATCCAGCAGATCTTCGATACCTGTCTGGAGATTGTTCAACTCACCCTCGCCTTCAGCAATCTTTGTCTGTCTAAACTCTTCACTCAAGTCTTGAGTACAGGTAGGACAGACATGATTGCCAGTAAAGAAGTCATGTTCTTTTTGACAAGATGAAAGTTTTGATTGAATTTTAAAGAGAAAAGTGTTTAACTTCTTCAGTTTTGTTGTACTGTTCGACAACTCTTCCATCTCTTTAGAATATCTTTCGACTTCAGAAGTCAGACGCGCAATTTCTGTGTGCTGATCGTTTTCATTCTGTAACAATTCAGTGATCTTATTTTCTTTGCGAGTAATCTCTTCCTTAGTCTTCTTCTCCAGTTCAAACATATACTTTTTCTGGAGATCGATCTTCTCTTCTAGAAGATGTATTTGATAATCAAGTGTCTTGATCTCTTCATTGTTCTCCCTGACTTTATCTTTGAGAAGAACATTCATAGTAGAGAACACTTGAATGTCAAGGATGTCTTCGATGATCTCGCGTCGTTGTGCCAGAGGCAGACGCATGAATGGAACGAATGTAGAAGAACCGAGAACTACAATCTGTGTGAAAGACTTGTAGTTCATTTTGAGAAC
>Ga0213865_10001216_pt1 | contig 16975 bp, 26 predicted proteins | sample PICome_6_FD_160100 | JGI IMG/M metagenome (GOLD analysis project Ga0213865, IMG submission 160100) | Coastal seawater microbial communities near Pivers Island, North Carolina, United States - PICO282 | ecosystem: Environmental > Aquatic > Marine > Coastal | place: USA: North Carolina...
TCCCTCCCCGTGCCTTCGTCGACACCCACAATCTCAAACTCATCCGTCTCAAACATCTTCATCTTCAAGAGACCGTTGGATCGCTTACCGGGTTCGTAGGCACTTCGAGGGTTTCTGATCATGATTCCCTCGTAGCCCCTGGCGGCAAAGGCATCGTGGACCCCCTGAAGTTCCTCTTTTCGCCTGACCAATTGGGTCTCCACCGTCACGTGGGACTTGCGCTCCTCGAACGTCAGGTGGGGTCTGTTGACGTCGTAATAGTCAAACACGTGAAACTCCAACTTTTCTGGAGCCGTCTTAAATGCACTCGTGATGGACTCGAAATCCATACCGTGGACGTAGCACTCCCCATCGAGGTACTCTCCATCCTTGAGGTTCTTTCCCCAGTGTTCCGTGCCCGGCACCACCTTCCCAGTCCGTGAGATGCCACCCTTGTTGTTGACGAGGATGCGCACTCCATCCAACTTGGGCTGGATGTACATGGGTTCGGTCACGTATCTCTTTCTGTCTTCATACTTGTGTGCCAGCATGGGCAGGACCCCGCTTTCGTGTTGATTTTTCCACATCGTCTTCGCGCGCTTCACGGCACTGTCGTACCCGAGCGGCACGTGAATCACGCTGGTCTGTTTCTTGCCGTCGACCAGCCCAGTCGTCTTCACTATGTTCGCGGTGCCGTCACGCAATCTTTCGACGCGAATGTCAAACATCCTTTGGCGCCCGCGGGCGTCGGTTTTAAAAATAGTCTCCATTATAGTAAATGGTTCAGGTTGTAAATTACGAAAGGATGAGCCGACTTAGGCCTCCTCCGATCACGACGATCCCCTTTAACCTCAATACGATAAGCATAGTCATAATCGTGTTGGTCATAGCCGGTCTCTACAAACGTCACATGGACCTCAAGCGATCCCGTGAACAATACCATACTTGATACACTCATCGGCATTCAGGTACACATCCTTCTTCATGAGCTGCTTGAAGATATCCTTGGGAATCTTCGTCTCGGCCCCGTACACCTTTTTCATCATCTTCATGAGCTTCTTACACGTGTCCATCTCTTCACGGAGTTCTTGAAACTTACCGAAAAATCCGGTAGACAGTTGATGAATCATCACATGTGCGTGTCGTCCCATGAGACGGCGGTCGCCTCCCAGAAGCATGAAGGTGGCGGCGCTACAACACGTCCCCTCGGCCACGGTCGTCACGTGCACCTTCGATTTTCGAAGGGTATCCATGGCGTTCATGCCCGAGAAGAGGTCACCTCCGTCACTGTGAATGTGCACGGTGATGTTGGGGGCGTACCCATCGAGTTCAGCCCCCTTTTTCAGAAGTTCTCTCTCGAGCTTCTTCACGCTCGTGACGAGCGAAAGAATATTGTCTCGACTGACATCCCCATAGTAATAAATGTCCGATCCGATCACTTGCACGTTGCAGGTTTCTTCGGTCTCTTCGTCAGAGCTCATTATGTACGTTTCGCATTTTCTTTTTAATACGCATGACTTCGCTCGGTTTCATCTTGTTTCCGAGAGCCAGATGATTCATCACGTCAAAGTCACCTGGTTTAAGACCATAAGAGATCGCTGGTCCGTAGTCACCCTTGGCGGCGTACATCCTCACGAGGGCGAGTTCTTCCACACCCAATTTTGTACTGTGTTCTTTTTGAATATTCTTCAATTTTTGTTGGCGCATCTTAAAGTTTCCGTACTTTGTCCAGACACTTCCGGGTTTGATGTCTTCTGATTTCAAAGTGGTGTTCATGTGAAGCTTGGGGGTGGCTACACCCATGGCTATGTAATATTGCATGAAGTCCCATTCCCCCTTGTACATGAGTGTGTCGTATGTATCTGCTATGGAGAGTGCCTCTATGATTTCTTGATGTCCTTCTTTTGAAGAAAGATAGTTTCCGTGAATGACGTCGCACATGTGACCGTGTTCATGTATAGTCTGTGAGAGATCAAATGTTCCGGGTGTACAGAGTACTTCGGCGAGAAGTTCTTTGGACGTTTTAAAAACATCTTTATCATCCGAACAGTTGAGATAATCGAAAAAGTTTCGAATATTTCCGTTACATCTTTTCGCTGCGGGAAGTGAATCAGGTGCGAGGGTCGCGATCACTTCAGGGGGGCGGCGAGGCATCACGATGAGTTCAAAGTTGGGTAACATGTGTACTTCCGTGGAGGTGATAACCAGTCGCTTAGTGGATTCGTCTATCAACTGCTTGAGCGACGAATCGAAACCATCCACAACCATATAAGTGTTTGAACTTCTCGATATATATTTTTTCGAAATCATATCTGACTGGAGTTCAACACTATTGGAAGCGTCCAACACACTGTCCACCACGAATGTTTTGCCGGTACCCGTAGCACCACATACGAACACATTCTTCCCCTCCGATATATATTTCTTCAGGCGTTCAATCTCCGCGCCGTGGAGTGTCTGACCCCTCTCTTTTTTTTGTGGTGTAATTGTAACAAAAGCATCCATGATGGATGATGAAGACGATGATCTCGCTAAACAAGCTTTAGATTATTTTATGGAAAACGAAACGCTCAAGCGTAAGGTCTACCCTTATGTATGTGGCATCGCACTCTTTAATTTGATTATGTTCGTCATGCTCGCATACCTGGTGTATCGCCTGACGGCAATTCTATGACAACCTGTTCGATCTGTCTGATTGCTGTGAGATCTTTTTTAAGTTCTTCTTTCATTTCATCTTCTTTCAAAAATGTTTCGATGGGATGAATGTGCATGATTTCGGGTTTGAAAAAAGCAGAATCATCTGGAAATTCTTTTTCAAACGCGTGAATGATGCTCAGGGGTATGGAGGGTGACTGTTCTATGAGTCGGTCGTATTCTGAACGGCAATATTCTACCATCTCTGTACCATCGTGCGCTCGCTCTTCGAGAGGTAACGAAAGTTCCAAGCGTATGGTCCGAGACAGCTTACCGTATTGGATGGAGGCAGCGCGATGCCCCTCCATGAGTTCGTTAATCTTTAAAAACTGCATGATGGTCGTCATGATGGCAGTCACGATGTTCATGCTTCCTATGGCGAGGGGTACGAGTGGTCGGACGCTCATCGGAAATGTAGACTGCGCGAAGTTCGCTGTTCCTGTCACTGTGCTGATCACTATGATAGGGAGAGTGTATCTCATGCTCGACTTTTTGTACATGAGAAACGCTTGATTGTTCATGTATCTATAACACGCCGCAGCCTCTCCCCACGTTTTGAGAATCTTTTCCTGTTGCGGATGCCACACTTTCTTTTCTTTGTTCATACTAGTACTAATGAACATAATATTCATCCTGCACACGTTATTGTTCTTGGCCGCGATCATCGTACCTTTCCTGAAAAACAAGGATCTGTTGGAATTTTATTCGTTAGTCATACCTTTCCTCATGTTTCACTGGGTCATGAACGATGATACATGTGCTCTGACCCATCTGGAAATGTATGTCACTGGGAAGGAAAAGGAAGGAACATTCTTCGGAAGATTGATCAGTCCCGTGTACAATCTCAGTGACAGTGATGCAGACAGGTTCGTGAAATGTCTTTTGTTCATGTTATGGTTCATGGTCCAGTTTAGGTTGAATAGAATACCTGGTATAAATAAAATTCATCTCTTATATAAATGAAACAAAGTGTTAAATTGACGATCGCTATGACGGTGATATTCATACTCATCGGGGTGGTTGTGTATCTCATGATGAATAAACAACCTGCGGCGAAGGTACCCTTGGAGGTTCCCAAACCATACCCGGAACTCGTTGAGATGCCCAGTCTGTCAGAATCCATGGAGATGCCCAGTCCGTCAGAACCCATGGAGATTCATATACCTTACATGGGTGCGCCTCCCCGCAAGGAACCAGAATTTCGTCAGCCTCCTGTGAAGAAATACAAACCGGGGCACGTCCAACAGATGGGTATTCTCTTGGGAGAAGATGGTGAGACTCTCCCACTATACGGAAAAGAAGTTCGAGGAAGAAGGGACAGATATCATTATTACACTTCGACTCCAGGACAACAAATATATTCCATTCCCGTGAGCTACGACAACCGTGATTGTATGGATGACATTGGATGCCAAGAGTTGTATGGCCAGGAAAAAGTATCTGTACTTGGAAAGACTACACCCTACGAGGCTAAATTGTATCGGACCGAAAATTTCTTCATATAATATAAATGACACTCAAAAGAGATGCGGCTAATCGGGGTATCCGACTCACCTACGAAAAAAACGGAAAGCGCGTCAGGAAGACTGAATCCAGATTAATCAAAGAGATACGTGAACATGATGAAAGTATCATCAGAAAGAGAGTGAGTCAGACGAAGGGTATGATACTCATGTGCAAGTCTGTCATGTCCGCGCTCAATAATGGTCCCGCTCCTCGTGCGCGCAATAAACCCGTGACCCCTCCCCCTCTCATCAAGAGGGCTGCACCCCCGCCTCCTCCGCCTCCGCCTCCACCACCGCCCATGAAGAAGTCTAACGTGCCCAACGTCGTCGCCAAGGCTAACTACAAGGGCCCCGCTATACCCATGTCTCTCATGAACGCCCTAAAGGCGAACCTGAACAAACGTGGCATCAAGAAAAAGTTAAACCAAAACGCGAAGACAAAAGTCGCTTAGCTTCTCTCATAGAAGGTTTACTCCATAGTAACCACCTGGACCAGAATCCAGCTGTGTACATACCCTTCTTAGTCCAGGTCTCTCCCATGCGTCCATGGCGTGTGAGATATCTTTGCATTCTTTTGGGATCTTTGTGGATGGTATAATCCGAATAACCCGCGCCACCGAAATCAACCTTTTTACCATTGGGGAAGATGACTCGATACTTTTTTTCGGGGTTGGGACTTTTAATGAGCTTCACTTTCATTTATACTATTTAAAGAAATAATTCCATATACATATAGTTGGTCCAGTTAGCTCAGCGGTAGAGCGCCAGGCTTTTAACCTGGTGGCCATGGGTTCGATCCCCATACTGGACACGCTGGGATGCCCGAGTGGTTAAGGGGGACGACTTAAGATCGTCTGCACGTAGTGCTCGTGGGTTCGAACCCCACTCTCAGCAAGCTCCCGTCGCGATCAAAGATCGCTCGGCTCCTATAGCTCAGTTGGTAGAGCGACAGGCTGTTAACCTGTAGGTCACTGGTTCGAACCCAGTTGGGAGCGTCTTTCCGTCTTTTTAGCTCAGTTGGTAGAGCGCTAGATTTGTAATCTAGAGGTCGTGGGTTCGATTCCCACAGGAGACAAAAAAAACTTGTAATATAAATGCCTTCAAAATCGGCGAAGATCACAAGTCCCAAGATGATGAATAACGAAATTAGTAAGGGGAAAAGCGTATTGCCTCCTTGACGGGATTTCGCAACCTCGCGAACATTGCATTTAGGGAGATGAGAAATCGTCAAACGTATACCAAGAACAAAAATGGTAACGTAATCATGAAGAACGTGAGCCCATTGAGAAGTACAAGCCGATGAGAATTACGTAGTATAATAAATACGTTTTTATATCCGTGTAAGGATACATTTTCTTAAGGTGTTCTACGGGGTTTTCTGGTTTAATATTTGTCCACCCTTTATTATCTTTATATAAACGGAAACATAAATATAATATAGGATACATGAATGCGAATATGTACTGTCTCGTACCCACTAACGAAAAATCAACCATGGCTATGCTCATTAGTGCTGGTACCCAGTGTACATATAAATCGTAAATCATAAATTTATCGTACGACATTGTTGAATCTTTTGAATATAATTGATTCGCTATTAACGTCCCTGATAGGGCCGTACACGTGTGGATGAGCACCACGTGTTCAGGCTGTCCCAGGAACAAGACGAATATTATGAAAAGTAAAATATTAATATATGAGAGAGCTAAATTTGTATTCATATAGTATATGATTATATTTATTTTGTTACTTTTGCTAGCTGTATGCATTTTCATTAACTACTGGAGTATCACGAAAAAGGATCACATTGGTTATCATGTCATTGACATGTTTACGGATGAAGAGGTCAAACATGTATTGAATCTCAGTAGTCAGAAGAAGTATGATGATATATATACATATATTACTACACACCCGAGGGTACTACTAAAAATACAAAACGTTTTAGGACCGGAGTACATATTTAAGAAATACTTTTTGTCAATAGAAAAATCAAGTGTATCCACGTGTCATAGGGATGAAAATGGACAAATTTTTAACAGTCATCAAAAGTTTCCTTCGTATACTATTCTCTTTTATTTCAGACAGTTAAACGGATGTTTAGAGGTTGTTGAAAACAGTCACAGGCAAGATAAAATGATAAACTTCAAAAAATTAAAAACGATTGAATGTACACCAGGTCAGGCCATTCTGTTCGACGCTGATATGATTCATAGTGGAACGAATAACGCAGGTGATGAAAATACCACACGAATTCAATTGAAACTTCACCACAGGGAAGATCCATTCCCGGAATATTTAGAAAACATGAAACAAAGTTTAGATGCATCTAAAAATTCTGGTAGTACTGCAGGGTTTATGAGATTTTTATCATGTACATTTCCAATCATAGGTGATATAACAAGGAATGGAAAAAACATACCCGACTTTATTGTAAGAATGTATAAAGATATAACGTATGGTAAAGGAAAGTATGAAACCAATAGTTATTAATGTATACATACTTCTCATGTTCATGGCTTACGTGATGCGTAGGGCAGGAACATTTTCATTGGAGGAAAAAACAAAGATGGTGGAATTTTTAGGATACGTAGCACAAAATCATAATAAAGAAAATTATCACGACGAACGTTTCAAACCACTTCTTAATATTGTCGTACCCAGGTTGAACTCGAGTAGTCACACCGGCTGGACTGAAAATGAACGTGTTTAAAATTTTATATGGTATGTCCCACCCTTCTTTCACATTTTCCGTGAGCACCATCTTCTGATACGCCAAGGGGATCTCGTACGTATATTTAGAGATATGTCTATTCGTTTCAAAATCCACATGACCAAAAATACAGTCATTTTTTGTCAACCATTTCATGTACTCATCATTGTATATGATACAGTGACTACCAGAATTAAATAAAAGTCTGTGATGTTTGTTACCGACCAATATGTCTAAAGGATTTACCACGGGCATGAACGAACCGAACGTATATATCTTTGGATTATTTTCCACCAGAAATGTACATACGTCGTTGATTATTTCAGGGTTCATTACCCTCTCATCAAATTCACAATCATCTTCCAACACTATTATGCGTTTGTACCCCTTGGTAAGTGCATCTCTAAAGGCATTTTTCAGGGCATGTTCCAAATCATAATTGGTAGCAGCTACACGCAACGTCTTTTTACATTTTTTGTATCCTTTATTATATTGATAGACAACCTTGGATGTGATACCGGCTTCTTTTATATGTTCCCTGACCTGCGCTTCCCTATCAGACCCTTCCATGAGCAGGACATACATACAATCTATGCACGCGTCGAAGTTTCCTGGGTGTTCGGAAACTTCTTCAATGAGCTTGTAACATTCAGTCATCTATAATAGTCAAAGATGTTTTCTACACACAGCCTTGTACATATCATCACCCCCGACCAGCTCTAACTTCTTACTCTTGACGATCCTCTTCGTAAAGGGCCCCTGGGTACCGTCGAGGCAATCCATGCACATGGCGGTCAACTTGGTCACCTCGTCAGCAAGTGGTATGCAGTCCAGAAGCTCACCAAATTTCCGCTGTTTGTAATCCCCGTCAAGTCCAGCCAAAAGTATAGTTTTACCCGTGGCAAGTTCCTTCTCCACGAAGGTTTTGAGACCCATGAAAAATTGAGCTTCATCTATGGCCACCACGTCACACCCCTCCGTGTTCACATCGTTCAGATCATTCGTCTTGATGCACCGAAAGGTGACGTTATCGTGGGTGCGCAAAACCTCTTCCGATGATCGAATATCCTTCTGAGAGTTGACCACCACCACCCTCTTACCGATGACCTTGTAGCGTTTCAGTCGCCTGATCATCTCAGATGTTTTACCAGAAAACATGTTGCCCATTATGATACGAAGACTCATTTTGATAACCATATATTTTTTATTTTAAGTATAATAAGCATAAACACTATAACTGAAACATAATCAAAAAATAATTTTACGTTATCAAATGCAGGTTGTACGCTCTTGTTCAAAGGAAATAGATGAAATATAAAATATTTATAAATATATGCCCAAATACCCCAACCTTCTTTAAAGTTTTCTGTTTCTTCTAAGATCTGATATGCTAACGGCTTATGATACATGTATTTGGAAAGTACTAAATTATATTCATTATCAGATGATTTTGTTTTAAATTCATTATGAGCTGCATACTGCATATAATCTTGATTATATACTACACAATGTGATAGACCCATACAAAACACTAAATGATGTTTATTATGAAGTAGTACGTCTAATGGATTTACGATACTGAGTGTAGAACCAAAATTATACACTTGAGGGTTTTTTTGTATAAAAAAACTATTCAAATCATCAATCACCTCGGGGTCCCGTATCCTTTCATCGAATTGACAATCATCTTCGAGAACCATTATCCGCTTGTACCCCTTAGATAGCGCATGACGTAATGATGTCTGAAGTGCATGTATTATATCGTACGTTGGTTCCTGTTTTTTTAGTTCTTTGTGACAGTTTTTATACCCATAGTTATATTGTATAGTGATGTTGGAGACAACTTTAGCTTTATGTATCTGTTCTTTAATTTTATGAATCCTGGGTGACTCGTGCATCGTGAGTACATAAAGACGATCTACACTAGGATCTAGACTACCTGACTCTAATGTATACTCTTCGTAATAATAACACTCTTTCATATACATGTATTAAACATTTTTAAGCGTCTCGACGTACACGGGTCTCTCTGTTTTTATTATACATAGACCCAAGCGAATGATGTTTCTAATGAACTTTGACCGCACGAATATTACTGAGAATTCTATCTTTTCCTTAGATTCGTGACGATGCTTATCGAGCACCTCCTTGAGAGACAGCACCTTCCCCAGGGAGATGTTCGAACACCTACTGGCGTCTATCATCAATTTAACTTTTTCATCTCTCTTCCACAAATGTGTAAAAAATGAATCTAAGTGATTCGGAGTTGTATCATTTGTCACAGAAAAACTCTCAATCATATTAGGATGTATGAATATATTTCTGCTGATGGAACGTACATCAAGGTTGGTGAGAACGCCAAGGAGAACACGCATCTCACCAGTGCTGCATACCCCGATGATTGGTGGATACACGTGGCCAATGTTCCTGGTTCTCATGTACTCATCTACAGCTCCCAACATATTTCACCAGAGACCATGAAGGATGCCACGACCCTGGCCGTCCATCACAGTAAAGCGAAAACCCTGACAAGGGCTGATGTCCATGTCATAAAAGCTGGATCTGTCAAATTGGGTAAAAGCATGGGTGAAGCAAAACTCATGGATACACCCCTGACCACAACGGTTTTCATCAACAAAGAAAATCATCGAATAGAAAGATTGTTAAAAACGAGAGCCAACATTCCAATATGAACCATCAAGATTGGAATCCCGTGGTACTTCGCAAACGCATGACCCCCATCAACAAAGTTTCACCCGAAGTGTCCCGTGAAGTGAAGATCGAACGTGAAGAGATTGGGACCCACGAGAAGGTGTCAGTGTCTTTGGCCAAGACCATTCAACAGGCTAGGATTGCCAAAGGGTACAAGACCCAAAAGGAACTGGCCAACGCTATGGGTGTCAAGGTGGACATCATCAATGGATATGAATCAGGTAAGATCATTCCCGACAATAACGTGATGCAGAAACTTCGAAAAGTTTTGGGAGTGCGTTTAAAGAATACATGAGGATTAAAGATATGAAATTGTTGGGAATAGATATTGGATATTATAACATAGGTTTAGTTCTAGCTCAATGTAATAAAGAGAAAGTGAATGTTCTTTATGTTCAAAAGGTTGATCTTACCCAATATAAATCCCGTGAGGCACCCGAACTATCAGATATGATTCATGGGTTCGTCACGGACTATGCGGATACATTTTGTCGAGCGGATCAAGTACTCATAGAACGTCAACCACCCGGTGGTCTCACGAGTGTGGAAGTACTCTTGCACTACATCTTTAGACACAAAGCCATACTAATCAGCCCCGTGTCCATGCACGCGCACTTCAACATAGGACATTTGGATTATGAACAGAGGAAGGAACGAACGGAATTGATCGCTTCCAAATACATAAAGGACTCATCGTACTACGATCGGCTGGAGCGAAAGCATGACATAGCCGACGCCCTTTGCATGATTCTTTATCAGAACTTCAAAAATGGTACATCCTTCAAAAAGCAAAGTGTGCAATCACTTTTCGAAGAATTTTCTTATGTTAAATAAATAAATGGATGAATACGAACGTCTGTTTAAAAATAGACATAAAAGAAACCTCATAGGTTCGGGTTCTTTTGGAAAAGTTTATTCTTGTAAGAACAACAAGGCAATGAAAATAGCTAGTAATATATCAATTAAGCACGAGTACAATATAATTAAAAAGCTACAGGGTTTTAATGTACCCGAAGTATACACTTTTAAAAGTTTCTCGAAGAGATCAAACGTGATGTTTTTCCAACATATTCAAGGTGAAACACTTCATGAATGGTTAGGTAAAAACAAATCAATCAAAGCATTACGTTCTATTATTTTTCAGGTTGTTTATAATTTATATTTGATTCATAAGAAATATCCATCCTTCAGACATCGAGACCTACATACATCTAACATCATGATTAGACCAGTGAAACAAAAATTCATCACATGGAAAAACATTCACATTTCAAACGAATGTTTAGAACCAGTCATGATTGATTTTGGCATGGCCACAATGTCTACTGTAAAAAATCCATTCAATTGTACAAACTGTAGGGATATAACAACATTTGATATTCATGAAAAAAGTGAAAAAATATACGATGTTCATCTTTTTCTCTGCTCACTTTACAACGAAGTAAAAATACCTAAAAACATAAACGATAGAAAGGTGAAACATTTTATATTAACCCTGTTTCCACGAAACTATATTTATGATTCTATATATGTAAAGTACGGAAGATTGCGTAGCAAAATAAAACACAAAAAATTACCTGAATTTAAAGATGTATTGGAAAGTGTGAATAAAAATATCAGTGAAAAATAATATGCCCCTCACGGATGCTCAGATTACTAAGAAGGTCCGTGAACTTCGACGCACCAAGGGACAGATATACGCTCCCCTCAAATATTTCAGGGGGCTCACCACCCTCAAGAATGTTGAGACGCGATACACCAAAATGCTCAAGAAGGACTACACCGCGTTTAAAACGGACAAGGGACAAAAAACCAAGACTTCTTCCTACACGCAAAAGTTTAGAAAAATGTATCCGGGAGTCAAATCTCTCCCTGAAATTGCTAAGGCTACTCACATTCCTCTGAAGACGCTCAAGACTGTGTACAACCGTGGACTCGCGGCATGGCGAACTGGTCACAGGCCAGGGGCCACCCCTCAACAGTGGGGATACGCGAGGGTCCATAGTTTTGTCACGAAGGGAAAAACGTATTACACAGCTGATGCTGACTTAAAAAAAGCACGCGTTACATCTTAAATGGACATTCGCAACTGTGATGGTCGTGATCTCCTGAACACCTTGGATGATGGCTCAGTCGATTTGATATTGACGGATCCACCTTATATCATTTCTCATGAGACGGGTATGAATGCTTTGCACGACGCCATCGAGTCCGGTAAAAACATCACCAAGACTGAGCAGGAGTGGGAGACCTATAGTAAAGATAACGAGATGGTTCGAACGGTACCCAACGCCAAGGAAAACTTCATGAAATACGGAACAATCTACGGAACGAAATACAGTGTGAAGACAAAATATGGTGAATGGGATGAAAATTTTACTATGGAAACACTCGAAGCGTTCATCAAACTGTACTACAAGAAATTGAGGGATGGTGGTACGTGCATAATATTTTTCGACCTATGGAAATTATCTCATCTCAAGGAACTCATGGAGAAGCATAAGTTTAAGCAGCTGCGTTTCATCGAATGGATAAAAACAAACCCACAACCTGTCAACTCTCGAATTAATTACCTGACAAACTCACGTGAGATTGCTGTGTTGGGTGTCAAGAAGGGCAAACCAACTTTCAACGGTGAATACGATAATGGTATATACAACTTTCCTATACAAGGTGGTAAAAATAGATTTCACCCGACACAGAAGAGTATCAAGTTATTCGAAGAGTTGATCAAGAAGCATTCAAACGAAGGGGATCTCGTGGTCGACACGTTCTTAGGTGGGGGTACGACAGCCATCGCGTGTAAAAATACAAACAGAAAGTGCACGGGATCGGAACTCGACGAAGGGTATTTCAAAAACCTAAGTAAAGCTGTGTGACTCGTTATGTTAAATGAATAACCAACAGCATTTTTTGAAACTTTACAGTGAATTCACTGAAGTATGCGCTACACTGGGTGTGACTGACCCTTTCAATTATAACCGCGCGAGAGAACTTCATACATCTATACTTCTTGGACATAGGATCTCTCCTACATTGGACGGACCGGATGCATTTTACAATGACTTACCCGTCGAATATAAGAGCACCATAGGTAAAAAAATACAGGCGACCTACAATGGTATCGCGGTTTTACCTACGTGGGAAGAACAAGAAGTATATCTTAGGAATGAAAAAATCGGGAAATATCCTTATCATTTTTGGACCAGATATGAAGGTTCGACACTCGTGGAGTGTATTCGGTTCACATCTGACCAGATATTGGATGAAATTTTACCAAAACTAAAAAAACAATATGAAAGTTGTGCACGAAAGAAGGACCCTCGACTGGGTATCACGATAGGTTGTAAAGAATTTATCAACAGGGGGATTCGTATTATTTTCTGATGTAATTATATGCCTAAAGTAGCTTGTCCCCCTGAACAAGTGTATGATAAATCGAAGAAGAAGTGTGTTGATATAGGAAGTGAAAACTATAAAAATACACTGAGTAAAAACCCGAATGCATTCAAAGCGTATCAAAAGAAAATTGAAAAGTTCCTGACGGTCAAAACATGTAAACCAGGTGAACTGTATTACAAACCTACGAAGAGATGTGTGAAAGTAGGTGGACCCACATTTAAAAAATACATGAAGACGAATCCAAATGGTTTTGTCAAGGCCAAGACTCCTTCACCTTCTCCCCCGAAGACCAAGACCCCACCCAAGGCCAAGACTCCTCCAAAGACCAAGACCCCACCCAAAGCCAAGACCCCACCCAAAGCTCTGGTTTCCTCACCACCCAAAAAGAAATGTAAAGATAATGAGGTTTATTATGCACCTACGAAAAGATGCATCAAGGTTGGTGGGCAAGCGCACAAGAAATACATGAAAATAAATCCTAGTGCATTTGGAATGAATGAAAAAAGGGTACTCACTCCTACACCAGAGATGAAGATGGTTTCTAATAAAGCTAAAAAACTTTTCATGTTTAAGGTTTCTAAAATGCTTCGTGCAGTGAAAAACACTAAAGAAGAAGAAGTTCGAGAGAAACTAAATAAAAATAATTCCATCACTTTACCAAAACATATTTTAGTGAGACAAGAGAGAATTGTACATATACCTTTCACTAGATATTTTCCAACTTCTAAATATGAGATAAATGCTTCTTCATTTAATAAAAATACAAAAAAGAGACGTGGTAACGAACGGTTAGTGATTAATACTGATAATTTTTTTGACAAGGTTTATAGATATGCGTTAAAATCATTCACCAATCCTAATATTATTGATTTAAAATGGTACAAAGATGTTACAGAATATTACAAAAAGCTCCAACCATTAGAATTGTATACAATTTGGGCGTACACAAACAAAGGTGACGTGTATTTAAATCTCTGGGAGCGAAAGTTGCCCATAGATTACACACGAATTGACATGTCCGTGTTTCTTTATGAGATTATAGATTATCTTGGTATACCTGGTTTTCCGAGAGATATATTCAAAACATCTTATGAATATTTTAGTACAGATTACATGCGGTACAGGAAGATGAAATCCGCAGATGTATACAAGTTCTGGAACGTTTTACAAAATTCACCGAGTGAAAGATTTAAACCTTCATTCATAGACACTTTATTGGAAAGAATGTCTATGCGATTGAGCGGTCTCATTCGTAAGGCTCCCACGACAAAAGAAACTATGGTGGTGTATAGGGGGGTGAAGGATAGCTTCTTCACGGCTGATGATTTCAAAAAGAAACCGAATGCGAATGAAGTATTCATAAATAAAGGATTCGTCTCGACGAGTTTGGTTCCGATGGTGGCGCGCGATTTCACTGAAGGTTCGTGTTGTTTCAAAGTTATAACTATCCTTCCTGGTACGAAATGTTTATCCCTATATGGTCTTTCTCAATATTCAGAACATGAACTATTACTCAACAAGAATACTAAATACATTATACGTGATAAATACGTCGCTCATTTACCGAATAGTATTAAAAATTCTTACCAGGTGAACGTTGGTACCCAAGATATCAAGATGACAGATATAGTAATAGGTTAAAGTTTTTACGATAATGGCTCCTCCAGAAGAACATTTCAAGAAATTGAAGCATCCAGGATGGAGGCAAAAGTTGTGGCTATGGAGAAGGCTGCGAAAGGTGAAAAGGTGTATTACAAAAATGAAAGAAACCCTTCAAAGTTTATTTCATTTTTGAAGAATCGTCTTCCCATATGGGAGAGGCAGAAAGACAGTACATTCTATGGAAAAAGAATGCATGAAAAGACAGAGGCGCTTCTTCAGGCGTATAAAGATGAAGGGCATGATGTATAATAAATGGACCGTGTGAAGCAGTTGGAGGCGATTCAAAAAAAGGCGAGGGATCTATTCGAGAAAAAGAATGCCGACTATGGGGATGCTTTTGCCACATATGGTATCGTTGGCGTCCTCGTTCGCATTCAGGATAAGATTCAAAGGTGTCTCAATGTGTCCCGCAATTCCGTGACTCTGGTTGGCGATGAAACGATGTACGACACTTTGATTGATTTACACAACTATGCAGCCATGGCAATAATGTGTGCTGAATAGTAGTATGGACAAGGAGCTTTTAAAAATATTCGGAGCAGCGGCACTCGCTGATGCAATCATCATTTTTGAAGCGTATAGGGCTATAAAGAAGAAGCTCGTGAAGGATGTATAATGACCCTCCTGGTGAAACGACTCAACGAACACGCCACTCTCCCCGCTCGTGGTTCACCCCTGGCTGCTGGATATGATCTCAGCAGTTCAGAAGATGTCAGCATTCCTAAGGGTACTCGTGGACTTGTCGGTACTGGCATTGCTTTCACGGTTCCTCACGAAACCTACGGACGCATCGCACCTCGTTCGGGTCTGGCTGTGAAGAAGGGTATCCAGGTTGGTGCTGGTGTCATAGATCGTGATTACACGGGTGAGGTGAAGGTTGTCCTATTTAATCACGGTGATGAAGATTTCGTGATTAAAAAGGGGGATAGAATCGCTCAACTCGTCATTGAAAAGATTGAGATGCCCGAGGTAAAGTTGGTTGATGAACTTCTGGTCACCGAAAGGGGTGAGGGTGGTTTTGGTTCTACTGGTGCTTAGTCCAGGCACATGGTGTACAAGAGTCGAGACTGAAAGTAGGTGATTAATAACGTGACTGACATGGGTAGAGCGTTCCAGGAGAGTTTCTTGGCCACGGCGAGCTGACCGAGGAACAGCATCAGGAACACGATAGCAATCATAGAAAGATATTTGTAATAGACACAGTACTTTTTCTTATCTTTAAACGTATCGAACATTTAAATTATGTATAGAAATTAATTTCCAAAGGCAACACCAGCCATACCATTCTTTATCCTGAGGATGTTATAGTTGACGGCGTATGCTCGGGTTATGCCATCAGATCCACCTGTAGGATTATTTATTGATATTTTAGCGTTATCTATACGAGAAAAGTTGAGAGTGCCAGACGGTTGAGGCTTGTTCATGGTCAGACAGAAAGGCCATGTGTACAGGGGTGCGGAGTCGAGTACCGAAGAGGGAAGATTACTGGTGTGCATCTGAGGTACGACGTTGTGATGAAATGTTTTTGACATGTTTTCGAAGAGAGGGGTACCGTTGATGTACATGGTGGCGGTGTCGAACGTATAGTCGTTCTGCCAACCGGTTCCTGAGGCTTTAGAGGACACGACATGCACAGCCTTCACGGGATGATTAAAGTATGTGAGATCCACGTCTGTATCAGTGTTATTCATGGGTTGATACTGTAATTGTGTAATGAGAAGTTCATGTTCATTATCCACGAAATGCTGACGCTCGTCGGTGTCGAGATACACGTATGTACCAAACACCTTAGGCGTAGAAGCTGGATTAAACGATGAACGACATTTAACCCTGATCTCAACCGCGTGATACTGAAGCGCGACCAGGGGAAGAGATTTTGTCCAATCTTCACTGAAGAAAAATGGGATCATAAAATAGTCGGAACCGATAGAACTTCCCTTGGCATTGTCACTCATTTCAGCTGTAGTTATGGTAGTTGATGTTTTAGCCGAGTTATCCTTGTATAGAATGTTATGAACACCCTGAATGAAAAAGGCATCGAGCTTACAAACCTCCTGTCCTCCGATGAAAAGACTGAATTCAGTAGTATCAGTTACATCAGTTGAAAAAAGACCCTGAGGATTAGCACCAACCATGGCGATATCGGTAGCCTCGATCCACACGTAGCTGAGGAGGTCACCCTTGGAACGAACAGGAATGGTGACTTCGTTTCCAGCGCCGAAGGTGCCGATGTAATCCATGCGTTCGGGCTTTATGGCAAAGTTCGTATGACGTTTGTAGTTTTGACGGAAGAATGAAACCTGGGGAT
>Ga0213865_10001217_pt1 | contig 16971 bp, 24 predicted proteins | sample PICome_6_FD_160100 | JGI IMG/M metagenome (GOLD analysis project Ga0213865, IMG submission 160100) | Coastal seawater microbial communities near Pivers Island, North Carolina, United States - PICO282 | ecosystem: Environmental > Aquatic > Marine > Coastal | place: USA: North Carolina...
CATTAATTCTATTAATAATAAAAATTGTGAGGTTGAAGTAAACTTTACAATTGGTAAACATAAGTTTAAAGTTGTTCGTGGTATTAAGCCAGGAAAATTTGAGATCTGGCAAAATGACAATATGATTAACCAATCATCTACTGCTAAAGATTATCAAAAATTTCTTGAACAAAATGTGTTAAAACTTAATCATAAATCTTTCCATCAAATCGTTGTTCTTGGTTCAAGCTCATTTATTCCATTTATGCAATTACCAGCTCAACATCGTAGGGATGTGATTGAAGACCTACTTGATATTCAAATATTTTCTAAAATGAATCAAATTCTTCGTGAGAAAGATAGTAAATTAAAAGAAGAAATTAATAATATTACTTATGAATATGATTTGAATAAAGAGAAGATTGCTCTTCAGAAAAAATATATTCGTGATATTACCGAGTTGAATGAAGATCAAATTGCTAAAAAGGTCGATCAAATCGATGCTAATAACGATGAAATAGAAGAATTAAGTAAAGTTAATGAAGATCTATCTACAGAGTTATTACAGTTGCAAGAAGGATTAGACGATGAACTTAAAGAAGCGCACAACAAAAAACAATCGCTCTTGCACTATAAAGCACAATTCCAAACACAAGTTAAATCGGTTGTCAAAGACGCTAAGTTCTATGAGGAAAACGCCGTTTGCCCAACATGCTCCCAAGATATTGACGACAATCTTAGACACGAAAAACTCTCCATTGCCCAGTCCAAAGCCAAAGAACTTAACGAAGCAATTCTTGATGCATCTGAGCAGTCGACTGTTGTGGAATCAACTATTGAACGGCTCAATCGCGTTTCAGAGCAGGTCAGAGAAAATGCGTCGAGTATATCATCTAATAATTCTACAATCACCAGGCTCCAAGGACAAATACACGATCTTCAGAACGAGATAGATAGTCTTCAAGGTTCTGGTGGCGATTTGAAAAAAGCTAATGAAGAGCTTAATACTTTAAATGAGGCTCGTAATGTTTTATCAGAAGAAAAACTAAAGTTAGTAGATGCTAGATCATACAATCAAGCAGCTTCAGAAATGCTTAAAGATACAGGTATCAAAACCAAAGTAATTAAGCAATACCTGCCAGTTATGAATAACTTGATTAATAAATATTTACAAGTTTTAGATTTCTTTGTTTCATTTAATTTAGATGAAAGCTTTAATGAGACTATTAAATCGCGCCATCGCGATTCATTTAATTATGCTTCGTTTTCAGAAGGTGAAAAGCAAAGAATTGACTTAGCATTATTATTTACTTGGCGGCAAATTGCAAAGATGAAAAATTCAACATCTACAAATTTGTTAATTCTAGATGAAACTTTTGATTCGTCTCTTGATCATGATGGTATTGATAACTTAATGAAGATCCTTTATACACTCGATGATAATACAAACGTATTTGTTATTTCTCATAAAGGTGATCTATTGGACGGTAAATTTAGAAGTAAAATTGAGTTTGTGAAAGAGCACAACTTCTCAAAAATGAAAAAGGTAGCATAATGGATAGTTATAATTTTGATAATGGAGGAGCCTATAAAAGTATCTATCAGCATATAATGCTTATGGATTATAAAGTAGGTTGCGAAGTTGGAGTTTGGAGGGCAGAAAGTTTAATTGAACTCGTTCAATTATGTCCTAATGTAGAATCTATAGTTGGAATTGATAATTGGAAACCATATGTAGATTATAAGTATGAAGATAAAGGCGAAGATTTTTGTGAAAAAGATTTATCTTTAGCCAAATTACTTGCGCACCATTACGTAGAATATTCTGGAGTATCAGAAAAAATTACTCTCATTGAAAATGATTCTCATTTAGCATGCGCAGAATTTGAAGATGGTTATTTTGATTTTGTTTTATTGGACTGTTATAATAACGAAATAGAAGTTGAAAGAGAAATTAGTCAATGGATAAAAAAAGTTAAACCAAATGGAATCTTAGCTGGACACGATTTTTCAACTAATTCTGTAAAGCAAGGGCTAATCAACTATTGTAAAAATAATGATGTTGAGCTAGATATTAGTGGCTATGATAACTTATGGGTAATAAAAAATGCCAATGTATGACATTTTTAGAGAAGTAATATTTATTGAAAATATTATAGAATCTAGCAATTTAAATATAGAAAATTTAATAAAAGAAATCTATAACTATAAAGAAAGATACGACGTCGACGGAAGAAAAATTAGTAATGTCGGCGGTTATCAAAGTTGGGATTTTAATTGGGATATAATTGAGTCAAATAATATAGAATATAAAGAGCTAAATTCTTTATTTAGCTCTATACAAAGTGGTTTATCGAGTATAAATTATGGTGCTGAAGCGTCAATAAATATATCTAATGCTTGGGTTAGTATTAATCATAAACATGATTATAATCGAAGACATCAGCATCCTCATTCTATTTTTTCTGGAGTTTTTTATTTACAAAATCCAGAAGACAGCGAAAGTATTATAAAATTTCATAGAAGTAGAGAATTTTCTGATTACTTAATGACTCAATATATAAGTCATGATTTAGATTCTAGCTATTGGTCAGAATCTTTTGAAATTTTTCCTAAAGCTGGAGATCTTTTAATTTTTCCTTCTTATATATTTCATGAGGTATATCCAAACAGATCTGAATCTCCAAGAATATCTATTGCCTTTAATACAAATCATACTGAAATGGATAATTAATAATGAATATATTGCCAAATAGTCACCCTATGTTGAATAAGGTGTTACCACCAATTGATCCTGTGAATATTGAAGAATTACAAGAAGTGGCTGATAAGCTATATAAGTTTGTAGATAAAAATGGTGGTGCTGGATTAGCAGCTAATCAAGTTGGAATTGATAAACGTATGTTTGTTGTAAAATACGAAGATTACCAGCAAACATTTATTAATCCACAGATTACATGGTATTCAGATCGAAAGCTTTTGTTGGAAGAAGGCTGTCTTACATATCCGGATCTCTTTATGAATGTCAAGCGACCAGATGCTATTCGTATGACTTTTATTGATTACGAAGGTAAAAAACAAGAAGAGCAGCTATTCATGGGAGTCACCAATAGAATTATTCAGCATGAATACGACCACATGGAAGGTAAGTTCTTTTGGAGTCATTTATCAAAGGTTCAAAGAGATCGCTGGAATAAAAAATTAAAAAAATTTGAAAAAGCAGCTTAAGTTATTGATTTGTAAAGAAAACTTTTTTTCACAAAAGGGTTTACATTTGCCGAGAGTTGTGATAGAATATATCTATCAAATGGAGAAACAACATGGCAACTCAGTCAAAATCAATCTTAGCTAAACTTCTAGCTAATGAGAATATTACTGTACAATATGGTAATTACCAAACGGCTTTTTTTGATGTTGAAAAGCGAGTACTAGGTCTTCCTCTTTGGAAAGATATGAGTAAGTCTCTAACTGATCTTTTGATTGGTCATGAAGTCGGTCATGCCCTTTTTACTCCAGCAGATGGTTGGCATGACTCTACCATTGAAATTCCTGGATGCCCACGTTCATACGTAAATGTTGTTGAAGACATTCGTATTGAAAAGAAAATTCAATCAAAATATCCAGGTTTAGTACGTGCATTCAAAATGGGCTATAAAGACCTATTTGATAAAGACTTCTTTGGAACTAATAATCGTGAAATCTTAAGCTATTCACTTGTTGATCGTATCAACATTAAAGCAAAACTTCGTGATTTAATTGAAGTTCCTTTTACTCAAGAAGAACAGCCTTTAGTTGATATGGCTATGAGTGTTGAAACTTGGGAAGATGTTCTTAATACATGTCGTGCTTTATTTGAATATATGAAAGAGCAGAAGGAGAATAATAATGAGAACAGTGAATCGAATTCTTCACAAAATCAAGATGAGTATAGCGAAGATCAGGACGAAGATTTATCTATGGGAAGTCAATCGAGCTCTGAAAAAAATGGAGAAGAAGATGAAACTCCCGAAGAACTGGGATCAGAAACCATAAATGCTTCTGGTGAGCCTACTGTAGATGACCAAGAGCAATCAGCTGGAGATACTTCTAGCAATGACAAATCCCCAGAAACTGTAGAAACAGATGATGCATTCCGCGGTAATGAAAAGCAGCTTTTAGATCAAGACGAACATGGACGTCAACCTCTTTATGTTCGTTCAATTACTCGTAATCAATATAAAGAAATGTTGTTTACATATAGTGATGTGCAAAAAAGCCGTAAAGAGCATCAAAGCACACATCCAGTTTTAATTGAAGAAGATTATAAATCTTTTCTTGACGAAACAAAACGTACGACTGGTCTTATGGCTAAAGAGTTTGAAATGCGTAAAGCTGCATATCGCACTCAAAGAGCTCAAACTGCTCGTACAGGAGCTTTAGATGTAAGTAAGCTTTATAGCTATAAGTATAACGATGATATTTTTGCAAAAGTAACTAATCTGGCAGATGCTAAATCTCATGGCATGATTATGATGATTGATTACTCTGGTTCTATGGATCGTATCTTAGGTGATACTATTAAGCAAACATTAAACCTTGCAATGTTTTGTAAAAAAGTAAATATTCCTTTTGAAATCTATGGCTTTACATCTGGTGATGATTGTGGTCGTAAATATTCACCACTAAATGAAGGTGATGTAGATCACCAAGATACACGCATTTTTGAATTACTTAACTCTTCTATGAAAAAGCCAATTTATGAAGAAGCTTTCAAAATGCTATATCTTCGCTCAATTGACTCTCCATACTATTCATGCTTATCACGCATTGAAGCTTTTGGTGGTACTCCATTGAATGAAGTTTTGATGGCCACAGATTTTATTGTATCGGATTTCCGCGCTAAGTTTCCAGTTCAAAAAGTTAACTTTGTTTTACTTACTGATGGTGATGGAAGAAACGTTCGTGTTCAGCACTCATGGGGCGCAAAGTATTCATATGATATGATGATTGATAAGAATGGTAAGCTATCTAAAGTCAGCCGCCGTTCAGTGCCATGTACTACACACTTATTGAACGACTTAAGAAAGCGCGGAGTAACTACCATTGGTTATCGTCTTGCAGAACGCAACTACGATTTCAATAGTGCAATATGGTCTACATCAAGTCGCTTTATCGACAGCGACGAAATGAAATCATTTCGTAAAGCTTACAATAAGCAAAAGTTCTTATCAATGGATGATACCATTGGATACGATCGCTATTTTGTTATTAAAGCAGATCGTAAATCTCTGGACACAGATATTGAAGATCTTGAGATTGATCCAAATGCTTCAAAGGCTCAAATTACAAAAGCTTTCAAAAAGCATGCAAATTCTAAAAAAGGCAATCGAGTTTTAGCTACAAGATTTGCAGAAATAGTTGCATAAAAATTCAAAAAATGTGAAAAAAACTGTTTACATTTGCTTCCAGTTGTGATAGAATATTACTATAATATGATGATGGAGACTATATTATGATTAACACTCGTGAACTTATGACTGAACTAGGTCGTGTATATCCAAATCGCACTGATTTCAAACCACAAGAAGTTATTGACGTAGCAAAAACTCTGGGTCTAAAGGCTAGCCCAGTGTATAAATATGTTACGTCACAACCAAAAGTCAAACGAGGCGTATACAGCTTGCAGGCTGAAATATTGCCCTTTAATCAAGAGGAAAAAGCACCTATGAGTTCAGTAGTATCTTCGATCGTGAATGACGAAGTATTCATTCCAGAAAAGGAAGATACTTATGTTGCATGGGGCAACTTTAAAGATGTGGAGAAAATTATTCAATCTCGCATTTTCTATCCTACTTACATTACTGGTCTTTCTGGTAATGGTAAAACAATGATGGTCGAGCAAGCCTGTGCTCGAGCCAATCGTGAATATGTACGAGTTCAAATAACTCCTGAGACAGATGAAGATGATCTGATCGGTGGATTCCGCCTCGTCAATGGTGAGACCGTATTTAATAAAGGTCCTGTCATCAAAGCAATGGAACGTGGCGCCATTCTCCTCATCGATGAAATCGATCGTGGATCAAATAAAATCATGTGTCTTCAAGGAGTGCTCGAGGGAAAGCCAATTCTCATCAAAAAAACTGGTGAGGTCGTTTCTCCTTCATCTGGCTTTAACGTGATTGCTACAGCAAATACTAAAGGCAAAGGCTCCGATGATGGTCGTTTCATTGCTGCGACTATTATTGATGAAGCCTTCCTTGAGCGCTTTACAATCACCCTCGAGCAACCCTATCCTACTCCTGCTACAGAAAAGAAAATCATTATTAAGCATATGGAGAAATTCAATTGTGTAGATAAAGAATTTGCTGATCTTCTTACTGTGTGGAGTGAAACCATTCGAAAAACATTTGAAGATGGTGGTGTAGACGAAATTATTTCTACTCGTCGTTTATGTCATATTGTTCAAAGCTTTTCGATCTTTGAAGATCGTCAAAAATCTATTGAGTTGTGCGTTAACCGTTTTGACGAAGATACTAAGGAAGCTTTTGTTGACTTATATTCAAAGGTTGATGTACAACCAGAGGCATCTGTAGATAATGAAGATGCTAATTTAAATGATATTTTGGAGGCAGCCCTCAATGGTTGATTATAAATTTAATGAAGGAGCTCTAATTCAAGAGCTCCAAGACTATATTGATGATACATATGATGGTCATTATTCAAAAAACCAGTTTCAATCTACTGAGTTTATTATTGATTGTGGTCATGGTATGGGTTTTGCTTTAGGTAATGTTCTAAAATACGCTCAGCGATATGGTAAAAAAGATGGAGCAAATCGTAAAGATCTAATGAAGATCCTACATTATGCTCTTATTGCTCTGCACCAGCACGATTTAGATAATCCAGAAATTAGTTGGAGTGGAGATTTTAGCGATGACTTTACTATTGATTTATCAAATAGTGAAGATATTTCGCTTTCTTCTATGTACAATGTAGATAATATGGATTATAATAGTACTATTATGGTAGATGTGAATGATGGATCTATGACTACCTTAACTTACGGAAACTCTATTGATGACGCTACTCCTGAGGAATGGGATAGCGCTTCGAAAAAAGCAATGGGAAATAAATAATGAAACTAAGTGATGAAACTCTCTCAACATTAAAAAACTTTGCTGGTATTAATTCAAACGTAGTTTTGAATCCAGGCAATACAGTGAAAACAATGTCAGAGTCAAAAACAATTATGTCTTCAGCTACAATCACTGAAGATATTCCAGCACAAATTGGCATTTATGATCTAAATGAATTCCTTGGTGTTGTTAATATGTTTGACGATCCTGATCTACTATTTGATAATGAATTTAAATCAGTTCGTGTAACTGAAGGTAAACGTGCAGTAAAGTATTTCTTTTCTGAACCTTCTATTCTTACTTCACCAAGTAAAGATGTTGTAATGCCTCCATGTGATGTAACCTTTACACTTACAGCAGAAGATATGTCTAATATTCGTCGCGCAGCAAGTGCACTTGGTGTTACTGATTGTGTGATCAAGTGTGAGCCAGGAAGTACGCCACAACTTATCGTTACAGATACTAAAGACTCTACATCAAACTCTTATGAAATTGATCTAGATGATTCGGTTGGTGAAGGTGTAACATGCAACTTTATTTTTAATATTGGCAACTTTAAATTCGTAAATGACGATTATGAAGTTTCTATTTCAAACAAACTAATCTCAAATTTCAAAGCAAAAAATACACCAATTGAATATTGGGTTGCTCTTGAGAAAAATTCAACCTTTGGAGGATAATATAATGGCTGAAGAACAAGATATCGAACTAGGTGTAGAAGACCTAATGAATGCTCTTCGTATTTTTAATAGTGCCACTGAGCGCGGCGCGTTTAAAGCAAGTGAGCTTTCATTTGTTGGTAGAACATATGATAAATTTTCTAATTTTGTAAAGGCGGCCCAAGAGCAACAAGCTCAAATGGAGGCAGCAGCTCAAGAAGTAGAAGAAGAACCAGCACCAGCTCCTAAAAAGACACGAGCAAAGAAAAAAGTAGAAGAACCAGCCGATGGCGGGGAATTCGACGAATAATATGGAAATAAATTCAAAAAAAAATTATGAAAAACTTAAATTGGAGAATACTCTAAAAATGATAGTGAATAATCCAAAAGATCGTGAAACTATTTTGAATGCTATAAAAGAATGGTCTAATTCAGCAACCCGTGTGGCTGCTGAAAAAGATCTTCAAAAAAATATTATTAGTGATTTAGCTGATAAAGTAGACGTTGAAAAAAAGTATCTTAGTAAATTAGCTACAATGTATCATAACCAAAACTTTTCTCAGTTTCAGCAAGAGCGAGAAGAAATTGAAGAATTATATGAATCAGTAACTAGTTAATTAAATGGAATTTTATAAAATATTTCCTACCGTAATAGGACACTCAAGATGTCAAGTTGATGAAAGTATTAACAAAGAAATAAATTCTTTAATAAACTCTGAACTTGAACTTCATAAAGAATATAATTTTATAGTATCAAAAGATAAAAATATTCTAAAAACTACTCAGAATGTTAAAAATTATATTTTAAGTGAAGTTCAAAGTTATGCGCAAAATGCATTAAACTTAAAGAAAAAATTAAGAATTACTCAAAGCTGGATTACAAAACAAACAAGTGAGTCTAATATATTTCAGCATAGACATCAAAACTCTATTATAAGTGGAGCTTTTTATTTAAATATTAATCATAACCAGTCTGGAATTACGTTTTACAAAGATAATGATCTAAAATTAAAATATATTGATTGGATTGAAGATCATGATGAAAACGATTTATATTACGATAAAATTACTTTTAATTGCAATACGTGTGACTTAATATTATTTCCTTCTCACGTGACGCATTCAGTATCAAAAAATAAAAGTAATGAAAACAGATTTTCTCTTTCATTTAATACTTGGTTTGACGAGCCTATAGGAATGTGGGAAAATTTGAATTATTTGGATGTACAATAAATTATTTTTGTTGTATAATATATCTACTATATCATGGAGTATGTGAATGTCTGATTTCCTTTGGGTTGAAAAGTATCGTCCTCGTACAGTTCAACAAACAATCCTTCCTAAATCCCTCAAGGATACATTTTTGCAGATTACATCTACTGGTGAATTGCCTAATATGCTTTTCACTGGTACTGCTGGTGTTGGCAAGACCACCGTTGCTCGAGCTTTATGTAATGAACTCGACTTGGATTATATTCTGATTAACGGCTCGGAAGAGGGAAACATTGACACCTTGCGCAATAAAGTGAAACAGTTTGCCTCCACTGTTTCACTGCATGGTGGCTATAAGGTAGTTATCCTTGATGAGGCTGATTATCTTAATCCTCAATCTACTCAGCCAGCCCTTCGTGGTTTCATTGAAGAATTTGCAAATAATTGTCGTTTCATTCTTACATGTAACTTCAAAAATCGTATTATTGAACCTCTTCATTCTCGTTGTTCAGTATATGAATTTGCAATTCCTAATGACCAAAAGCCCGAAATGGCTGGCCAATTTTTTAAGCGTGCAACAGAAATTCTGCAAAAAGAAAACGTTGAATTTGTACCAGATGCAGTTGCACAACTAATTACAAAACACTTTCCAGATTGGCGTCGAGTTCTTAATGAACTACAACGCTATTCTGTATCCGGTAAAATTGATGCCGGAATGTTGGTAAATCTTTCTGATACCAACATCAAAACTCTTATGAAAACTTTGAAAGATAAAGACTTTAAAGGAATGCGTCATTGGGTTGTTAACAATATTGACACCGAACCTCAAGCAATTTTTCGTAAGATTTATGACTCAATGAGTGAATATATAAAACCACAGTCAATACCACAGCTTGTTTTGATTCTTGCCGATTACCAGTATAAAAATGCTTTTGTTGCAGATCATGAACTAAATGTTGTTGCTTGTATGACTGAAATAATGGCTAATGTGGAGTTTGAATAATGCTAACTGTATACTCAAAAAATAATTGTCCTTACTGTGTAAAACTTAAAAATCAACTTGACAGCTGGAATGTTGAGTATGAAGAAATTAATATTGAACAAAACACTGAAGCAAAATCCTTTGTTGTAGATCAAGGGCATCGCACAGTGCCTATTCTTTATAATGGTATTGAACACATTAAGCATGAAGGCTTAACTAAAAATATGCTACAACAAATTATTGGTGGCTTCTAATATTTACAGGTTTATATTATGAATTTCTTTGATTACCTAAATTCAATTAATTATTCAAAGAAAGACATTATGGTTGATGATATTGCAGAGGATGAATATAATCCTTTTATGGTTAACCGTGGTCTTTCTTATTTTCAAGATACTATTCTTTATGCAAATGAAATGAATAAGTATCACCATCTAGATAATCGTCTTCAATTTGATTTTCTTATAAATATTGTTAGGAAACGCAAGCGTTTTAGCAAATGGTCTAAGAACACAGATCCAGATGCTTTAAGTGTAGTGAAAGAATATTATGGATATAGCAATGAAAAAGCACGTCAAGTTCTGCCGCTACTTTCAGAAAAACAAATTAAAGAACTTCAAATGAGGATGAACAAAGGTGGAAAATAATAATAATAATGAACCAGTTGATTGGTCACCAGCTTCTATGCTGGAAATAACTTTAAATGAACCAGATGATTTTTTGAAGGTAAGAGAAACATTGACTCGGATTGGAGTCGCTTCTCGTAAAGATAGAAAACTTTATCAATCTTGTCATATACTGCATAAGCAAGGTAGATATTTTATTGTGCATTTCAAAGAGCTATTTTTACTTGATTCAAAACCTTCAAATCTTACAGAAAATGATATTCAAAGACGTAATACAATTGCAACATTGCTTTCAGACTGGGGATTGATTTCAATCAGTGATCCATCTGGAGCATCTAATGTTGCCCCATTGCGTCAAATAAAAATTATCTCTCATAAAGATAAAGCTCAATGGGAATTGTGTCCAAAATATAATATTGGTAATAACTAGGAGAAAATTAAATGGAAAATCTGCATAATACACATGACCAATTAAAGGATAAAAACCTTATTAGATTATTATGTGTAGATTCATTTGTAAGTGCTAAAGATACTCTTTATAGAGAAGCAGAGCTTAATCGAGCTAGAGTTAGAGAAATTAACGACCAAAGAAGAATGGCAGGTCAAGAAGATTTATTAGAAACCGAGGCCATTCCAACTTTAGATGAAATTTTAGCTGAAGCTGATAAAATTTTCAACTTTTTTTACACAAAAATGAAAGAAAGTGACATTTAAAGGTTTACATTCGGCTAGAATTATAGTATAATATACTTAGAAATTGGAGAAAACTTATGAAAAAGACAATTCTAGGGATCACTTCTGCTATAGTTCTAGCCGCTTCTACTTCTGCCTCTGCAGGTCAAACCGTATATGGAACTATTACGAATGTAGTAGAAAATTGGACTTACGAGACACGACGTATTCCTACAGAAACATGTAACACAGTTCGTATTCCTATTACAGGTGGATCTTATAGTAATGGATCTTCTGCTGGAGCTGACGCTTTAGCAGGAATGATTATTGGTGGTATTCTTGGAAAAGGTTTATCAGGTAATGATAAAGGAGCTGCGGCAGGAGCTGTAATTGGCGGTGTCATTGGAGCTGATAAAAGCCAAGGGCGAGTTCAACACTCAGGTCCATCTTATCGTGAAGAATACCGTTGTCATACAACATATGAATACACTAGAGAATCAGTACAAGCTGGTTACATTGTAGATTATATGTTTGAAGGTTACTTATACCAATTTACTACATTTAAGCGATATAAAGCTGGAGATAAAATCAGATTGAATATCAGGGTTTCACCAGTTAACTAGCTTATTTGTATAAATATAATTGAGAATGCGGATAGTCCGGTTCTCTTTATTCATCTTGCTTGATCAAAAGGAGATAACAATGACAGGCGTAAAAGTAAATACACTATTCCCACGTTCATCTTTCGTAGGATTCGATCACTTATTTAATGAATTAGACCACGTCGCAAGACACGCGAATGATTCATATCCACCTCATAACATTCTAAAAACTGGTGAGAACGATTATCTAATCGAGCTTGCGGTTGCTGGTTTCACGAAAGAAGAACTAACTATTGAAGTTAAAGATCGAACTTTGACAGTTGAGGGTTCACATGTATCAAAAGGTCGCGAGTATATTCACCGCGGTATTTCCACGAAGAAATTCAAACGCACCTTTAGGCTGTCTGAGTACGTACAAGTACACGGAGCAGATCTAGTGGATGGCATCCTTGCAGTAGAATTGAAGGTAGTCATTCCGGACGAAATGCGTCCTCGTAAAATTGAAATTGGAAAATTTAACGAGGTCGAAAATGACACAACACATATTGACACTAAGCAACTACTTAACGAGTCCAATTGAGGGCTTATTAGATTCACTTAAAGAACTGAGAAAATCTTGGGAAGCTCACCAAGCGGTAAGACAAACAGAAAAAGAACTAAGATCTTTAAGTGATCGCGAACTAAATGATATTGGTATTGCAAGAGGCGATATCTATTCAATTGCTAGAGGAGACACTACAATGTCTCGCGTTAATGCAGAAGAAAACTCAAACTTAAAAGGATGGGTATAATGACTGCAATTGCAATTAAATACGTAGCAAATCCATTATCAGGTTTTTGGGCATCACTATGCCACTTCGGGGAAGTCGTGGGATATGCAAGAGCCGCTTCAGAATTAGCACGTTTAGGCTATTATGAAGAATCAAAAAATTGCATGATGATGCTTAAAAAGATAAAAGGTGAAAAGTAGTTAACCTTGGAGGGGCTGGACTCTGGCCCCTCAAATCACAACACAGACACAGGAGATTATTATGTCTAATCCTTATCAAATCCGTACAGATATTCTTGCAATGGCGAAAGAAATGCTAGACAAGCAATATGATATGCAAATGACCCTTGCTCATCAAGCAATGGACATGTACAAAGAGAACGCAGAACAAGCATTAGAAGCTTATCAAAAATACGTTCCAAAAGCAATTACCCCAGAAGAAATTAAAGAGCAAGCTGAAAAACTTTATGAGTTTGTTTCAGAAAAGAAATAATGAAATTAAAGAGGGCTTCGGCCCTCTTTTTACATAGGAATTTATTATGATTAAAATTGTACGACTAAAATCAGGCGAAGAGCTACTAGGTGAACTAACAATTAATGAAGATGTTTTTTCAATGAAAAATGTTTCTCTTATTGTTCCAACAGAAAAAGGAATTGGCCTTATGGATTATATGCCATATTCCACAGTTCCGGAAAAAGGACTTGATATTACTTCTGATTTTGTTGCATGGGCTGTAGATCCAGTTGAAGGATTACTTAAGCAATACCAGCAAATTCACTCAAAATTAATTACTCCAAACCAAACTATTATCACATAACGTGTTTACATCCACTCAAAAATTTGATATAATAGATCTTATATTATTGGAGGTAAACCTTTGGAATTCTATACTAACGTAACTCGTTACGGAAACAGTCTTCTTTATCGTGGCTACAAAAACGGTAAACGTTTTGAAGACCGTATTAAATTTTCACCAACACTTTATGTACCAGATCCAAATGGTACAGCGTATACTATGAATGGTGTACGCGTATCTCCTCTTTTATTTGATACAATGAAAGAGGTGAAGGAATACCAAATGCGTTGGCGCGATGTTGGTGGCGCAGATAAAACACTATATGGCCAAACTAACTTTGTGTCATCTTTCATTCAAGAAAAATTTCCAGATAATATTGAATTTGATCGTGATCTAATTAATGTTTCCACGATTGATATTGAAGTTGCTTCTGATGATGGATTCCCAACTCCTGAAGAAGCAAATTATCCAGTGATTTCTATCACGATTAAAAACAACATTGACAACATTTATTATGTGTGGGGACTATATGATTACAATCCTTCAAATTGCATCGTTGATGGTATTAATGCCAGCAATGTATCTTACGTTAAGTGTAACGATGAACGGGAGCTCCTCCTTAGGTTCTTGGCTCACTGGAATTCTGACCGCCAGTGCCCTGATGTCATTACAGGCTGGAATACTCGTTTCTTTGATATTCCGTATCTTGTAAATCGTATCACAAAAATTTGTGGCGACGAAATGGTTAAAAAGATGTCGCCGTGGGGTGTGGTAAATCCACGCTCTGTAACAACTCAAGGTCGTGAACAACAATACTATAATCTCGAAGGTATTGCTTCTCTCGATTATCTTGAACTCTTCAAAAAGTTTGGATATTCATATGGCGCTCAAGAATCATATAAACTTGACCATATTGGTCATGTGGTTCTTGGTGAGCGCAAACTTTCTTTCGAAGAATTTTCATCTCTTCATTCTCTTTATAAACATGACTTTCAAAAGTTTATTGATTACAACATTAAAGACGTCCAACTAGTTGATCGACTCGAAGATAAGATGGGTTTGATTACTTTGGCCTTGACTATGGCTTATCGTGGTGGTGTAAACTATACAGACACTCTTGGTACTACCGCTATCTGGGATTCAATTATTTATCGAGATCTATGTCAACAAGGTGTAGTAATTCCAGCTATTGAAGATAAATTCAAGTCAGATTATCCAGGTGGCTATGTAAAACCACCACAAATTGGCCTACATGAGTGGGTTGTTTCATTTGATTTGAATTCACTATATCCAAACATTATTGTCCAATGGAATATGTCGCCTGAAACTATTGTTGAAGGCGTTCGTGAGGATATGGATCCAGACAAAGCTCTTGCTGGTAGGTTTACAAAGCATAAGGGTGATTATGCACTTGCTGCAAATGGTGTTTATTTCTCTAAAGACAAGCAAGGTGTATTACCTAAAATCATTGTTGATTATTACAATGAACGTAAAGCAGTTAAAAAGCTTATGCTTCAATCTCAACAAGAACTAGAAACAATTGATAAATCAAATGTTGTTGACAAGTATCGTGTTGAACGTGATATTGCTCGATATGAAAACCAACAAATGGCAATTAAAATCTTGTTGAACTCTCTTTATGGCGCTCTAGGTAACAAATACTTCCGGTATTTTGATTTGCGGGTTGCTGAAGGTATTACCTTAACTGGCCAAACCGTGATTCGCTGGGCTGAACGTTCAGTGAATAAATTCATGAATAAAATTGTTGGCACCACAAATAAAGATTATGTAATTGCAATTGATACCGATTCTGTTTATGTTAACTTTGGCCCACTTGTTGAAAAATACGTTGCTGAAAACGAAGTACAAACAATTGACCAAATTTGTGTAGATCAGTTTCAGCCAATGCTTGAACGTTCATATGATGAACTATTTCAAATGTTCAATTGTTATATGCCTCGAATGGTTATGGAACGTGAAGCCATTGCTGATCGTGGTATCTGGACTGCCAAGAAACGCTATATTCTAAATGTACATAACAATGAAGGTGTTCAATATGCTCAACCAAAACTTAAAATCATGGGCATTGAAGCAATTAAAAGTTCTACACCTTCGGTATGCCGTGATGCTCTAAAAGAACTATTCAAGGTTATTGTAACTGGTGATGAAAATGCTACTCAAAAAGCTATTCAACAGTTCAAAGAATACTTTACGTCACTTCCACCAGAAAATGTTTCTTTTCCACGTGGTGTAAATGATGTGACTAAATGGTCTCGTAAACGTGATGGTATCTATGCGAAAGGTACTCCAATTCATGTTCGTGGCGCACTTCTTTATAATCATCACGTAAAAGACAAAGGCTTAGATCGTAAATATACTCTAGTTCAAAACGGTGAAAAAATCAAATTTTGCTATTTGAAAATGCCTAATCCAATTCGCGAAAATGTAATTTCTTTCCCAGACTTTTTACCACAAGAATTACAGCTGCATAAATACATTGACTACGATATGCAGTTCCAAAAGACATTCCTTGATCCAATTGAACCTATTCTCGATGCTATTGGTTGGTCAGTTGAAGAAAAGGTTTCAATCGAAGATTTTTTTGCTTAGGAAAATACTATGATGACACAAGAAAAAATTAAAAACCGTATTTCAATTCTAAAAACACGACATAAAGAATTACATAAAGTTATTGAGGCTTTAGAAGCCGAAAGAGCTCCAGCTGATTCTATTCGAAATCGCAAAAAAGAAAAGCTTGGATTGAAAGATCAGATTGATTCTCTTACTTCTCAACTAAAATAACTGTTTACATTCTCTTATTATTGGTGTATAATAAACTATACATAATGGAGAGACATATATGTTTAATGAAGTTCAAGGGAAAGTTTTAGATACCGTAACTATTGGTCCTAAGAAAAATCCAGGAACGGCGCTTAGATTATTAAAAACCAAAAAGGGTAACTTAATTATCCAATCTTGGAGTAATATAATGGATGCTTGGACAATTATGTATCGCTATGGCGACATACAAAAACAATGGGATTCATGGAAAAGAATAGAGGCTAGTATTAATGACCGTAAAAAAACTAAGCGAAAACCGGTGGGTTCTGGAAGTAAAAGAAAATCAAAAGACAAAAGAGCTGTATCTTGAATTTCCAGACGAAGCTTTAAATCAAGTTGGCTGGGATGCAGGTGATACCATTCTTTGGGAAGAACTTCCAAATGGGAATTGGTCGCTAAGTAAGAAAGAAGAATCATGAACTTTATATTTGACGTTGATGGTACACTTACTCCTAGCCGAGGAATTATGAATTCACATTTTGAAAAATTCTTTTTAGAATTTATTCAACGCAACAACGTACACTTAGCAACTGGTTCTGACTATCCTAAAACTATTGAGCAAGTTGGAAAAGAAATATGTGAATCAGTTTCAACTTGCTTTAATTGCTCTGGTAATTCTGTTTGGAAGAATGGCGTCGAAATACGAAGAAACGATTGGGAACTAGAAGAATTACATAGAAATTTCTTTGAAGCTAAACTTTCAGAAAGCAAATTTAA
>Ga0213865_10001218_pt1 | contig 16967 bp, 23 predicted proteins | sample PICome_6_FD_160100 | JGI IMG/M metagenome (GOLD analysis project Ga0213865, IMG submission 160100) | Coastal seawater microbial communities near Pivers Island, North Carolina, United States - PICO282 | ecosystem: Environmental > Aquatic > Marine > Coastal | place: USA: North Carolina...
TCACGAACAAGAATCAACTTCTCACGAACAAGAATCAACTTCTCACGAACAAGAATCAACTTCTCACGAACAAGAATCAACTTCTCACGAACAAGAATCAACTTTACATAGAGAAGATTCATCTTCTCATGAAGAATCAACTTCTAACGAAAAAGAATCAACTTTACATAAAGAAGATGAATCTTCTCCTAAAGAAAATGAAAATGAAAAAGATATAGAAAATGACAAATACTCTGTTTTAGTTGATGAAAAGTTTTTGTATACAGATGAGTTAAAACAATGTAAAGAATACATAAACAAAATTATAGATGAAATGATATTTTTGTATAGCTTTGATTATAATTGTTATACTCAGCAACTAAATCAAGACACAACACTAATAGTTGGTAAATATAAAAATTTTATTGTAAATTACGATAAAACATTGTGTAAAATTAAACTAACAAAAACAGTAATTAAAGATAAGATAGTATAGTTAAATGAATGATTTAGCATTAAAAGTGATAAATAGTATAAAACAAGATATTGACGATAACAATGTGTCTATTGAAAAGCATAAACTTTTATTGGATTTTTATATTAAATATAAAGCAGCTGATGAAAATAAACAGTTAGATTTTTTAGAACAAGATTTTAGCAACACAGACATTAAACGATTTATAACACTAGGTTGGTACATTAATTTTTTATATGAAAATAAAATCGATTAAAATATTCATTTATAAGTCAATATAATAGATCTTATAAATGAAAAATACCTTAACAAAATTTGATATAGTTAAAATAATTGGGTTAAGAGCTGAACAATTAGACAATGGAGCTCCTTCGTTTTTAGACATTGAAAAATTAGGTTTAACAGATTCTTTTAGTATAGCTACAAAAGAATTTGAAAATGGAAAAATACCTTTTATCATAAATAAAAAAATATCAAAAAATATCATTAAAAAAATACCTATTTTACATATGTGAAACTAGTTTAATTTGATGAGTCACTATATAAACTAGGAATAGAACTAGCCGAACTATAAACACTAGAATTAGATACACTACGATTAGATGGACTATAAACACTAGAATTAGATACACTAGAATTAGATACACTAGAATTAGATACACTAAGATTAGATGAACTGTAAACACTAGAATTAGATACACTATGATTAGATGGACTATAATGTGAGTTGTTTTCACTATCTTTAATTGCTAATTTCTGATTTTTGTTAAAAAACAAAAATAGTAATGTTAGTATAACAAACACTAATATATATTTCCAATTTTTTTGTAAAATTGATAATATGTTAAATGATTTATTGTTTTCTTTAGTTAATTTTTCTTCATCATACCTTTCGATAGTTTGTTTGTTAAGTGTAACTATTACTTCACATGGTTCATTATCGATAGCTTTTAAGATTAAATAATAGTTTATAAAATCTCGATTTTTGTTAGCAATTACTTGACCCTCAAATTCACCATTAATCGAGGGTTTATACTCATAATTATTTTCATCTAATAAATTTTGGTCTATAATTGATGCTAAAAATTCTTTTTTGCTAGTAGATTCTACTTTGAAACTGATATCAAAATTAACACTCTCATCGTTAAGATCTATCAGTTGCTCACGGTTAGTCAATATATATAAATTTTTTAATTCTGACATAATACTATTTCTCCTTAATTTATAATCTTTAAACAAAAAATAAATATAATTATTTAAAAGTGTTTGTTATTAGATTAAATGAGAAAGAAAATTAAAGTAAACAAAGTTCCATTGAACACCAAAAATTTCGCATCCGTTCAACAATTTCAAAGATTGCCTGTATTATACTTAGAATTGATAGAAAATAAAGACAAAATTAAACAAGAACTAGTCAATAAACCATATCAAAACAATTCTCAACAAAATAATTATAACCAAAACAATTCTCAACAAAATAATTATAACCAAAATCAATTATATACTAGAGAAAATCGTAATGAAAACTATAGGGAAGAGTTTGATAGAAGTCGTAGTAGAAGTAATAGTTATGAAAGAAGCAGAAGCCGTAGTATAAGTCGTAGCAGAAGTCTTAGCAGAAGCCGTAGCAGAAGTCTTAGCAGAAGCCGTAGCAGAAGTCTTAGCAGAAGCCGTAGCAGAAGTCTTAGCAGAAGTCTTAGCAGAAGCCATAGCAGAAGCCATAGCAGAAGCCGTAGTAGTGATAGAAGTCGTAGTAGTGATATAAGTCGTGGTAGAAGTCGTGGTAAAAGTCGTGATAGAAGTCGTGATAGAAATCGTAATAGAAATCGTAATAGAAGTGAAAATGGTGAGTCTGTTGATTCAAATCTAAAAAGTATGCTTAAAAAAAATAAGTACGAAAAAAAAAAACATAATAACAGATCAAGATCTATTAACTACAATGTTCCTACTTTAAATGAACTAGAACAATGTGGTCAATATGTTCCAAAAAAAGAATTAATGAATATGAATAACTATTCGTTAAATCAACAGCAATCAGAAAATAGTAAAAGGGAACTGTTATTTAAGTTTGATATGCTTCGTAAAAAATACAGTACTTCTGCTATACCTGAGTTTACAATTCATAGCGATTTAAATGTAATGGAACAAGCTTACAATGATACTTTACGAAGAATATCATTGGATTCATCTGTTGAAAACTACAAAAAGTTTTTAATTTACGGATTTATGGGTTGTGAATTTGTGTTTGGTAATTTTTTGGGTTTTGACATGAAAGGATTTACACAACAGCAATTATCTTCTATGAATTCTTATGAATCATTGCTTATAGAACTAGGTGAGAAAAACTATGTTCCAACTGGTAGCAATTGGTCTGTTGAAGTAAGACTTTTAGGTTTAATTGTTGTTAATGCGGCAGTGTTTGTAATTTCTAAGATGATATTTAAAAAGACGGGTACAGACATGTTAGGGATGTTGAATAGTTTTAGTAGTCAAGTAAATATGGAAGCTCCTAAACCAAAAATGAAAGGACCTAATATAGATTTAGATAATTTATAGTCAATTTATATTATTAACCTAATATAAATGGCAACTGAATATAAGCAAAATAATGATGACCAATATTATGAAGATATATTTCAACAAGACAGAGATGTTAGACCTTCTGTGTATGCATTTCAAAGAGTAGGTGTAGGAAATGTATTGGGTTCTGATAAAATCACATATAAAGATACGATTAATTTTTTTTTACAAAAGATAGAAATTTTGTCTCAAGAATTAAAAATTCTAAGGGGTGATTTACTTACAATTAGGACTCTAGTTGAAAAAAATAGGGATCTTAATGTAGAATTTAAAAATCCTCTTGCTTTTATGTTAGGTTACTTTGCGACTGACGGAGGTCGTATATTTCAAAACGAAAATTTAAAAAAAGTTAAACGAATACTTAGTATTAAACAAGACGACAATGTTACTTTGCCAGATGTGATAAGATATGGTAGATTGTTAATAAGAATAGAAAAATAAAAATTTAAACAAATATAATATTTTTAAAATGGATGATAATATTGAAAAATCTATAGAATCATTGAGAAATAGAGTTAACGAAATAACATATAAATACGACAATAATCTACTAAAATCATCAGAGAAATCCCAAATACTAAAAAAAATAAGTAGTATTTTGTTAAATAAGTATGTTATTGCTTTTGTAATCATTATGATAACATTGATCGTCATAAAACCAAAATTAATAACAAACAATAAAAAACAGATAGTAGTTAAAAAATTGATATTATTTACTTTATTATTGAATGTTATTATGTTTGTAGTATGGAAGTACAAATATTTGGTGATAAATATGTTTTAAATTTATTTATTATAAATAATAAATTTAACAGATAACTTAAAAATTACTTGGATTTTTTCTTGGGTTTTCTTGCTTTTCGTGGTTTCTTAGCTTTAGTCTTAGGTTTCTCTTCTACTACAGGTGCTTCTTCTACTACTACTTCTTCTTCTACAGGTGCTTCTACAGGTGCTTCTACTACTTCTTCTACTACTTCTTCTACTACTTCTTCTACTACTACTTCTTCTACAGGTGCTTCTTCCTGCTTTACAACAACAGGTACTTGTTTTTTATTCATAAGTGCAAGTTCCTTTTTGTATCGAAGTTTATCTTTTTCTACTTCGCTGTCTAGAGCTTTCATTTCTTCTAGTCTATTGCCATTCTTTACATCATTTAAAAATTCCTTCCAAAGTCGTGCTAATTCAACAGTAATGTCTTTTGAAACTAAGTTAGGTTTAGAAGTTTTGACACTTTCTCTGTGATTTTTACAAAAAATGATATAAGAACATACAGGCTTTTTGGGACTCTTTCTTAGTGCCTTTTCCTTCAAATAGGCCTGTCTTTCTTCATTCGCTTCTTTGAGTAGTTTCTTTAACAGCTTTTTGTCATCAGCCTTTTTACTTTTCTTGAATTTTTGCCATCTTTTTCCTAGTTCACTTGTTACATTGGCTTCGGTATATGTTTTATTAGATTTATCCCAATCATCTTTAACTACTTGCCTGTTAAGATTACAAAACAAAATATATGCTGTCTTGGTCTTTTTTAGTTTTTGCTGATTGTTATTTTCACCAGATAATACATTACCCATTTTTTTCCTCATCTTTTGAGATTTCCATTCATTTACTAATTGTTCATTATTAGAACTTTTTAGAAAATTTAACACTACTCTATTAAGTTGATTCAATGTTGTTGTTAAAGACATTATTTTTTAATATTAATTTTGTTCTTAAATAATAATTAATTTGTGTTTATTATCGTTTTTATTTCGTGTAAGTCTTCTTTTTGGTATCCCCATCGTTTATACCATTCAGAACCATAGTTTTCTTTCATCTTTTGTTGTTCTGTTTGAGACAAAAGTGAAATATGATAGCCACTTTCTACTAATTGTAGAGTATCATCTACGATCGTAGAATTATTAAGTATTACATTGTTTTTAAAGTCTACAGTGTTGTATATTTCTTTTCCCATTGTATCGTATCTCGCTTTTTCTTGCGGAGATAGATTTTTCTTAGCTTTTTCTACAATTTTTTCTAATGAATAATCTAAAGACATTTTAGTAAAACAATTCAAATATTTAAATTATTTTACTAACTTAAAAACAACAAAACAATTATTAAATATACTATGTTTAAAAATCATTTATTTAGTATAATTATAATGGTAATTATTGTTATAATTTTTATTTATTTCTACATAAAACACAATAAACTATTAGACATTTTACATACAATACAAAACAATGTAGATAAAAATACACAAGCAATTGAAGAACATCGACAAAATTATACAGTATTTTCACCTCCTGTTGTTACTAGTAGACCTTCTGATACTATTTCTGTTGTTACATCTAATTATGATGATGAACTGGCAGAAGAATTGAAAGAATTAGAAAATAACAGAAGACTCGAAACTATTGAAGAAGTACCTGAACAACTAACAGAAACCCTTAAAGAAAAATCTGTTGCTAATGATATTTATCAAACTTTGTCTGGCAGCACGACTGAAAACACAACTGAAAACACAACTGAAAATATGACTGAAAACACAACTGAAAACACAACTGAAAACACAACTGAAAACACAACTGAAAACACAACTGAAAACACAACTGAAAATATGACTGAAAATAGCATGACTGAAAAACCAGTTGATAAAGTAGAAGAATCCATTCCTAACATTGTAGAAAAAACTATGACACTAGTTATAGAAGAATGTGTCTTTAATGTAGAACAACTCATTGATAATAAAGACTCTGAACCCAAGATTGTAGAATTAGATTATTAATTATCATTATTTAATATATTATCATTAATTAATAAATAATGATAATATCAACATTGTTAATGGTTAAAAATGAGGAAAAAAGAATTAATGTAACTTTAGAAAGTATAAAAAATATAACTGATTCAATCATAGTATATGATACTGGTTCAACAGACAATACGATTGAAATAATTGAAACATTTTGTGAAAGCAACAACATTATACTACATCTTAAACAAGGAACTTTTGTTAATTTTGAAATCTCTCGGAATGAGTCACTTGATTTTGCTAACACTATAAAAGACATAGATTTTTTAATACTTTTAGATTGTAATGATGAACTTAAAACTGATAAACAGACACTACTAAATTTATTGACTACACACAAAAATGAAAAAGGATTTTTTGTTAATCAAGAATTATATAATGGAATAGGTAACACAACTAGCTGGAATAACATAAAAATAATTAAACATAATAGTGGATGGAGATATAAAGGTGTCGTACATGAATTTATATATAATTTAACATACGACTATTATAAATTAGTAACATTTCCTAAACAACAAGTAAAAATTTTTCAAGATAAATTAGCAGATGATTTTAAATCAGTATTTAGATATAGTAAAGACAAGGATTTGTTATACAATGAATATTTAAAAAATCCTAATGACACTAGAACTATCTACTATTTAGCCCAAACATATGAATGTTTGGGTAAAATAAAATCGGCATATGATTACTATAAAATTAGGTCATATAAAGATGATTACATTGAAGAAAAGTTTCTTGCAACATACAAATGTGGTTTATTATCTCAACAACTCAACTATACTTGGGAAACTAGCTTTAATTGGTACATTAAAGCATTTGAAATAATTGAAAGAGCGGAACCTTTGGTTAAAATAGCTGATTATTATAAATCTAAACAAAAATGGGTTTTGTGTTATATGTTTTCTGAAACTGCTTGTAAGATTAAATATCCAGAAAGCTGTAAATTATTTGTAGACAAGTTTATGTATGACTATTCTAGATGGCAAATATTAAGTGTTTGTGCATGGTACAACCGTTCATATGATGTAGGTAAAATGGCTTGTTTAAATTGTATAAACCATGGTTTTGATAAAGAAAATAATATTAAAAATCTAGAAATATACAATAATTCTCAAGTTTAATCTGAAAATTCTTCTTGGTCTTAATCTGAAAATTCTTCTTGGTCTTGATCTGAAAATTCTGTATCTGAATTTTCTACCAAAAGTGTATCATCTAGTAGTAAATCATCTTCTTGCTCTTCTTCTTGCTCTTCTTCTTGTTCTTCTTCTTCTGAAATAATATCTTCTTCATCAAATAAATTTTCATTAGTAGTATTAGTATTTAAATTATCTGGTATTATATATGAAAATTTCTTGTCCCGACATATTTTAATATCTTGTTGTGTTAAACTATCTATATTGCCATTTACATTTTGTTTACCAATAACTTTCTTTGTTTTATTGTCAAAAACTAAACTTGTTTCGAAATGTTCAAAATTGTTAAACTTATTTCTTTTAATAACTATTATTTGTATATTTTCACTAATGCTATTTAATATTACATTTTTTGGTTTACTCTCATTCTTTTTACTTACATTATTTTCTAGTATATTATCAATTAAAACACTCTTTTTCCCAGAACATTTAACTTTTAATTGCTTACATATCTGTTTAAGTTCTTTGACTGACAATTTATTTAATTCTTCACTTGAAAAGCTTAAATTTTCAGTGTATTTTTGTGATAATTCATTCATGTTAATGTTGTATTTTTCCGAAATTTTATTAATATATGTTTCAACTATGGTGTTATTAATATTAGACATAATTATATATATTTATTTAATTATATTTTTCAAAATCATTTTTAATTTATAACTAATAATATTTAATATAAATTATTAGTTATGTATGAATTTGAAAAAACTTTGTGTTTAAATTGCGAAGGAAAAGGTTTAGTTAAGTGTAAAATAATACTGTGTAAGAATTGTAACGGTAATAAATGTTGTTATTGTCCTAGCGAAAGCGGTTACAATCAAACAGGATACAAAGAATGTTTTAAATGTATCGGCAGTGGTTTAGTCATAACACAAACAAAATACAGTAATTTAAAAAAATAAACATTTAAAATAGTAAAACTATTATGGACTCTATAATTATATCAGAAAAAAATAGAGTTTTATTAGAAATTAAATCAATAGAAAAAGCTATACAATTTGATAATAATAAACTAATTAGACTTAAAAACACCAGAGATAACCGCGATGCACAGTTTTATTTAGTACAAAAAGATAAAATAAATGACACTAACATAGAAAGAAACAATCGTTTACAACAACTAAAACAGATACTTGAACAACTAAATAATGGTATAGTAAATCAAGATATATTAGATCAGAGAGATATTCAACACAATCAACATAAACAACAAGAAGACAAAATTAACAAAGAAAAAATCATAAAAAAACAGAAAGAAGTTAAAAAGAAAGAAAAACAAAAAGAAGAATACAAAAAAAACAGAGAATATTTTAGACAACAAAGATACAAAGAAAAAACTATAAACCGATACAATCAATACTTCTATAAAAACCAAGAAAAAATACCTAAATATATACTAGATAATCTGAAAAATATGCCTAGCAACAAAGGATATATTTACAACGATATATGGTGTTTTGGAGAACTTCCAGCAGAACCAAATAAACCTGTATACTTATACAAAAAACAAAAAAACATTTTAATTATTCAGGAATTTACACCCACACAACACAAAATATTTCACAAAATTAACAAAAAGAAAAAATTAATATCTTCAACACCGAGAGAAAATAAATTAATTAAGAACTTACACGGATATATATAATATTATTTAAGGAATTAATGTCATATTATAGATATATATAATATGACACTAACTATTGAAAAAATCCAAGAATTTATTGATAATAAAAAAGTATATAAAAGTGATAGCTTGGAAAATTTAAAAATTTATCACTATTCAGAATGTAATGACGACAGCGACATTTTACTTAAACAGTGTAGAGGTGTAGTTTGTGATAACAACAGCATAGTGTTAAATACACTTTTTTATAACTACACATACAGCCATTTAGATGTTCCATCAGATGTATTTTCCTATCTAGAAAATAACTTTAATGATTTAAAGTTGTATGTTTCTGAAGAAGGTACATTGCTGCGATTGTTTTACTTAAACAATCGATGGTACACTTCTACTTTTAAGAAATTTGATGCTTTTAAAAGTAAATGGGCATCGAGACAAACATTTGGACAACTATTCATACAAGCACTATATCAACAAAGTCAAACCAATAAAAAACTAAAAAAATCTTTAGGTGATGATGTAACAATTGATAATGTTTACAAGAAATTTCTAGATACATTATCAACAGATAAACAATATGTATTTTTACTTAGGAATGATATCGAAAACAGAGTAGTATGCTATACAGAAGAAAAACCCACCATGTATTATGTAACTACAATCGAAAACAACCAGTTACTACAAGAAAACATTAATATTGACGGAGTTAAACAATTACAATTCAAAAATATAGATGAAATGTTTTCATATGTTGACATAAATAATTACAACTTAAATCAAGGAGTAATTGCTTTCGCACCAAATGGTTATCAATACAAAATTTTACATAACGATTACATTAAACTGTTTAACATGAGAGGAAACCAACCAAGTATTAAATATAGATATTTACAAATCAGACAAGATAGAGTTGGTGTAGATATGTTTTACTATTTATATCCTTTATATATTCCTTTGTTTAAAGAGTATGAAGACATACTCTTTCAGATAAGCAAAGATATCCATGAACTATACATGAATAGATTTGTTAAAAAATTATGGACTGTCATAGATCCTATCAAATTTACAATTGTCAAAAAGTGCCACGAATGGCATAAAACAAACAAAAAAAGAAACATAGTAACTCGTCAAGTAATTTATAAAATGCTTACACAGCAAGAACCTACATTTCTTAACAAAATTATTAAAGATTTTAAATATAATGCCAACAAAAACTTAAAAAATACGGAAGCAACCACACAAGAAGCAACCACACAAGAAGCAACCACACAAGAAGCAACCACACAAGAAGCAACCACACAATAAGTAACCACACAAGAAGCAACCACACAATAAGTAACTAATAAGATTACACACATTTAATTATTATATAAGTATTACAATCCATATATAAATGGAAAATATATGGATTGCTAGTTTTGATATAGGAAAAAAGAATTTTAGTTTTTATATAGAAAAGATTAATACACCACAACTTAAAACAATTAAAAACATTAATAAAAAAATTAGATATAATGCTGATGGGACTTGTACTAATGACTTTACCAATATATTAACTGATATTTATAAAAATGGTGAAAAAGTTTTGTTAGAAAATGTTGATTTAACCTATAATTGCGATAAAAAAGCTTATTTAGATCCTGAAACTATGTTTAACATGTATGATACATTAGATAGTTTTAGTAAATATTGGGATAAATGTTCTATATTTTTGATAGAAAAGCAAATGTCATTTGGAAAAAATAACAATACAATGGCAATAAAGCTAGGGCAGCATTGTTGGTCATATTTTTGTTTTAAATATGGTCGATTCAAAACTATAATTGAGTATCCTGCTTACAACAAAACACAAGTACTAGGTGCTCAAAAGAAACAATACAAATACAATGGAAAACTAAAATACAAATCTATATCTAAACCTGAAAGAAAGAAATGGTGTATAAACAAAGCAATTGAAATTTTAAATTTGAGAAATGATATAGAAACTATTAGTGTAATTGATAGTTGTAAGAAAAAAGATGATTTATGTGATGTGATTTGTCAATTACAAAGCTTTAAATACTTGAATTTTGTTGATGTGTAAATATGTTTTAAATATAAAATATATTTTAATACAGATGTCTTGTTGTAATAATTGTAAAAAACTTGAAAAAATGTTATGGTTTTCAAATATGAAAAACAGAATGTATCATAATATAATTGTAAACAATACTAACATAAAATTAGATGATTTAGATTTTGAAGATCAACTAAACACCAAAATTGATTATGAAGATGAGTCAGATAACAATAGTTGTTTTGAACATATAATTGAACCTGATTCTGATAAAGAGTATTCTGTTATTGAACTTGATGATAATCCTGAAAATGAGTCTAAAACACCTTCTCTACCACCTATTTTAGAAACACAAAACCAAACACAAAACCAAACACAAAACCAAACACAAAACCAAACACAAAATAAAAAAGCTGATTTAGATGATAATATAACAGAAATACTAACAGAAACAAACAAATTGATATCAAAGAAAATTTATAATAAACCATTACAAAATATAAAACGAGATATTATAGCATTAACTAATAATTTTCCAATATCAACACAACAATACATAGAAATTTTGATAAAAGTTGTAAATATAGCTAAAAATATATTTGTTAAGAAAAAGTTTGTTAACAAAAAAATAGATAAAATATTATACAATAGTTTTTTGTCTAATTTAGATGGTAGATTGATAAGTTATGGTGATTTCTCTAACTTAATTATAGATTGTGATGATATAGATTTTTTAACACGACTCATTAAAAATAATATAGAAAATGACATAGTACAATGCCATTTTAACATAAATTACCTATTAGATAAGTTTAATAATTACATATTAGTAATATTACCTATAAAAGAAATATTGAACATGTTAATAACAAATTATTTAACGGTTCCAAACATAGTATATGTTAATTTTTCAGAAACAAATGATAAATATAGTTTTTATGTGATTAATAGTATCGTTGATGGAAAAAGAGAATGGAAATTTGACTGTTACTTAGAAGACTTAAGTAATCAGATAATTGATAAGTTTTTACCTACTATGATAACATACTTTAGAAAACTATATAAAATGATATACAAAGACAATGTATATCGTACGGACTACAACAAACAATGTGAACTTTCACAATGTGATTGTGAACAGTTGTTAGAAAATATAGTAGTCTTAAGCAAACCTTACAATTTCACACTAATGCTACAAAATATAATAATTGAAAAATCTACATATGTTTACACAGATGATGATACATTTAACATAAAAAAGAATAGTGTGTTATCAAAAGACTTATTTGATAATACAAAAAAAATAAACAACACAACAACAAACATATCACAAATTTTTGATAACATAACACAGCAACAACAACTAGAATTAGTTTAAGCATAACATGAAGAATAGTGACCTTTTTTACCGCACCGAATACAATAATTATATTTAGTTTTTGTATTTTAATCATAACCATAAAAATCATTAGATATTATTAATAAATTAATAATATTTTAAAAACAAGTTATAATTTATACTACTCCATTTTTAGATTCTACTACTCCGCCTATTACTCTGTCTACTACTACATCATCTTCGTGTTGTGTTGAAGATGATAGTGATATAGAATTAAGTTCAATTTCGTCTTGTTCTACATCATCATCGATTCCGGGTAGTCTAACATCTTCAACCATAAATTTGATAAAATTGTCTTGTTGTTCTTGCTGATCTAAACCAGAATGTTTACGAGCTTCCATATATTTTTCAAAATACTGATCTCTAAAGGTAGGATTTTCAATATCTAGTTGTTCTATGGATTTTCTAGTCTTGACAATAATTCCTTTAATTTCTTCCATTTTTTTAATATGTTCTAGATATGTCCACGAAAGTTGTGCCTTCTTGACTTGAAGTGTGATATAATTCTCATAAGGATCTGCAACTATCTCAGAAACTCCATCATCTTCTTGTGCCTTTTTAGATTCTGCTAAAAGTGCTTCTTCTTTTTCTTTGATTTCTTGCATAGTTTTTAATTCTTCATCTCTTTTATCTTTAATACTTTCTGACATATTCTTAACTACTTCTTTTTTGATGTCTACCTCATTTGTTTCAGCAGAATAACTAGAACTATTTGTAATAGGAAAAGGTCTACCTACATATGTATGAAAAATTTGGTGGTAAGAATCAACATTTCTAATTAGATATTCAGCTCTCTCGTTTGATTCTAGAGTTGTATCATAATTTCCTCGTAGTTTTGCAAAACCATACACACCATTACTATTAGGTGTAGCACCTTTAGCAGGAACAAAAGAAATCAAACCATATCTCTGTAACTGAATTGGTGGATCAGCAAATAACCTTTCAACTTTTGGGAACTTGTCAACAAAAGCTGTATTGTTGTTTTCAGTCATAGCTACACTAGTTTGTTCGGTTGTTAGAGGTGGAACATTTTGATTTGGTCTCCAATTGCTGCTTCTATCTCTGTCTTGGGGTGATGTTAAAGAACTTTCTTGTAAATTACTCATTATTTGTATTTATTACATAACACTAATATTTAAACCATAATTATCTCGACTTAAAGTCTATACCTAAATTGTATACCCAATAATAATAAAACTAAAGCAAACACCATTAACAAACTTATTAAAACTATATTAATATAACAACGATTTATTGTATTATTTTCGTTTGTTTCCATTTATTAATAATTACAATATTTTGTAAAAAATGGTGATATTGCTAGATACACAGCAACTACTATAATTGACAATATACTTACCAACATCATTTTATAGTTAATGTGTTGATAACGAGGTATTAGTATATTTTCTTGACTATTTTCATTTATCATTTTATTTAGAGTTAATTTAAATTTATAAATTAATTACAAATAATAAAATGAGTTATTACGATAAAAACAATATCAAAGAATATTTAGCAGAAAGGAAATCAATTAACAATGAAATCCAGTCAAATTTAGAAAGAAATCGTAAGTTAAGAAAAAGACTGAGAGAAGTTGAAGATTTGATTTCAGAGTTTCTTAAAACAGAAGACCAAGTAGGTTTAAAATACAATGGCGAAGTAGTTACTATCAAAGAAAAAACAAAGAAAATTAGACGAAGCAACAAAAAGAAAACACAAGACTATGCTGAATTACTATACTCTTGGGGACTATCAAATATAGATGATAAACTAGAAAAACTAAATAACATTACACAAGGAGAAACAGTTAAAACAGATAGTTTAAGTTTTAGAAAGGTTAAAAAAAAGTTTTAGTTGTTTATAAATAAAATTGATAATTATTTATATAATATAATAAAATTATTAAATGAGTAAATTAAACAGCATAAAACCTAATTTTCACCCAGTACAAATAACATTAGAAAAAAAAGTTATTGATAATTCTGAATTATTTTTAAAAACTAAAGCTATATTATCTAATATTGATTTGAAATTAGATCAATTTAAAACAATAGTTTTTATACAATTTGATCATTGGTTGGATGGTGATACAGAAAATATCTGTTTCATACAGGAATTGTTTGAAAATTCTTCTTGTCATGATGATATTGTTAAATATTGGACTTTTCATTTGCTTGATTATTATGAAAATATATTACAAGGATACGAAGGTTCTTCAAATGAAATACATATAATCTATAAAAAAATAAAGTTTTTATTACCATTCAAAGAGAATTTTATGGAGAATCTTAATAAGGAACTTTGTTTACATATAGAAGAACATGTTAACTGGTTTTTAGACGGAATATCAATTTTTTTAAAAAATAAATATTTAAAAATGGAAGATAATGAAATAGATTATAGTAAATTTGAAGAAGATTATTACAATTTATAATTTATTTTAATATTATACATGTATATTGAACTATATTTATGTGTTGTTTTGTTTTGTGTTATGTTTTGTGTTATGTTATGTTTTGTGTTATGTTTTGTTATGTTTTGTTTTAACAACAAAACATAACTTAAATTACTGATTTCTACTACCTGTACTTCCAAAGCCACCATCACCTCTTTGTGTTTCTTGAAACGATTCAACCTGTTCCATATCACAGTATTCAACTTTTCTCAACACCATTTGAGTTAAACAAAAAGGTACAACTGGCTTTTCGGCACTTTCTACAACTTTAGCGAGAGCTATAAACAAATTACCATTATAAGTTGGATCTATAGTTCCAACACTATTAGCCAACACCCATCCAGACTTAGAAATACTAGACCTTGGTACAATTTCAACATAGTATCCAGAAGGTGGTTTTACAGCAATTCCAGTATCAAACAAAACTACTCCATTAGGTAGTGTTTTGTGCTCTCTTACAGCAACTAAATCTAATCCAACATCAGTATCATATGCTCGTGAAGGTACAACGGCATTCTCAAGTGTTTTAATAAATTGAAGCTTCATTATTAACTTATGATTACATTTTTTTAAATCATAAAATAATATAAAAATATTTATAAACAAACAAAAACATAATAAATGAACTTAACTTGTGTATCAGGATATTGGAATGTTAAAAATAAACATGATAACAAATTTTATGATTGGTTTAACACAACACTTAAAATTAATTGTCCTTATGTCTTTTTTTGTAGTAAATCATCAATAGATATTATTAAAAAGTACAGAGGTAATTTACCCACATATTTTATAGAATGTGATATTGAAGATTTCTACATGTATAAATATAAACAATTAATGAAAACTCATCCAATACATTGTCCTTCTCAATCATTAAATTTAATTTGGAATGAGAAAATTTTTATGATACAAAAAGCAATAGATAAAAACCCATTTAATTCTGAGTACTTTATGTGGGTTGATGCTGGTATATGTATTTTTAGAGATATAAATCCACCTACAAATATATTTCCAAACAACACTAAACTAGAAACTTTACCAAAAGATAAATTTATTTATAGTTCTAGTTATAACTATAATGAAAATAAAGTGGTGCCAACTCAATATTATCATCATATCAGTGGTACTTATATTGTACATAAAAATTTTATTAACATTATAGTAATGTTATATAAGACATATTTAAATGAATTATTAAAGTATGATAATATATGGACAGATCAGGTAGTATTGACACATATATACAAAAACCATAAACATTTATTTCATAAATTATGTAGCGGCTATGGTGAAATAATCAACTTTTTATATTAATTTTCTAGCTAGAATTAAACAGAAATATATTTAGTGATAAAATTAATTTATTAATTTATTGTAAAGTTAAATTAGTAAATGTCAAACATATTAGAAAAACTTATCGAAAAATATCCTAATAAACCATGGAATTGGGGAATAGATGGTTTAAGTAAAAATCCTTCTATTACGGTTGAATTTATAGAAAAATATAAAAATAAACCTTGGAACTGGGGTAAATATGGATTAAGTCAAAATCCATCTATTACAGTTGACTTTATAGAAAGAAACATAGACAAACCTTGGAACTGGGGTATTTCTGGATTAAGTTTAAATAGAGTCATAACAACTAAATTTATAGAACGACACATCGATAAAAAATGGGAATGGGGTGTGTGTGGGTTAAGTATGAATACTTCTATTACACCAGACTTTATTAAACGGCACATAGACAAAAATTGGGAATGGAGTGAATGGGGATTAAGTCAAAATCCTTCTATTACACAAGACTTTATTGAAAGACACATTGATAAACCTTGGAATTGGGGTGAATGTGGTCTGAGTGTAAATCCAATTGCTACACCAAAACTTATAGAAAAGTATATCAATAAACCTTGGTCATGGAATGACTATGGTTTAAGTATGAATACTTCTATTACACCTGACTTTGTAGAAAGACACATTGACAAACCTTGGGATTGGGGACATTGGGGGTTGAGTCAAAATCCTTCTATTACACAAGACTTTATTGAACGACATATTGATAAACCTTGGAACTGGGGTAAGTGTGGTTTGAGTCAGAATCCGGTAATTACACCTGATTTTGTAGAACGACATATTGATAAACCTTGGAGTTGGGGGTATTGGGGTTTAAGTCAAAATCCATCTATTACACAAGACTTTATTGAACGACACATTGATAAACCTTGGAATTGGAATGTTTCTGGGCTAAGTAAAAATCCAGCAATTACATCTGATTTTGTAGAAAGACACATTGATAAACCTTGGGAATGGGGTAATATGGGTTTAAGTGAAAATCCGTCTATTACACTTAGTTTTATTGAACGACATATCGACAAACGTTGGGATTGGACATTAATTAGTAGTAAT
>Ga0213865_10001219_pt1 | contig 16961 bp, 18 predicted proteins | sample PICome_6_FD_160100 | JGI IMG/M metagenome (GOLD analysis project Ga0213865, IMG submission 160100) | Coastal seawater microbial communities near Pivers Island, North Carolina, United States - PICO282 | ecosystem: Environmental > Aquatic > Marine > Coastal | place: USA: North Carolina...
CTTCCTGCACCTGGATTTGTAAATCCACCACCTGGTCTACCAGATTTATCGGGTCTTCCGCCGCCTCCGCCGCCAGATTTTTTAGGATTAGAAATGCCTGGTTTAGGTTTAGATTTAGGTTTTGAAATAACTGAAGGTGGTCCTTTAATACCTGTTGGTGGTCCTTTTGGTTTTGAAGGTGTTCCTGGTCTATTTATTCCTGTTGGTGGGCCTTTTGGTTTTGAAGGTGGTGCTTTAGGTTTTGTATCTAATATACTTTTAAAATCTCCTTGAACATTAGGTCCTGTAAATTTATATTTAGGATCTTTTTTATATTCTTCTTTTAATATATCTTTAGTTTTAGTTCTAGCATCACTAAATAAACTTTGTGACTCATCTAATAAACCTAATCTATTTACTAAATTTGCACCTGGTCCTGTGTAGTTAGGATCTTTTTTAGCAGCTTCAATTTGAGATTTAGATAAACCATATTTAGTTCCTAAAGTTTTTTCAATAGTGTCTCTTCTTTTATCAAAAGTTTTATCAGTTACTTTAGCGGCGTTGTATCCAGCCATAATACCTTCTGCAGTATTATAATCATCAGTCACAATTTGACCTATATCATTTAACATAATACCAGAACCCACTAATTCGTTTTCTAATTTTGCTCTTGGATTAACAGGTAATAAACTTCCTATTCCTTTTAAAATTTGTTGGCCTGGCATCATGGACGCTAAAGAATCTAATGGTGATTTTTTACCATATAAAAATTCAGAGTTTGATAATATACCTGAAGGTATACCTACTCCACTTTTTGCCATAGCTTGTCTATAATCATAAGGATTATAATCATCTCTTGTTCTTATATTTGAATCTGATGTATTTATATTATATGGATTAGAGTTATCTGATCCACCGCCTTCATTTACTGGAACTGGAGTTTTTACTACTGGTGGTACAACTGGTGTAGGTGTAGGTGTAGGCGTTGTTGTAGGTGTTCCATAATCAAAAGTATCAGGTAATGCCTGAGCCAAATATTCTTGAGCTAATTCAAATAAAGTTTTTGCCATTATCTACGTCCGTCAGGTTGTATATCTATTTTTAATGTACCAAAACGCCAAGACTCACTAACATCGGTGTTTTCTATCTTGATATTAACAAACCGGCCTCTGGCTCTTGTATCCTTTTTATCAGTATTTGAGTTGATTGTAAAGGGACTCAAAGAAGTAGTTGTATCTGATTGTTGAGGATATCTTTTAACAGCCAATGTTACTTTTGCATTACCTGTTAATGTTTTAAAATCAGGCACAAATCTTCTCATAGCTAAGAAAACATCACCTGAAGTTCCTTCACTTTGTATGTCAAAATCATATGATTTTATAAATGAAGTAACTGTTGTTGTACTACCATTTGCATTAACTTGATCAGTTCCTACTTCATGTTCAAATAATGTTGTTTGACCTAAACCATCTTCACCAATAACTTCAGGAAAACTACCTGATGCGGACGCATTAAATTTAGTTGCAAAAGGTTTTGGATATACTGTTGCATCAATCCAAGATGTTCTGGCTTCTGTTCCAATATACCATATACCTCCTTGCATTTTTTCTCCATAATTAAAAACTACATATTGATCGTTATAAGCTGAACTAGTTGATGGATAATACCAAATAACTTCAGTAAATTGATTATTTAAACCTGCGTATACTTGTTGACCCTTTGTAGTATCAGCTTGATCATAAACATAATCTTCAACACTACATGGCAGTGATTTAACTGTACCATCAAACATAAAGAAACCATTTGGACTCATCCAAAATGCAGCACCATCTATTTCAACAGCTGCATTTTTACCAATCAATCCACAGTTTGTACCAACTTGTTCAAAACCAAATGTAAAAGGTGCACCAATAAATTTCATTGTATATAGTGCATTGTCTGTCCAAACTAAAATAGATTCTTTTGCTTTTAAGGCACCCATAATTTTTGTACCATCTTGTAATCTTTGTGATCCAGCAGTATTAATTGCTGTTGGTGTATAATCATTTATATCTTCTTGATCAGAAAATCTTATAAACATATCATCTTGTGTTGATGTATCTCCAATAACTGTTTCAGTTCCTAAATGAATTAAGTGTCTTGTTGTAGGTGAAACAAGAGTTGTTCTTGTTGCAGTTGGATTAGCTGATGTAGAAAAACCAGAAGTTGATGTTGAAGCTCTAGTTGTAAGTCTTGCAGCGTTTCCTGCATTCCATGTAAATGTTTTTCCATTTGCAACTGTTGCAACTAATACTTGACCAAAATTACTTAGACTCCAGAGGCCTGGTTCCAGACTTACTTCTGATGCAGAAGCAGCTTCTCCCCAATCAACAAAATCTGCAGCATTAGTTACAGTTGTACCATTTGAGTGTGCAGCTCTTGTTGAACCATTAACTGCTCTTACAATACCTGTTAAATTATTTCCAGATACACCTGAGTAAGAAATTAATTCTGTACCTATTTGTACTCTACCTGTTGTTGGAAAACCTGTAGTAGATGTCAAAGCTATATTAGATCCTGATGTACCACTAGTATTATCAGCTAGTGTTCCATTCAATGTGTTTTGCAAAGCATTAGAAACAACTCCGTCCCATTCCGATACACCCCAACCATAACCATAAGATTGTGCAGCAGGACCGACTGTTTCATAAGGAATTATATCACATGCTCCACCGCCTGCAGCACCAGTTGTAGTTTGTGTTCCAGTTACAATTGCAATTAAAGATGAAGTAACTTTTGTAACTTGAAATAATTTATCTTCAAATGCAGCATTAGTTAAACCTATACCAGGCGGTACTGATACATTATCTAATAAAATTATATCTCCTGTTTGTAAATTGTGATTGGATGAAAATGTTAATGAAACTTCTTGTGATGCATCTGTTGCAGACATTACAACACTACTTATTGTAGATTTAACTGGAGTAATATCATAAAGTTGACCTTCAAAATATATAAGTAAAAACTTGTCTGTTCCGATAGCAACATATCTATTACCTTGTAAATCAACAAAAGCAAATTGACGTCTTGCAACACTAGCAATAGTATCTGAAACTAAAGAAGACCAACCACCTACTTTTTCAGGTAGTCCATATCTGAATCTTGTATTATCACAGTCAGTCCACCTATTTTCTGCACCAGCTCCCGTAGTCTGTTTGTCTATTCCAGGTAAGACTTTAAAATCAATTAGAGCCATTCTCAGTGCTCCTATATGTTGTCTTTATATGCCCAGCCTCTTGTAGCGTTTACATATACTAATGTGAAAGCTGCGCCATTTGTAGAAAAAACTAAATTAGCAGCGTTGGATAAAATGTTTGAGCCGTTTCTATTAATAGTTAAATTGTTTGATCCAAAAGCATTACCACTATCTATAAAAGTAACTTCATCACCTACAGAAGGCGAAGCTGGAAGTGTTACTGTAACAGGAACACCTAAACCACTTCCTGAAGTATTAATTAATAATTGATCTCCATTTACTGCTGTATATGCGCCTGGTATTGTATAGTAACCTTTTGTAATAGGACCTGAACTAATATTAGTTCCATCTGAATATAAAACTACTTTACCACCTACAGGAATAGTTACACCAGTACCTGATACTGTTTTAACTGTTAATGTATAACTAGTAGTAGAAGCATTTCTTGTAGTTGCATCTTCTACTATAAAAACTCTTTCAGCAGAGTCTGGCATAGTAACTGTTCTATTTCCAGTTAATGAACCTGTAAATTTGTAGTATAAATTTTTACCATTGGATACAGCATATGTTGAAAGATCTAATGCTAAATCACTTGATCCAATATTTGAAGTTAAATAACCACTAGCTGCTTGTTCTAATATTTGTAAATTAGTATTGGTAATTGTACCCCAAGTACCTGCTTTTTCACCTGTAGTTATTAGCTCTAATTTTAAATCTGTTGATGTACTCGATGCCATTTTTCTCCTATGGGTTTAGTGGATCTATTGGGACCCAAACCTGATTCACACCTGGTGGAATCGGATTCCATGTTATAACACTTACAGGGTTTGTTGCAACATTTAATTGTTGACCTGTAGGCACTATTAATACGTCAGGAATAGGACCAATATTACCTATTGATATATTTAATCTGTTACCAGATACAATAACTACGGGACTAACTTGACTACTTCCAATGTCTGAAAAAGTTGTTTGTGCAAATGTTGTAGTTCCAAAAAACATAGTTTATCCTTACGGTGTAGAAATTATTTTCCAAATTTGATTTACATTAGGATCAACTTGATTCCATAATCTAATAACTGGTTCTGTTGTTCCTATTTGAAATTCTGTTCCTGTTGGTAATATACCTGCTTTTGCAACAATTGTCACTGATCCAGTAGATAGGTTATATCTATTTCCTGTTATAATTGCTGTTGCATTTGCTTTAGCTGTTGCGTTACCAATTGATAAATTAACTCTATTACCTGTAATTGAAAAGTTTGCATCAGCAGAAATTGTAACTGTGCCAGTATTAATATTTAATTGATTACCATTAGGTAAAATAACAGCTTTACCAGTTACGGTTACATTACCAATTGATGTGTTAAACCTGTTTCCTGTAACCTGAGCCGTGGCTCCTGCTTTAGCATTAACTGTTCCTGTAGATAAGTTTAGTCTGTTACCTGTTGCTGCAACAAGTGCATTTGCAACTACAGTTGGACTACCTGTAGAGAAATTAAATTGATTTCCTGTAACTGAGAATACAGCACCTGCTGCAACAGTTACATTACCTATTGTTGTATTAAGTCTGCTACCAGTTGGAACAACTGTTCCACTAATAGAAAATGTAACTGAACCTGTTCCTAAATTATATTGATTTCCTGTAATTGGTACATTAGCACCTTCTTTTATAGTGACTGTTCCTGTAGATAAATTATATCTATTACCGTTTGGTAAGACTAGTGAGTTACCAACAACAACTACATTACCAATTGATGTATTGACCCTGGACCCTGATACATTGACCAATGCATTGGCTATTCCAATATCTGCAAATGTTGTTTGGGAAAAGGTAGTTGCACCGAAGAACATGGTAGGTTACCTATCCTTCCAATGTCGTAATTCTAGCTTCTAATTCTTGAATTGTTTTAACCAGTAAAGGTACTAATTTAGCTTGGTCAATACCTTGATATTCTGGTCTAGTAAAAGTTGCTGACCAAGTTGAATCGGGAGCAAAATTTCCTTTTTCTTTACCCTTTATCCATTCTTCTTCAGTAAAATTACATTTATATAAACTTCCATCAGCATTTAAAACAACATTTTCTAATGTTTCCATTGCATCTTTAGTTCCACTAATTGCTTCTGGTACTATACTTGATACTTCATGTGCAATAAAACCATCGACTGTTTTATCTGTATCTCCTATAAAATTAAATCTTGCAGGTTTTAATTGTTTTAATCTTGCTGTTGCATCAAAGTCGTAATTTACATTTTCTTTTAGTCTGTAATCTGATGAAGTGTTATATTGAGTTGCAAGTCCGCTTGTTTTAATGGTTCCAACAGTACCATTACCATTTTCATATGCTACATGAGTTTGAGTGTCATTTGCTGATGCTCTTGATCTAATTTTGTAAACATTGTTTTCATTAGCTAATGACCAACCTTTTCCAGTATCACTATTTCCACTTTCAAGCATATAAGCTGGACTATCATCTTGAAGACCAATTCTATCATTACCAGCATCAATAAATAGCATATGTGATTGATTATCACTCTCAACTCTGAAATCTGTATCTCCGCTATCTTCATTAATAACTACTTCAGTAGGATTCATTGTAAGTATTTTTTGAAAACTACCAGCATTTAATAATTGCCATTCTATTTGACCATCTTCTGAACCATCACTAGCGTCAATTATTTTAGCATTATTAATTACATATCTTGTATCTTCAGTATTATCATTCTTACCTCTAAATTCTATGTTACCTAAACTATCACCATCTGCTGGACTAGATGAATTTCTAAATAAAAATAAATCTGGTGCGGCTGCTGTATCAGAATTTGTATTTTCTATTATTACTGAAGTATTAGTACTACTTCCTGTGATGTGTAAATCAGATTGTGGTGATGAGGTATTTATTCCTACGTTACTGCTACTACCCTCAACAAATATTGCATGAGTATTAGCATCACTCTCAACTCTGAAATCTATATCTTGACTTGCCTCATTGAATACAGTTTCTGTGCCTAGTTTTAACCTGCTTCTAAGAGTTCCCGCTACCATTGTGCTTAGTTCAAACTGAATATCCTCAGTGCCATCAGACGCGTCAAGTATTATACCATCTAATCGCACACCTTCATTTTGTTCCGCTGCATCATTATCAAATAAGTAACGTATACGACCTAATGTATCCCCATCAGTAGGACTGCCACTATCTCGTTGAAGGTCAAAACGTGGACCAACAGTAGCGTCTGCATCTGTGGAAATAAGTTTAAGTTGAGTTGAGTTGTCAGCAGTGCTAATTGTAGCATTACCAGCAACATTAAGTGCAGTAAGAGTTCCAAGAGAAGTTATTCCTGATTGTGCTGCTTCAACATTTAAAGTTACATCACCTGATGTTCCACCACCTGATAAACCTGTTCCTGCTACAACTGAAGAAATATCTCCAGTTAATGCAGATCCATTATTTTGCAATGTTCCAACTATATTAATAGTATCACCGCTGTCACCTATTGTGACAGTGGTACCACTTCTTGGACTGAGTTTATTTACTTTTACTTCACTCATTTAGTTTCTTCTTTTAACTCTTCGGGTAAGTTAGATTTTAAAATATCTAAGTAATGTTTTGTCAAAATTTCGTTATTAGTAAATCTTACTTTTAACTTACTTTGTTCTTGAGTTAGTACTTGGATATTTTGTAACGCAGCTTTCCCGTCATCTGAAAGCTTAGTTTCATCGTACTTTTTATCGTCGATTGTAATCATTTAGACTCCTAGCTTGCTGTATATGATTTACCAGCAGTGATAGCCGCATTAACTGCAGTCATATCTTCTGTAGTCCAGTAATCTTTAGCAACCATGATTTCTAAGTGTTCAACATTTCTATTAACACAATCTTGTCTTTCAGCTGCTTCTTCTTCATTCATTTTAGAACCATCAATAACACCATTGATTAATTCTACAGAATGACCCATAGCTGTGTAATCTTGTGCAATTTCTTCTGCTGTTTTTACTTCGTCTGACATAGTTTATCCTCCGTGATTATATTGTTGCGCATGCAACGGGTTTAAGTTTATCAATTTTCTTAAAATTATCAATAACTAACTTGGGTTCTACCATATTATTTCTTGGGTCACTATCATTAAATTTAGCCTCATCCCACTTATCTTTCATATGAAAATGTAAGTTTTTATTGTGTGAATAACCAAATTGAGTCCACCTTGTTGAACCCCAAATAACAACTCCATAAGCTTTAGCTGATGGTGAAAAGTGTTGTAGACAACTATCAATACTAACGAACCCTTCAGCTCCTTTTAACATTTCATGGATCTGGGCCCAGTGTAGATCACATCTGATTGTACCTTGATAATGTGGCTCATTAGGTAAAACACAATTGATAATAGTTGTATCTTTATACTCTTCAAGTAACATATTAACTAATTGTTGAGCAAGATATGGTTGATAGTTTCTATTTGGATTGATGTTTTGATATTGTGCACCATCTGCATAGTTCCATTTAGATTGACCACCAGATAATTGAATCATAATATATTTACCAATATTATTATCACCTAACCATTTAGTAACAGCTGCTTTATGATTATCTGTATAAAGTTTACCTGTCATAGATCTATTAAAATCTACACCATGATGTTCACAGTAACTCTCAATAATATGTTGTTTACCAAATTGAAAATTTGATTTGTATGGCTCACAATAATAAATATTATCAGATGCCATAATTCTTGGATCCTGTAATGGTATGGTTTGCTCTAATGCAAGTTTTACATCAGGATTACCAGCAAAGCAATCGATGTAAGGTGTATAAATTTGCACCTCTGATTTCTTTCTTAGTTTAGGTAGTAAAGCAGTGAATGCGGTACATTTACCAACACCACCTTCTACGACGTACGTATTAAGCATTTGTATTCCTTTCGATTTATTAATTACTTTCTAACGCTTCTATTCTAGATTTCAAGTCTTTATTTTCTTCTGATAATTCTTTAATTGCATTGACTAATACAGGAACTAAATGTTCGCCTTTGTATTTTAAATTATTATTATCTTCGTTATCAATAATAACATTATTTTCTCCCTCAAGTGCAAGAATATCTTGTGCTTTAAATCCATAGTGCATAGTACCAGTTGGAGTATCATCTTCTCTTGATTTTTTAAATTGGAATGAAACAGGTTCTAGTTTATTTACAAAGTCTAAACCATGTGGGACTTCGCCAAAATTTGTTTTATCTCTTAGATCTGATGTAACTGTAAGAGCAACTTTTATATAAGCATTTGAAATATTATTGTTACCTAAAACAAGTCTATTATTTTCAGTTGTTGCATTAAAAACTGCATCTGTACCAGCTTCTCTACCTAAAGTTACATTTCCTAATCCCGTGGTAATATTTCTTCCTGAAAGTGCACCAATTGTTGTGTTTTCACCACCTGTTGTTATACTACAACCAGCTATATAACCAACTGCTGTATTACAACCAGCTGTGGTATTATTTGATAATGCTGCCGTACCAAAAGCAGAATTGCAAAGACCTGTTGTATTTTTCCACATAGCAGGAATTGTACCAGAATCTGTACCACCTACTGCTGTGTTTCCTGAACCTGTCGTATTGCAAATCAAAGAATTATTACCAACAGCTGTATTTCTAGAACCTGTAGTAGTTTTAGCCATCGAACCTTGACCGATTGCTGTATTCCAATCTCCATCATCAAGAGTACATAAAGATTGATTACCAAAACCTACATTATTAAAACCTACTGTGTTTGTTAATAAAGATTGATAACCAACTCCTGTATTATTAGATGCTGTCGTATTTGCTCTTAAAGAACATAATCCCAATGCAGTATTGTTTGCACCTGTCGTATTTAAGAACATACTTTCCATACCCACAGAAGTATTACCACTAGATGTTGTACTATTTTGAAGTGAAGAATAACCTACTGAGACGTTATTATCTCCTGTAGTATTAGTAGCTAATGCACTTCTACCAACTGCAGTATTAAAATTACCATCAGTATTTGAACCCATAGCATTATAACCAATGGCTACACCTCTACACCCTATAGTGTTTGCATCTAATGCTAATGAGCCTACTGCTACGTTTTGAGAACCTGTTGTGTTAGCAACTAAAGACTTAAATCCAACTGCTGTATTATTAGATGCTGTTGTATTTGTATTTAATGCTTTTACTCCAAGAGCAGTGTTACAATCTCCTGTAGTTTGTGCAGATAAAGCTGTGTGACCAACTGCAACATTACATTCTCCTTCAGTGTTTAATAACATAGCACTTTTACCTATAGCTACGTTTCTGCAACCTGTTGTGTTATCTCTTAAAGCACAACTTCCAAAAGCCTCAGTTTCTGAACCTGTTGTGTTATCTCTTAAAGATGAAGTACCAACAGCAGTGTTATTATTTGCTGTTGTGCTTAATTTTAAAGCATCTACACCTATTGCAACATTTTCGTCTCCTGTTGTATTAGTTAATAAAGCACATTGACCAACAGCAACATTTTTAAAACCTTCTGTATTTGCACAAGAAGCTTTGTAACCAATAGCTACACTTTGATTTCCTGTTGTATTAGAACAAAGAGCACTTGAGCCAACTGCAACAATATTATATCCTGTTGTATTTAATTTTAAAGAATCATGACCTACTGCTGTATTATCAGCACCTGTTGTATTATTTCTTAAAGTTTGAACTCCAAAAGCTGTATTATTGTCTGCTTCTAAATTATTTTGTAAAGCTTTAAAACCCATTGCTGTATTTTGTTCTCCTGTTGTATTAACACTTAAAGAACAAGTACCAACACCTGTATTATATTCTCCTGTTGTGTTAACTACTAAAGATTCATATCCTATAGCTGTATTATTATTTGCTGTATTAGTTCTAAGTGCATCTTTACCAACTGCCACATTGCACGAACCTGTAGTTAAAGTACATAACGTTCTATGACCTACACCAATGTTGTTATCTCCTGTAGTAACATTTTCAAGTGATTGATTTCCTACTGCTGTATTTTGAATACCGCCAGCTTCTACTGCTTCTAAAGCTTGATTTCCTAATGCAACATTTGATGTTCCTGTAGGATAGTTACCATCTAGTTTGATTGTGCCACCATCAACTGTTAATGCTCCAGAGATTGTGATTGCTGAAGTAGTTCCTGAGTTTGTAAATGTTGCGCCTGAAGGAATAGTAATCGTGTCCCCTGATGCACCGATAGTAATCGTGTTACCTGATTCGTTGATAATATTATTACCGTCTTGGTCCTGGATCGTATCTACTTTTATAATACTACTCATTTTCTAATTCCTCTATTCTAGCTGTTAATTCTTTGATTGCATTTACTAATGGCATAATAAACATTTCTCTTGAAATTGCTTGAATACCATTTGTTTGTTCTACCCAAACACCATATTTATTTGCATCAACTCCAGCATCATCTAATGCTTGTTTTACTTCTTGTGCAATAAATCCATGTTCTATTGGTCTTTGTTTGGTATCATTTACATTATAACCTGGTAAGGATTGATCTAATTCACTTCCTGATTTTCTTCTATAATGAACTGTTCTCAAATTATTAATAAAGTCTAAACCAAGGGTGTCTGTTTCAATATCTTTTTTAATTCTTTGGTCTGATGCTTTTGTCCAAGATGCGTTATTTGTAAATTGATTATAAATGTGATCGTTTCCTGTATCTCTACCAATAGTTATATATCCAGCACCTTCTCCGTTTAAATCACAACCAATTACAATTTCATTATTAGAACTATTACTTGATGTATTAACATTCCTACCTAATAATACATTACCATATCCTGTAGTAAGGTTATCTCCTGAACTTCTACCAATTGCTGTATTCATATAACCAGTAGTAACATTTTGTAAAGACTCAAATCCAACTGCTGCATTTTCGTATCCTGTTGTATTGTCCATCATAGAACTTCTTCCTATTGATGTATTAGCTGCACCTGTTGAAGTAGAATTTTGAGAAAAGTATCCAACTGCTGTATTATTATCAGCCGATAAATTAACTTGTAAAGCACCATAACCAACTGATGTATTTTTATCTCCTGTTGTGTTTTCTCTCATAGAAAATGCACCAACAGAAACATTTTCTGTACCTGTAGTATTTGCTTCCAAAGAACATCTACCTATGGCAGTTATATCAGATACAGTTGAATGATATAAAGCATTTGAACCAATGGCTACATTTCCATCTCCTGTACTATTTGTAAACATAGCATTCAAACCTAAGGCTATATTCCTTGAACCTGAAGTGTTAGAAAGTAAGGAACATCTTCCAACTGCTGTGTTAAAATCTCCAGTATTGTTTGAACATAATGATCTGTAACCCACAGCTACGTTTCTTGCTCCTGATACGTTTGAACATAAACTATCTCTACCCAAAGCTACATTTTCACAGCCTGTCGTGTTAGAGAGCATAGAATAAGTACCAACTGATGTGTTGTTTGCCCCTGTCGTTGTTGAATTCATAGCACAAACTCCAACTGCTGTATTATTATTTACTGTAGTAGCAAGTCTTAAAGAACATACACCAATTGCAGTGTTTGAATTTCCTGATGAATTTTGAGATAAACTTAAATATCCTACTGCTGTGTTTTCTGCTGCTGTATTAGAATTTAAAGCATTTCTGCCGACAGCTGTATTATTACTGTGTGTTTGATTACTTGTTAATGCACCAGCACCGATTGATGTATTGTTACTTCCTGTTGTGTTTGCTGAGAGTGAAGACATACCAAATGCACTATTACACTGTCCCGTTGTGTTGCTTTCCATAGAATTTACACCTAGTGATGAATTTTGAGTGCCAGATGTCATTTTTCTTCCAGCACTAACACCAACCATAGTATTAAAGTCTCCTGTAGTTGTGCCCTCATACATAGCGTTATATCCAATGGCTGTATTGCTATCTCCTGTCGTGTTACCTCTCATTGAACAAAATCCTAAGGCTGTGTTGTTTGCACCAGATGAATTAGCATTTAAAGATAAATATCCAACAGCTGTATTATTATCTGCATTGTTATTATATAAAGCACTTTGTCCGACTGATGTGTTATAACTTCCTGTTGTATTAGTATACATTCCATAAGAACCTAATACACTATTTCTTACTCCTGTTGTGTTTGCTTGTAGTGAAAAAGAACCAACAGACTGATTTAAATTTCCTGATGTATTGGCTTTTAAAGAACAAAATCCTACAGCTGTATTGTTAGATGTTGTATTACCACAAAGAGCAAGATGACCCACTGCTACATTATTTGCACCTGATACATTACACGCTAAAGCATTTTGACCACCCACAGCTACGTTGTAAGAGCCTGTTGTATTTTTAAGTAAAGACCCTCTACCCAAACCAATGTTGTTGCTTCCTGTCGTATTTGAACAAAGAGATTCTCTACCAAGTGAAGTATTTGAAGCACCAGATGTATTAGCAGATAAAGAACATGCACCAATAGCAGTATTACTTGCACCAGATAAAGAACCATCATCTAATGCTTCATTTCCTAAAGCGACATTTCCTGTTCCTGTTGGATAGTTACCATCTAGTTTTATTGTTCCACCGTCAACGACAAAGTTTCCTGTAAGAGTTAATCCTCCACCTGGAGCTAAACTTACACCTGAAGGTACAACAACCGTGTCTCCTGAAGTTCCAAGAGTTAACGTTGTTCCTGATTGCGGATCTATTTGATCAACTTCAATTTTACTCATTATACGACTACTACCGTTCCTGTTATAGTTTGTGTTCCTGTTACTGTAACTGGTCCTGCTAAAACTCCAGAGTCTACTGTTTGATTAAGACTTAAAGTTGAAGCATGAGTTACAACATAAGGTGTTGCATCCATTACTGGAGAAATAGTTTTCTTAGCTGGCAATGTACAGAATACAGTTTTACTACCTGCACCAAAGTTTACTAACGAATCAGAATTAGAAGATGAAATAACGGACTGTCTTGAAAGCGTATCTGTCGCTGCATCCGTTACAGTTCCAGTACCAACTTCAAAGTCAGAGGTACCATCATGTACGATTGCATAATAAGTTTGCACACCATCTCCGATACCGGCAACGAATGTTTCAAAACCAGTTTCAGTTCCAGTTAAGTCAATCGTTCCTGTGCCAGTAGTTGTCGTGGTTTGCTTAACCCTATCGTTAATTACAAATGCCGTCATTTACTACTCCAAAAAATCTTATGCGTTGCCGAGTCTTATAATTGCATTAGAAGAATCTGCAGCTGGAAACTGAATAACGAAATCACCGTTAGTTGCAGTTTTTGATCCGCCGAAGTCTAAAACTAATACAGCATTATTAGATCCGCCACTCTTATAAATCAGTGCTCCTACTGCTGTTAAAGTTACAGAACTAAAAGTTAAGTCTGCAAAATCAACGTATGCAATATTACTTGAAATTGCTACACCATTATTAGTTAAAGCGTTTCCACCTGCAGTATAGTTTGTACCAGATGAAGAAACTTCATTAGTAGTAGTATATGCTGTAGTAGAAGTACTGAAACCACCTAAAGATGTATACAAAGCAAGTTTAAAAGAGGTTCCACTATTTCCCGATGTATCAAAACTAAACACGGATTTTAGTAGATCTGTTTTAAAAGAGTCAGGTACTATGTTTGCCATTTAATTGTCTCCTTAATTTATTTATGGTGATGGTGATTTTAAAGGAGTTCGAATAGCACCATCTTCCCATTCGTCTCGGCGTCTACGACCTTGTTGTTCGATCGCATACGATTGTAAAGCTTTTTCATATGCTTGAGTGTAGTATTGTAACATATCTACAGGACCTTTCAAGTATCCATATGCTTCTACCAGACATCCATACAAAAGTAAATCTTGATATTTATTAGATGTGTAAGTACCATTTGTACTTGGTGGAGTCGCTCCAGTTGTTGTTGTAATACTTTCTGGTTGTTTTGTATAGGCTAAAGTAATTAAATTCGTACTATTAGGTGTAGGAGCTACTACCCAAAAATTAGCATCCCAGTTAGCATAGTATTTTGGAGTACCTGAAGCTGTTCCTGGAGTATTATAATACTCAGCCATAAAACTTGTATCTCTTTTTTCTAAAAAAGTTTGTTTACTATTAGAATCTGTTAATTGAACATATCTAATAAATCTTAAATCAGATGGTATAGTTACGTATCTACTTCCAGCTGCTAAATTAGATGTTGCATAAAATCTATTATCATCAGAATCGGCTTCTCTGTAAATTCTATTTTCTGCATTTTTAATTATAGTATCTAAAATAGTATTTGATAATACAGAGTCATCTACTTCTGTATAGTTTCTAATATCAGTTTGTAAATTTGCTAAAGTGTAAGCCATTATGGTGTTAGAGTAACTGGTCCTGCAGTTACAAACATTCCTCCTGAATTTTCTGTTACAGTTGCATTACTTCCGCAATCAAAGCTATAACTATTTGTATCAATTACTGTTATACTAAATCCTGAGCCATTTTCAAATAAAGAATACACCAGGCCTCCGGGACTTCCATCTACATTTCTAAAAACAACAGTATCACTTGATGATCTTCCATGAGCAGGTTCTGTAACAGTTACAGTACTTGATCCTGAAGTTAAACTTAATGGATTTCCTGGTAATAAATTTTCTGTTGCAGGTTCAGTTCTATCTGGTCTTGCATTAGATAATCCTTGAGGATCACCCGTAAATCTTGTTGGTTGAATTTGAGGTTGTTTAGCTTCAAATTCTGATGTGTGTACAAAACTGCCATCCCATTCCGTTACCATTTCATTATATGGAAATGCCATACCCGATCTATCGGATATTGCTTGTGCATATTTTCCTCTAGATAGTTTTGCCATTACACGCTCGGATAATAAGTTTTAGGTGTAATAAATGAACTAGATGAAGAACCATCTTCTTGTAAAGCTCTTTGTAATTCATCTTCATATAACATTTTTAACATTTGAATTTTATCTGGTGCATTTTTAACCGCTAAATAATAAGCAAGTCCAGCTACCATACAAGGTACAAATCTATAAGGAACATCTGCATCATTACTATAGTCTCCGGCATCTTGAATTCTTTTTACATAGTAGTAATTAAAAAATTCTCCAGCTTGATCACTTCCTGGAGTTAAATATAAAGTTACTGTAATTTTATCTATAAATCTTTGTACAAAATATTGTGTAGGTTGACCTGTAGAAGCTTTATTAGATAAAGCTTGATAAGTTGATCTATTTATTTTTGTAAGAGGAGTATCAATGCTATCTGAATTTCTATAACTAGCTTCTAAAATATCATCTACACCATAAACTGCAGTTGCACTCGATGTACCATCAGCTGTTGATCTAAACATTGTATAAACAGCTTGACCATTAACTAACGTGATTGAGTTGTTTGCAACTTCCCAATAATGTAAACCTCTATTAGACCATTCTTGAAACATTATGTTTAAAGAACGTCTTGCTCCTTTTAATTGATATCCTGAAACACCCTGTATTCCAATTCTTTCATAAGCTTCTTCTACAATATCTGCAATAGAAAAACCTTTTTCAAAAATTGTAGTTCCAGAGGTAGTATTAGCCATGAGCTTACGCTCCTGTTATAGTTACTGTAACGCTTCCGCCTGAACCAGCTAAATTGTAAACAATACCATTTTCAAACTTGATACCTGAACCAGGAATATAAACTTCTAATCCCTCAGTGCCGTAGTTATAAGTAGCCACTGCAGTTCCTGGTGTACTTGCATCAGACGAATCATATAAAATTAAAGTTGAACTAGCTATTCCTTTTGCTTGTATAGAAGTAATTCTAGTTCTAGCCGCTCTTGCTAATGTATTGGCTCCAACTGTTGCCATGTTTAATGTCTTCTGATCTGAATCCATATTATTCTCCTTAAAATTAATTTTATGTGGACCCGAAGGTCCACATTAATTATTTATTATGCTTCTTTAGCAAATACACCTTGTACATCAACAACTGTCCAATGAGCTGTTGAATTCAAAGATGCACATACTATAAAGTCACCAACTTTTGATGTAGATTTTGTATTAATAATATCTTTATCATCTGTTAAAGATCCAGCGTACAAAATACCATCATTAGCATTTGGACTAATAGTTAATGTATTAGCTCCATCTTGACCTGTATTTACAAAAGTAAATACTCTTCCGATAGAAATTGCAGGTAAAGTAAATACCACACCATCAGTAGATGATGTAAAAGTTTTACCAGAATCTGCATTTGTAACTGTGTAGCTAGCGGATTTGTCTTCTAGATTAAATCCAGTTAAACCTGCTTCGTTAAATTTACCTTGCAGTACTGGTCCTCTAAATAGTGTTTTAGCCATGATTATTCTCCTAGTTGTATTCTACATAGTCTCTAGGCCGTCGACTATACTGCGTCCATGCAGAATATTAATTTATGTATAGTGAGTTTTTTATATACTAGTTTTAAGTAGAGTGCAAGAAGTCCTACAGTGCGGAGTGGAATTTTTCCAACGATGTAGCTTTTGATTAAGTAGCTACTGAAACTTGTGGAGTAACACTTTCAATAGTGTTTTGTTTGTGAGCGATTTCTGCTTCTTCAAGCTTGATCTTTGTGATGATCTCTTTTACTTTGTCATCAATCCGGACCATTTCAAGAGTATATCTGTTATTAGATAGATGCTCCTGTTCCCACTTCAACTCCAAGGACCTTTTTTGTTTGTATAGGTCTTGTATCATCTATAACCTCCTCATAGGTTATTCTGTATTTATCGGA
>Ga0213865_10001221_pt1 | contig 16946 bp, 17 predicted proteins | sample PICome_6_FD_160100 | JGI IMG/M metagenome (GOLD analysis project Ga0213865, IMG submission 160100) | Coastal seawater microbial communities near Pivers Island, North Carolina, United States - PICO282 | ecosystem: Environmental > Aquatic > Marine > Coastal | place: USA: North Carolina...
GACGGGTTCATCGAAGCGGGCGATCTCCCCGTTGTGATCATGCTCGTGGGTGTGAACGGGACAGGTAAGACCACCACGGCGGCGAAGATTGCACAACGACTGCTCAACAACGGCCACAGCGTGATCGCCGCGGCAGGCGACACGTTCCGTGCGGGAGCCATTCAACAGTTGGAAACCCATTGCGAACGATTGGGCATCCGGTGCATTTCCAGCCAGCGGGGAGGGGATTCCGCCGCCATCGCCCGCGACGCTATCGATTCGGCCAAAGCCAAGGGCATCGACGTCGTGCTCGTCGATACGGCAGGCCGGATGCAGAACAAGACCAATCTCATGAACGAGCTCAATAAAGTTCGAAAGGTCACCAACCCGCATCTCACCCTGTTTGTTGGCGACTCCCTCGCAGGCAACGATGCTGTTGAGCAGGCGAAGATGTTCCAAGACATCATGCGGTTTGACGGAGCGGTCCTGACGAAAATGGACACGGATGCCAAGGGCGGTGCTGGCCTTTCCATCGCTTACGCGACCGGCCGACCCATCGTCTTCGCCGGTGTCGGTCAGGGCTACGATGACTTGATGCAATTCAATCCAGATTGGTTGCTTGACCAGTTGTTTGAATGAGGGCGCAGGGAACAAAAACCTCCGCCGCTGTCGATTCATCATGACGGAGATGTTTGGCGACGAAGACGCCGCACGATTTTTTCAAATGGTCCAGATGCTTCAACGCTCAACTCTGCTTCAGATGGGCTATCTGCCCGACCAGTCCGGCACCTACCATTACAACATGGGTGAGGCACGTGAAGGCATTGAGGTCCTTCGCATGTTTCAGCGAAAAACCGATGGAAACTTGAGTACCCAAGAAACACAAATGTTACGGGCCGTCATCAGCGAACTTCAGATGCAGTTTACGCAGGCTCCGCAACGAAAGCGAACACGGGACGAAGAGGAAGCCCAAAGCGATGTGATTCGCGAGACCTTCTCTCAACCCCAAGACGGCCCTGTTGAAGACCTCTCAACTCCGTTGAAAGAAGAAGAAGAATAGCGGTTGTTTGATGAGTCGGTGCCTGTTGCGTAGAACCGATTGGCATGGGATTGGTCACTGAAGTTGACGATGCAGCAGCGCCAACGGTGCTCATTGTTGACAACAACCCGATGTCATCAATGCGTCTGTCAAACCTGTTCAAAACTCGGAATTTCATCGTTGAACTGTGTGAAGACGGCGACCAAGCCGTGGACGAGTACATCCGTCTTGACCCCGAACTGGTGGTTCTCTCCTTGGACATCCCCTCCCTCGATGGCCATCTCGCTGCCTTGGAGATGCGTGAACACGGCGGCGAGAGCCGTATCGTCTTTGTCGCCCCAGCTCGCATGGCGGATGTAGCCAGAAACGCCACTTACTCTGCAGGGGCTGTTGCATGGCTGCAAAAGCCGATTTCAGGCGAGAGCCTCGAAGCGGCTTGGGCCACGATTCTCGGTACAATTCCCGAGGCCCCCGGCCTCGATGACCTCGACGAACTCTATCCTGATCGGGTCAGCGTCGAAGAGGACACGGGCCCCATGGTCGCACCGCTTCCATTGCCACTGCCTGGTCAACTTCCTCCGCTGGGTGAATTGCCACCGTTGGATGCCCTTCCCTTGTTGGCGGTTGAACCAACGGCCAAATCGAAGAACAGCAAGAAACGCCTAACCTTCCTGTTGATCATCGGCGTAGCGGCCGGCGGACTTGGCTACGCCTACACGCAAGGTATGCTGCCTGTTTGAACCACCGGCGGTCATCATGAGCATTGGGCGGACACCCAACCGCGGTTTTGATAACGGACCGGGCCCTCACTTGATTCATGGAGAACAAACAGCTCACCGCTGTTGCCCTGGTCTTAACCATGCTTTTGTCGGGCTGTCTGAACGTCGATGCGAATGTGGAAGTCCCCGATGTGGTGCTTCCCGACGACTGGTCCAACATCACAGCACGAACAGTGGCGAGCCCCCAATTGTTCGCCTTCGATGATTGCGATGAACTGGAAACCTCCCTCAAGCGGTCCATCGAGGAGCAATACCGTGTGGAACTCTTGCAAGCGGTGGCTGAACAGTACGACTACCGCAACGTGTGGTTTGATGGGGCTGAAATGGCCATGGACGACAGCGCCACAGCCGATGGAGGGGGCGCCACTCAAACCCGGACTTCTGAACCGACTCGTGTGGAGGGGGAGGATTACTCAGGCACGAACAACCAGGAGGCCGGCGTTGACGAAGCCGACTTTGTGAAAACCGACGGCTACCATATCTACTACCTTCAGGGGAAGCACCTCCACATCTTCGGCGTTCCAGAGTTTGGTGCCATTGAGGCTGCGTCCAACATGACGTTTTCAGACAGTACACCCGTGGCCATGATGCTTGACGGCGACCGACTCGTGGTGATTTCCACCATGTACCCGTGGGCCATCGCTGACAACCATCCGGTGATGGATGCCATGGGGTGGGATGATGAATACAACATGTGGCGTAGCAACAGCCTCACGAAATTCACAGTGATTGACATCACCAATCGTAGCCAGCCCGAGGTTGACCGAGAACTCTTCATCGAAGGTTCCTACATCACAGCCCGTGAGGTCAACGGTACCGTTCGCACCATCACGCACGCTTGGATGAACGTGCCCGGCCTCGCCTCTTGGCTGAATTTCCCCTCCGGCTATTGGAACCTCGAGTATGACGACCCGCTTCGTTTGGAAATCCGGGAGAAACTCGCCTTCCAACAGATGCAGCGCAACAGCGAGGTTCTTGACCGCTTGTCGCTCGAAGATTTGATTCCACAGGTTTACGAATACAACAACGGCGAGGTTGTTCTTCACACCATGAGTGACAACGCATGCCGTGAATTCGTGGCGCCCGAGGACAGCCTGAACCGAGGCATCTCCAGCATCTTTTCCCTCGACCTTACCTCCTCTACCTTTGATTATGAAGTGGACCACGTCGTTGGAACCTATCCCCAGGTGTATGCATCAGCCGATGTCTTGGTGTTGGCTGAATCCTCTTTTTCCGGCTGGTGGTTCTGGGGCAATGACGACACGGACGAGATGACCAACCTCCACACCTTTGACATCAGTGCCCCCGACGCCACGCTCTACACCGGCTCAGGGCGGATTGATGGGACGGTTCTGAACCAGTTTTCCATCTCTGAATACGAAGGCGTGCTTCGGGTGGCGACCACCGTCGGCCAGTGGGCGCGCTGGTGGATAGAAGACCCTGAACCCATGTCTTCACAACTGGTGACCCTCGTTCGTTCCGTGGACGTGGAAACCGACCAACAAGTTCTCGTCGAGGCAGGAAAAGTGGAAGGCATTGCCCCTGGTGAACGCATTTGGAGCGCACGCTTTGACGGCGATCGCGCCTACATCGTGACCTTCGAACAAATCGACCCACTGTGGGTGATCGACGTCGCTGATGAAACCAACCCAACCATCTTGGGTGAACTCAAGGTACCTGGCGTCTCCACCTACATCCATCCGCTCTCCCGTGATCACTTGCTGACCATCGGGTTTGGTCCGGCCAACGAAGACGGCACCGGCTTGGATTGGGCGGGCACTCAACTCTCCTTGTTCGACATCAGCGATGCTACCGACCCAACACAATCGGACGTGCTTCGGCTTTCGCCGGTCGCACAGGAGAACGAATACATGTGGACCTGGTCGTGGTCAGAAGCCAATTATGAGCACAAAGCCTTCCAGTACTGGGCACCCAAGTCCATGCTCGCAGTACCGCTCTCAACCTATCGATGGGTCAACACCAACGAAGACGGCCGCTACGGCTACGGCTACTACGAATACATCACGAAATTGATGTTGGTGGCCGTTAACGAGTCCGACGGCTCGCTCAACATCTATGGTGAAGTGAACCACTCTTCGCTGTTTGACACCGACGGCGAGTCCTATTGGTGGGACGATCGCAACATTCGCCGGTCGATCTTCATGGGCGATTTCGTGTATGCCATTTCCTCCGCCGGCGTCACGGCGACCAACCTCACGACGATGGTGGAATCCGACAACCTCACGATTCCCCGCTCCTCTCCTTACGCCTACTATTACGACGACATAGCCGTTGCCGAATCGGACGACGCTGATGAAGGTGAGGAAAGGGAGCGAGAAGACTCGGGTGCCTCCGAGGGCGCTGATGGCGAGGATAGGCCAAGAGAAGGCGAGGAAGCGACCGAATCCTCCTCGAATTCTGCTGACCGTTGAAACAGAACCGTTGCTACGGCTCATCACCACCCTTCTTGAACAACGACGATTTGAAGCACATCATGCGCACGACCTTCACCACTTTTGGTAGGGGGCGACTCGACCATGCTCAGCGCATGCTGTTCACCCACGGCCCGTGTCCTGAACGTTCCAACGAGTTCGTGAATGCCCTCTCCTTTCTCGTCGACGGGCCACATGATGTTGAGGTGTGTCCGTGAGCATCACCATCGGCCTGGTGGGGTGCGGCCGTTGGGGCAAAGTCCATCACGCAACGCTAACCTCCTTGAAGAAGCAAGGCCATCTCGATCGACTGGTCGTCTGTGATATTGACGAACATGCGCTTGAAGGCGTTGTGGCAGACAGGCATTATCGGTCCATCGAAGAGATGCTGGCACAGGAACAACTCACCGGTGTGGCCGTTGTCACCCCTCCCGAAACGCACCTTGATTTGGCTCGCCAAGTGGTGGCCGCTAACCTCCCCGTGTTCGTTGAAAAACCCCTGGGCTCCAACAGCGAGGAGGAAGTGGATTTCCTTGCGACCCTTCCAGAAAACACCACCATGATGGTCGGCTATCTGCTCCGCCATCACGCTGGTTTGAAGCGAATTAAATCGGCCATCGAAGACCACGCCTTGAACATCAAAACCATCAGCTATCGTCGGAGAACAACCCGTCAAAAGCCCGATGGTGCTGACCCATTGAGCACGTTAGCCGTTCACGGTCTTGATACGGCTCGCTATCTCCTAGGAACCTCGCTGGCGAGATTGGATGTGATGAAATTGGAGATCACGACATCCTCCGCCAATATTTGGCTTCGGGACCCCTCGTCGCTCATCACCATCGACGTTGCTTGGGAGGCTGAAGAAGAACAGCGAACGCTCGTCGTCCAAGGTTCCACCAGTGGAGTCGTGCTTGATTTTGGAACCGGAGAAGTCGTTTGGCATGATGGAGACGGCGTTGGTCAGTCCCCCGTGGTTGAGCGCTTCCCGTCTCTTCCGCTAGAGGAGCAATGGAGGAGTTTCTTGCGACGGATGGCCGATGGCCCCCCCGGTATCGTTCCCGAAACCGTTTCACTCTTGGACGTCAGTGCGTGGCTCGCCCACAACAGTCCAATGGAATCGCACCCACGCTAACCCTCCTTTGCGAGAATTGAAGAACGCCGTGCGCTTGGGCGAAATCATGGGCCTCTCAATGAACACAGTCCAACGCATGCTCGGTGCCAGTTTGGTTGCCAGTTTGGGCGTCTGGTTCCTTCAGGGCGCGGTGATGGACGCCGTGTTGACCCTCATCGCTCTGTGCGCTTTGACCGGCGTGGTTTGGGCCCTTTCGGAGCGGGAATCCACGTTCACCTACCTGAATCTCAACGGGAGCGGTCCGTGGAACATGCTGGCCGTCCTTGCCACCATCGTGGTCTTTGCACAAGTCTCGATTTCCATCTGGGCCTTCCCCACCGTGGGCGCCTACATCCTCTCGTTGTCCTTTATCGGTTCCTTTTGGGTGACGGGCTACATGATGCAGCCCAATGGCGCTTGACTCGTACCAACCCCTCTTCGCTCGTGCGAAGTGTCAAAGGCCTGCGCTGACGACCTGTTCACCGATGGCAACCCACGGTGACCACCCTTCGCTTCCGGACCACCTCGAGTCGCTATTGATGGACGACGTTCATACGGTGTTTCTCAAAGCCGACTGCCCACCCCGGGTGAAACGAGGCGCCATCGGCTCACTCAAACTCGTTGAAGCAGAATCTTCCATGGCTGATTGGGACACGCTCACGCTTGAACAACTTGAGGAAGATTTGGTTGCATTGGTGGAGGAACACCGCCATCGCAGCGATTGTTTTCTTGAAATCGACCGCAAAGGCTGTCGCGTGATTCAACTCGGCGACCTCCGCATCACGTCGGCCTGGCCCCCGTTTTCCGACGCTCGTGAAATCACCGTTGTACGGCCGGTCGCCAAACTCAGTCTCGGCGACTACGACCTTGACCAGCGCTTGGTGGACCGTTTGCGCAACCACCACCGTGGCGTGTTCATCTGTGGGCGACCAGGCTCGGGGAAAACCACCCTCGCCCAAGCCATTGCCGAGTACCTCGACACCGATGTTGGGGCGCTTGTCAAAACGATGGAAGCCCCGCGGGATTTGCAACTTGCAGACCGCATCACGCAATATGCTCCGTTGGAAGGGGACCTCGAGAAAACGGCTGAGATCATCTTCCTCGTCCGCCCCGACTTTGTTATCTTTGACGAGGTCCGGCGCGCCAGAGACTTCGAAATTTTTGCGGATGTCCGCCTTGCCGGCGTGGGGCTGCTCGGCGTCACGCACGCGAACTCTGCCCTTGAGGCCATCCAGCGACTGATTGGAAAGGTCGATTTGGGTTTGGTCAGTCAGGTGTTGGATACCATTCTGCATGTTGAATCCGGAAAAATTCAACAGGTCTTGGAGTTGCGAATGACGGTTAAGCCACCCACCGGTATGCAGGAAGAATTGGCACGACCGGTCATAGAAGTGGTTGAATTTCCGAGCGGCAAATTGACGCATGAAATGTTCGCCTTTGGCTCCGAAATTGCCGTTGTACCGCTTGAGGGTCGAGCGACAAACAATGACTTGTCTCCCGTGAGGGCGATGGCGAAAGACCGCATCGTTGAGACGGTTCGACAGTGGGTTGGCGTTGACTGTCAGGTCCGATTCTCAAGCGATACTTCTGCGGTGATCTACGCTCCTTCAAACATGATTTCCACACTGGTGGGCCGAGGTGGCGAGAACGTCAAACAACTGCAAAATGAACTCGGCGGTATGCGCCTGAGCATCGAGTCCTTCGACGACATGCCGGAAGGCATGGAGCAACCCAACCGGTTCTGGCAGGACAATCGCAAGAATGGAAACGCTTGGGAAAATCCTCGTCGCAAGGGGAAGTCCTCACGCAGACAACAACGAAAGCGTTGAAATGACCCACGCAAGATATCTTCGCTTCCGCGTTGATAATGGGGCATCATTTAAATGTAAATCAGAGGAGGTCAGGCCAGTGAGGCTTTGCCATGTCTGATGAAGGAACCCCTGCTGCAACCGGCTTGGCCGGATTTGTGCTTGAAAACCGCTCGTGGATGCACGTCGCATCCTTGCTGATGATTGTCTATGCCGTGTGGGCCGTCATTGAAGTTCTCTCAAACACATGGTTCCACGGCCTTCAACCTCTCACGTTCATCGAGACAGGTACGGAAACCAACATCGATCCCGATGACCTTCAGCGCAACAACAGCAGTTTCATCATCGCCTCTGGCGCCGTCCTTGGCCTGATTGGCCTGTTTGCTCAGTACGTCTATCGTGGCGCCCCCATGGTTGATTCTTCTATGGCCGCTGCTGCTGCTATGATCCTCGACCAAGCAACCGCCGATCGAGCCTCTGAACAAGACATCATTTCCAAGGCTGAAGAAGCCGCCTCCGCCACCGCCGCAGAGGTGGCCAAGGAAACAGCGGAGGACACCGTCATCGAGATGCTCGACCCCGATGCAGATGACGATGACGACGATGACGACGATGACGACGACGACGATGACGACGACGACGATGACGACGATGACGACGACGATGACGACGACGATGACGACGACGATGATGACGAATCCACCGAAGAGGACACCGATGAGGGAGAATCCGAGGAAGATGAGGAGGACACCCCTCCCGAAGAAAAGAAGAAATTTTGAGGTGAAGAAAAATGTGGGAACATCGTAGCGTATCAGACAAATCATTCAAGGAAACCGGCCGAATTTTGCCCAACGAGACGTACGTCAAGCTGATGGACGAAGTAGAGGCCGTGGTCACACGAGCCCAGGACGACAAGTTCGACGCCGAGACTTTCATGACGTACATCCCTCGCAAGGGTCCATGGGAAGAGATTCCAGCGTCCGACCATTCCAAGGCCGACGCTCGAACCCGCTACATCGGTCCAGCGACCGCCAAACTGCTCAACACCAACTTGGTCTTGGGGTCGTCATGGATTGATTCGGACCGTTTCAAGTACGAGCGAAGGATCACCAACCTCGCCGACTACCTGAAGCAGAAGACCATCATCAACGCCAACATGTGGACACCCAAGCAATTGTTCACCACGCAGACGTTCTTCTTCTGCTCAACCGGCGACGAAGAGCGCATGGGCGGTGCCATTCTTGAAGGCGACACCCGAAACGACGACCACCTGTTCCTCGGAACCGAAGACAAAGAATTCCCTGAGTGGGAAGTCATCCTTTGGGGCCTCGGCCACCGCGGTGTCGTTCCCGACTCTGACCCGCTTGACCGTGTCTATTATCCCTCGTTGATGCACCGAAATGTGTCGTTCAACAACCGATTGGGATGGACCCGATATTCTCCCGCTGGTTTCGGTAAGGATGCATCAGGTTACCTGATGACCCGCCCCAACACGTGGATTTGGCCCGCTGTCAACGGCAACCGTGAGACGGCCACCGCCTTCAACCTCCTCGTGAACCTCCCCGACCGAAGCTCCTCCTTTGGTGAGGAAGGCATTTCGGACGTGTTCATGACCACCGGAAAGACGTCGCTCTACACCATGATGGGCATGATGCAATCCTCGACCGTCCGGCAGGCATTCGGAGCCGGGTCGGAAATGGTCCCCCTGGAATTCCACTGCATCGAGCCTGGTCTCGACGAGTGGATTGGCAACTCCAGCGACGAGGACAAGTACAGCCGTCTGTTCGAAGTCTGTGCCACCCTCGGCTACGTCTTGACCGACCCTCACATCGGCACCCTCGGTGGTGCTGCTAAGCGCCGCCGTCTCATCATGTACCCCTCGGACCAAGGCAATCTCTTGACTTGTGCCAACGCCAGCCAAGTGGCCGACCACGCCCTCAAGTCCAACTACGACTCAACGGTGTTCACCAAACTTGATCAGGCTGACTTCATGAATCGTGTCACTCGCCGATTCAAGGCCTACGCCGACCTTGTTGCTGCCTCCGACGTTGCTCGTGGCGCTCGCTGGATCAGCCAAGCCGAGGTTGACGGTGAGAAGATGATCGGACCTAACGTCCACTCCATCCTTTCCGTTCGTGGCTACGACATTCTAAACATGCAGGAGTACCTGAACACGTTCAACGATGTTTCGGCTGCCCCTGAGCGTTTGATGCGCCGCATCATCCAGACCGTGGCCACCAACGCACTGAAGACAGTGTACCCCGTTGACATCCTCGGCGAATCGTCTGGTCCCGCACCGTTTGAGCACATCTTCAACTCGCCCGACGACAACCCGCTCGTGTACTACACCGACGTGCGTTTCCTCGTGCCGACTTCCATCGACAAGCTGCGCTTCCAGACCGCTGCTCGCGGCGCTGACCGTGGCCGAATGCGTGAAGCCTATGCTTCGCTCACCGCCGCCGACCCCATGACCAGCTTGTCCATTCAAGACCTGTGTTTGCCGTTCTTGGCTGACTTGGGTGAAGACACGTGGCAAACCGGCACGGGCATCAACGAGAACGAGATCGTGGTGGAAGTCACCATGGCCGTGAATCCAGCCCGAGTTTGGCGTTCTTACCTCGAACCAACCACCAAGGAAGTCTTCGACATGCCAAAGGGCGACAAGGGCACCGCTGCACAGCTTTGGGGCGACGTGTTCATGACCAACGAAGTCCTTCACGACAAGATGAAGAAGGACGGAAACGAACATTATCTCAACCTCTTGAAGATGGCTTACCACTGGTCCAACAACGAAGCGCAGAAAGAGCACAAGCTCGGAAAGTACGCCAAGAAGCCGGCCGCCAAGAAGTCAGCCGCCAAGAAGCCGGCCGCCAAGAAGTGAGTTTGTCCTGAATAAGGATTGAAGAACAAGAGGCCCCGCCTCTCTCACCATGGCGAACGGAAACGACGGCAGCGGGCGCGCTCCCGTCGCCATCGTACGCCCCACCACCTCGGTCACCAGCGGCGTGAGCGTCACTCAGAAACTCGTGACAGCGGCCGTAGCGTTTGGTGATCTCATGCAGGGTACGTTCGGCCCCCAAGGCCTCGACAAGATGCTTTACAAGACCAACGGTGAAACCGCCGTCACCAACGATGGTGCAAAGATTGTTGCCGAATTGCTTGTGAAACACCCTGCTGCGAAGGCCTTCGTGCAACTGGCTGAAGCCCAGGAACAAGCTTGCGGTGATGGAGTTACAGGGTGCTTGCTGTTTGCAAGCGAATTGATGCGAGAAGCCGGGCGCCTGCTTGAGCGAGGCCTTCACCCGCTTGTCTGCATCCAAGGGTTTCAACTGGCGCTTGATGTTGCCCTTCGGCATCTGGAAGCCCGTTCTGAAGCCATGGATGACGACCGCCTCTTGTCTGTTGCTCGCACCTCCATGACGGGCACATCGGCGGATACGGGCGATGACACACTGGCCATTCTCATCGTTGAAGCACTCCAAACCGTCGCCTCCATGGATGGTGTCGACCACGAAGACGTTCGCATGGCAAAGCGCACCCAAGGGAATCTCCATGATACACGATTGGTTGATGGTCTCGTGCTTGACGCAGCCTTGACGCTTGACCGCCTCCCTCGCCGGCTCGAAGCCGGCACCGTCCTGGCGCTGACTTGCCCGCTCGATCTTGAAACGGCGGTTCGTGAAACTGAAATTGAAGTGGAACGAGCAGAACAATGGACGGCGTTCATCGAAGCCAACGATGCGCTCTTGAAGGGTAAGATTGACGCCGTGCTCGCTACTGGAGCAACGGCTATCTTCAGCGCAGAGACCATTGAGCCAAGCATTTTCCATGCCTTAACCGACGCTGGATGTTTCGTCCTTGGTGGTTTAGAACGATCCGGCATCGAGGACCTTGCACGTGCTTCTGGCGCGTCCATGTGCGATCATCTCGATGACGCCAATGCCTCGGTGTTGGGCAACTTTTCTAGCCTTGAAATTGAAACAGGAGAAGGGCTTGATGGCCGTCGAGAACGCCTTTGTCTCCGGTTTGGTGAGCAGGCCGGTCTCGTGACCCTTGATGTAGGCGGTGGCGACGGTGCTGCAGTGGAAGAAACGATTCGTGGGCTTTACGATGCCCTTCGGTCCACCTCACTCGCCATGAAATCCAACGCTGTCGTCCGGGGTGGCGGTAGTTTCCACATGGGCGCTTCACTCGCTGTGAAGGAGGCGGCAGAAGGCCATGCAGGCCGGGAGCGCTTGGCCATGGAAGCCTTCGCAAGAGCCTTGGAAAACATCCCCTCAACGCTGGCCCAGAATGCAGGTGTTGACCGCCTTGACACGCTGTTGGCCTTGCGTGCAGCCCATCGAACGGGCCAAGAAACGGCCGGCGTCGCAGCCGATGGAACGATTTCCCCCATCGAGGCGACATGGTTGCCTGCCGACACCCTTCACCATGCACTGGAAGCCGCCACTGAAACGGCCTGCGGGTTGGTCAGGGTGGACCAAGTCATCTCCGCCCGAGGCGACTGAGGCGGCGGTCAATACACTCCAGTCGCTATGTTCAAATGCATCGGACGGGGCAACTGCGATAACGGGTTCAGTCCATGTCCTCCGTTTCCTCGCCGCCACGAGCGCTTCTCAGCGTGTACGACAAAACTGGCATCGTTGAGTTTGCAACCGCCTTGCAATCGCTCGGTTTTGAACTCCTTTCAACAGGGGGGACCGCTCGAACCCTCAAGCAAGCGGGTTTGGACGTCACCCTCGTTTCTGACGTAACCCAACACCCAGAGATTTTCGATGGGCGGGTCAAATCACTTCACCCGGCCATCCACGGGCCACTTCTCGCTCGGCTTCACCAAGAGGCGGACGCCGACGAATTGACTCGACTTGGCTACGCACCCATTCGGGTGGTGGCCTGCAACCTTTACCCGTTTGGTGAGGCCGCCGCCACGACGCCTCCATTGAGCGATGACGCCCTGTTGGAAATGATTGACATTGGCGGCCCAACCATGGTTCGAGCCTCGGCCAAGAACCACCGCCACGTCCTCATCACCACCAATCCAGCACGGTATAACGATGTGATCGAGGCGCTTCAAGCGGTCGACAACCCCGCTTTGGTGAGCATGAATCTTCGCCAGTCACTGGCCCTTGAAGCCTTTGAACACACGGCGGCTTACGACGTGGCCATTGCCCAGGAATTACACCGTCGTGTGGTGGGCAACGCGGCCGAAGGGGCATCAATGGAAGCGCAGCGAGACCGACTTCCCCGAAGTGTGTTGGAAGCCAGCCATCTGGTTGATACCCTCCGTTATGGCGAAAACGGCCATCAGGCCGCTGCTCTTTACGTGGCTCACGACGCTCCAGAAGGCCATACCACACTTGTCACCGCCCTCGTTGAAGGTGGGAAAGCCATGTCGTACAACAACTACACCGATGCTGATGCAACGCTACGGTTGTGCCGTTCCCTTTCCACGGATGAATGGCCTTCAACCCCACACGCCTGTGTCATCGTTAAGCACAACAACCCCTGTGGTGCTGCCCTCGGAGCAACCCAACGCGAAGCGTTTGAAATGGCCTTAGCAAGCGACCCAGAATCAGCCTTCGGCTCCATCATCTGTTTCAATGAGGTCGTTGATGAGGCCACGGCCGAAGCCGTCGGAGACTTGTTTGTCGAGGTCATGATGGCACCGGGTTACACCCAGAAGGCGAAGCAGATGCTCATGGCGAAGAAAAACCGGCGGTTGCTCACGATTGATTCACCGGGCGACCGCCTTGAACCGCTTGAACGGCAGGTCGTTCGCAAACCCATTGAAGGCGGTGTGTTGGTTCAAACCGAAGAACCACCCGTTATCGATTGGAACAAAGCGACCACCGTCACCAAGGTCGAGCCCACGCTTGAACAATTGGACAGCATGAAATTCGCCGTTCGTGTGTGCGAGCAGGTCAAATCCAACGCCATCGTCATGGTTCAAGGCACGGCAACCGTCGGCATCGGCCCGGGCCAAACCAGTCGTGTCGAGGCCGTGAAAATCGCTGCACGGCGCGCAGGTGAGCGAGCCAAGAACTGCGTCCTCGCCTCGGATGCGTTTTTCCCGTTCAAGGACGGCCTTGAGCAAGCCGCCGAGGCAGGGGCTTCTGCCATCGTTCAGCCCGGCGGCTCCATACGCGACCAAGAGGTCATTGACGAGGCCGATGCACGTGGCGTGGCCATGCTCTTCACCGGTCATCGGCTTTTCCGTCACTGAACGGGGCACGTCACCATTCACGACCTCAAGCCGTGCTGGGGACGCGCCATCCAACCCACCAGATTCCGATGAGGGCGATGATGGCGATGGTGGTTTGACCAAATCCAGGATCGCCAAGGATGGTGATGTAGTGGATCGAGACGGCGGAGACAACTCCGATCAGCCCACAAATGGCGATTTTCGAATGAAGCGGCAACGCCCTGCCTGACCGGTAGTAGCCCAACAACATCGAGCCGAAGACACGGTTGGTGAGTAACCATCGAAACAGTTGTTGGGATGAGCGGCCGTAGCAGTATGCGGCGGCCACCAACCACGAGGTCGTGGGCCACCCTGGGAGAAAAACCCCGATGCCGGCGAACACGACGAAGATGCTACCGAACACAATCCACACCATTCGTACGATAGGGTTGGTGCTTGGTTTGTGGTTGGAGAGGACTTGGTTGATCACTTCGTCATCTGAAAGGGCTGCGTAGGTTGCTGCCAATGCCAGCGAAGCCTCTTTTCGCTTGGAGGCCGAGGACACTGCGTGTTCTGACATTGGTCCTCGTGTAAACGAGGCGGAGACTTTGGTAAAACCTCTTCCTTGTGGATGGGAAGGGTTGAAGCCCGCCTCTTCTTGCGCAAATCATGGATTCAATGAACATCGGCGGGCGTGTTGCCTCGTCCGATGAACCGCTGAGGTGTGCGGTCTTTCTCTCAGGTTCGGGAAGTGGAATGGAGGCGTTGGTCTTGGCCCAGCGAGCCCATCATCCTCTCCACCAAACCGTGGTGGTCGTCTCGAATCGAGCCGATGTCGAAGGCGTCACTCGAGCGAAGCGCCTTGGTGTACCGGTTGAGGTGGTTGAACAGGTGCAAGGCGATCATCGTTGGTCCAGGGAAGAGCACGAGGAGGAAGTTCTGCGCCGCCTAGAGCATCATGATGTGGAATTGATCGTCCTTTCCGGCTACATGCGTTTGCTTTCACCAACCTTTCTGGCTGCCTGGCCCGGCCGAGTGGTCAACATCCACCCCTCACTCTTACCCCACTTCCCCGGTGCTCACGCTCATCGGGATGTGCTGGCATCGGGAACGGCCATGACCGGCTGCACCGTTCACCTGGTCGACGAAGGCATGGATACCGGCGCCGTGATTGCACAACGTATCGTTCCTGTCTTCGAAGACGATAATGAAGCGACGCTGGCCGCCCGCGTCAAGGTCGAAGAACATCGGTTGTTTCCTGAAGTCCTCACGTTGATCGCTGAAGGGCGTGTTCACCTCAAGGAGAGCGAGGTTGAAGTTCTGGATGGGCAAGATCTTCGGGTTTGTTGAAGTTTGAAAAAGCCGAGCGGTGCTCGTTCAAGTCCACCGTAGGGACATCTGCGAGCAAAGCCTCAACTCGATGGGCAGGCTCGTTGAGGGACACGCCTTTGGGAAGATGAGCGAAGAGCGGCTGCCGCTGTCCCGCTTCGTCCACCGGAACGCCCCCCTTCGGCGTACAGTGGATGAGCGCATCCACGGCCTGGGCCGTCAGGAGAAAACCATCGCAGGGAATCAACATCACGTCATCATTCAAGGTCTTCATCACCCACGGGATGATTTGGTGAAGCCCCTCAAGGTGTGGCGGATCAACCAACACCTCGCCCTTGAACTGAGATTGACGGTGTTGTGGCCCACACAGCACAACGGTTCGTTGGATGCTGGATTGGGCGAGGCAGGTTTGGAGTCGTTCAACTCCCCCGAACATGGTGGCTTTGTCTTCGCCCATGCGGCGGCTTTTTCCTCCGGCAAGAATGACGGCAACGGTCATGATTGCATTCCTCAGTGCATGTTGTCAAGCTCATCAAGTGCCGCTTCCAACTCGGTGAGTAAACCGCGCACCCGTTGGAGCAGTGCCTTACGTTCACGACTTGAACGAGCCTCGGGAAGCCACTCAAGCAAGCGGCGAACGTCCATGGCGTCTCGCTCAACGGTCCACTTCAACACGCTCTCAAGAACGGGGTCTTCTGCAGGGAGCAGGCGTTCCACCATGAACGCAAATGAAGGGCGGACCCCTTCAACTCTCCGATTCGAGCAGCCGTTGCCGTATCCGCTCGAACATTTCACCGCCCCTAGGTGCGCGTTCGACCAGCGGCCGGCACGCCCCCAACTCGCGCCGGAGTGAAAGAAAGAGGACGCAGTATTGGTGCCAATGACCGCTTTGTCCTGCGGCAGCCGACAACCACGCATCGTCAGGAACAGGGTGCCCTGCTCTGACGAGCTCTTCAGCGACTTCGAGGACCACAAGGAGCGGCTCCTTGCGCTGGAGGAGATGAATAAACGCCATCCATGGCTCTTGGCCTAGGGCATTCGGCTCGAGGTTGGACAACAGTATCCCTGCAACACTCACGTCTTCTCGGCCGTGTCGTTTCCAAAGGGCCGGGATGACACGTGCGAGGACCCGTTGTTTGGGGGCGTGGGTGATCATCCATGAGGTGATTTGACGGAGGTCCGGCAAAGGCGTGCCAACATGAAAACGAAATCCACCATCCGTCATGGTTACATCGGTACGAACTTTGTTGGCAAAATCACTGACACACCGGTTGTACGCCTCTCGGAGAAATCGGAGGCACTTCCGTTTTGATGTGAGGACCTTGACGGACTGCTCTTCGAGCCAATCATCGAGGAACGGGTTCACCGCTCGTCACCCTCGGGGCTCTTTTTCCGGAAGGTATCAAACAGGTCGCCGACCAGGCCCACGGAATCCTTCAGCGTGTCCATCAACGTGTCAATCATGGCCTTATCACCGTATTTTTCCTTCATCGTCTCACGAAGTTCGTGCTCAATTTCTTCATGAAGTTGATCTTCGATGTTGAACTGATCTCGTAGATTGGCAAGCACTCGAAACTCATCTCTTGACAGCGAAGCGTTCACGATGGCCACCTCGAACACCTTGGTGTAGATGATGCGCATATCACCGCTTGAAATCGGCTCGCCGCTGTCGGAGGGTTCGCCGGCTTGGATGCATCGATAGATGTAAGCAGGTTCCTCTGGGTTGAGGTTGAGCGCGCTGGCGAGTTTGATGATGAGTCGCTTTTCTTCACGCGTCAACACACCATCGGTCAACATTACCTCGACCGTTGAACGAAAAACGTCCAAGGCTCCCAGTTGTTGCGACGACACACTCCACCGAACGCTTCCGACCTTTTGAAGAAACCGTCAGTACGGAAAATAGCCAAAACCCTCCACAATTCTTGCATAGGATTCAAAAGGCATCGTCCGGTGGCATATCTTGTTCACATTCACTCCCCCGTTCTTCGGGTGGTAGCCTCGGATGCCGACATTCCAGTCGGCCCCTTGCTCGTGGCTGTGTGCAAACAAGGAGAGAAATCACATGAGAAAAAACAACTCAAACCGCTCCGGCGGCAACTCAAACCGCGGTGGCGGTGGAAAAGGCAAGGCCATGAAGTATGAAATTCGGGCTGATATCAAAGTAAACGGAACCGTCCAGCGAAAGGACATCATTGGGGCCATCATGGGCCAAACCGAGGGCCTCCTCGGCGATGAATTGGAACTTCGAAAGCTGCAACGAACGGCCCGTGTTGGCCACGTCGACGTCG
>Ga0213865_10001226_pt1 | contig 16927 bp, 15 predicted proteins | sample PICome_6_FD_160100 | JGI IMG/M metagenome (GOLD analysis project Ga0213865, IMG submission 160100) | Coastal seawater microbial communities near Pivers Island, North Carolina, United States - PICO282 | ecosystem: Environmental > Aquatic > Marine > Coastal | place: USA: North Carolina...
AGTAGGATTGCCTGTATTTTGAATAGGATTTAAACGGATTTCGTAAATCGCATTCTGGTTTGTTGCTTGGCTTGGGTTGCCGTCTAGAAATGGTCCCGTTGGGTAGGAAGGAATTCCGCTAGTTTTGATATAGGCACTATTTGCAGTGTAGCTTACTTCCTGACAATTCACCAAAGTTGATATAGGTAAAGCTGTGGAATTTCCCTGGACATAGTAACTACCGGTAATAGTTGTGTTTTGTAGCCATGAAGTAATAGCTGGGTTTGATTGTGCAAATACCATATGAATGGCCAGCAGAGTATTGGCAAGCGCTAGCAATTTAATTTTCATGTAGGATAGAATTGTAAGACAACGTCCACTTAGGGAACTGATGACTTGGGTTAAAAACAAAATTTGGATCGTTCAATGTTTTCAAAAAGGCGATTAAGTCAGATTTATTATCCTCTGAAATAGGCTTTTTTAATGGGCTTTTTTCTAAGATACCATTGCTTGGAGAATAATGACTTAAAACCTGTCTAAGATTGTGAAATCTTCCATCGTGCATGTAGGGGTAAGTATAGCTTAAGTTTCTGAGAGACGGAACTTTGAATTGCATAGAATCCCTACTATTTTTTGTTAGCTCGTATCTACCAAGGTCTAACAAGTTAGGATCCATAGGCAATCCATTGTATTCAAAATTATACGTGCTAAAAAGCGGCGGCGGATGACAGCTTTTACAATTTTCATTAAAGACTTTAAAACCGTTAGATTCCTGAGCTGTAAACTCTTGAACGCCTAAAATGACTTGATCATATTTAGATTCAGAACTGATCAAGTTTAATTGAAAGGCCTCTAGCGCTTCTAATGCCTTGGGAATTGAAGGCGCAGTACCAAAAGCATTTTTAAAGAGATCCAAATAAAGAGGTGAGGAATTCAAAGCATTCAACACATTCTGCAATGTTGTTCCCATTTCAGTTGCTGAGGTCAAAGGCGCAATGGATTGAGCTTGTAGGTTATGTGCCGCACCGTCGTGCATAAATTTATCTTGCCATGCTAGATTGAATAACGCCGGAGCATTTCTCCTACCAATTGAATCAAAGACCCCGTGACTAATACTGTGGTCTGTATGAGCGAATGAATTAAAAGGACTGTGGCATGAAGCACAGGAAACCAATTGATCCGCAGAAAATTGAGCATCATGAAACAATACGCGACCCAACTCAATTGAATTAGAGTCTAGGTTTTCAACCTTTTTAGATTTAGGCTGAGGAAAATGAGGAGGGATTTTACCGCGATTTGACGATACGTATTTGAAAGACCAAATGCTTAAGAGCAAGACGCAACAAGTGAGAACTTTCTTCATCTAATAGAAATTCCGTTAAGAATAGCCTGAGCCATTTGATCACTAAGTTTTCCAGGTGACATTATTCTAAAAACCTCTTTTTTCATTGCCCACTGAATTGCTGGATAGATATCTAGCGTCATTTGAAGTTCATTTCCAATGCTTTTATGACCAATGAAGAATGGACCAGAATCATTGGTAGAATAACCCCCAATATGGTATTCAAAACTTTTCCTGCTTGAATCACAAATTATATTGCCTTCTAATTTACAATGTATGTATCCTGTTTGCCAAGTCCAATACATGCCGTTTATTGGGTCTAATGCCCCTTCATGAACTCCATTATAGTTCAACACGGAATCCACTCCTAAGTATAAATCAAAGGGTGTATTCGCTACTAGGTGTTTTGTAGGCTGACTCGTGCCAAGCAGAATTGCATTCTTTTCATTTGATTTACCATCATGTGAGGCGTGTAAATAAAATTGCAACCGCTCAACGTGTAGTAGCGTATCTCCAAAATAATTCCCAGCAATCGTATCTAACTGATAGCCAGCAATAGACACTTTCAATTGGCATTCAATTTGTTGCGCATGCGATTGAATTCTAGTTAGGAAAATCACAATCAAAAACAGAGAAAAACGCATAGTATCTTAGACCATAAATACTGGAATAGGTTTAATATTTAGCCCTAATTTTCCTTCTTACACAAGCCTAATACCAATAAATATTGTCACTTCGGCTGAACTCACAACGCAAGGAGACGAGGCAAAACCCATACAGAATCACGAGAATTCTGCGTACAGGTCTATATTAGAAGTATGTCATGAGACAGGGATCAACTCTCAATCTGCATTCAATGCAGTCTTTAAAAAACAGCGAAATGTATGGATAAGTTAACTTTTATCTTGCGGGAAACGACTGAAGTTGCCCATACCGTCTGAATCAATCTCATCAATGATTCCGTCATCTTTGATTGATTTATTGTCTTCAACTTGCCTTTTATTGTTATGTATTATATTCCAGATTGTGAAAAATAGATAGAGCGCAAATAGTACCGCGCCCACAATAAACATTTCTATACTCATAATCTATTTATCTTTTGGATTAGTAAGCCTGCGCTGACGAATTGCTATGGCAAATAGCAGAATTGTTCCAGGCCAATGAGCCGAATATTGTGCTCCTTCCGTATCCCCCGTCAGACCGAGGCCTACAGAATATATTAAGGCCGCAAAAGCAATTATAATAGGGTACCATTTATTTATAAAATTCATCATAAACTGAAAAGTGTTTGATTCTTGCTCGATAAGTTACTCATTTATTAATTTAATGAGCATTATAGAGTTCACATTGGTAAATAACGACTCAAGTAGAATTTTCCTTAAGTTAAGCGGGAATAAAAAACCCTCTGAAGTTTCCTTCAAAGGGTCTCGGGTAGTAGCGGAGGCAGGATTGCCAACCTTGCTCTGCAAGGATTGGCCGACCTGGTTGGGGGAGCTAAACAAGAACAACGCCTTGAAGCGCCTTAAGCGCTTATGGTCTTTTTTATGCTCCTGCAATTTTGTGCAAGCACAAGTGCGGGCATAAAAAAAGCCCTGATGCTGTGCATCAAGGCTTTTCCTTGTAGACATTCTGGAGAAAAGATCGAAGCTTACCTCCTAGCTAACAGTTCGCGGGCTCAAATCCTTCTATCCAAGACTGGCGGTGTATTTTTGGTAAACTTGATTCTAGCGTGTCTTCAATTTGTCTTTAGTATTGAAAACAAAATTCATTCCGGATAGGGACTTATAGCGCTTTAAGTATTCTATAAACCCAGGTGCATTTGATTTATCAATGATGGCACTTCCCAGGTAATAAGCTGGAAGTGAGGGGTGTTGATGGTGTGCCTCGTGCAGGTTAAAATTAAACAGAAAATAGTGAGCGAAAAACTTAGGGAATATTATGCTGCGTGTGTAGATAACTTGATCGCTGTAACGAATTGGTCGGACTGGGACATTCCCTGCAATGGGAATATCAATATGCGAGTGTTGACTTAAGATAACGAGGTCGCTTAGTACTAAACTTAAAATATAAGCGGGTAGTACATAGAAAAATAATGTCTTGCTTACTAGGATTATGATTCCAACGTAAAGTAGCAGTAGTACTATCATATTCCATCGTATTATCCTGATATTTTTTGGCTTTAGATGGCGATTCATCTTTTCTAGATTCCAATAATTCCCAAACCTATAGCCAAGCGTGAAAAGCGGTATGTATAGGCGCCATGAGATGTTCACGAGTGCTTTTGTAAAGGGTGAGAATTTAGGGTTTACAGTGCCCTCTGTAGTCGGATCTTTATCTCGAAACCCTGTCCATTTATGGTGCAGATTATGAATTTCTATCCAAGAAGTAAATGGGATTAACGAGAGGAAACCCATGATATGGCCAAATCCTTGATTGGCCCATTTAGATTTAAAAAAACTCTTGTGACCGCATTCATGGAGAAGAATAAAACATTGAAAGAAAAATAAAGCGAGAAGTAGCTGTGAGAGGATGTAAGAGATTGGGGAGTGTAGCGCTGTATGAAACAACACAGCTAGTCCCAATTCGGTAAATGGTACGACTAGCGAAACGAGTGCCTTGATATTTGAGGGGCGCTGCTTATGGATGACTTTTTTCATATGATCTCCGTGCTATGTTTGATGTTATAGAACTCAACGAATTTGAGTCTCATTTCGACTACTTTCTGTTCAATATTTTCAGATGTCCAATTCTTTATTGACACAGGTTCCATTGTACATACTTCTATAACCCCTCCTGATACTGATGTGTAATTATCGAGGTTGTCGTAGTTTTTTGGAATATAAACGAACAACGGTGATATATCTAACCTTCCGGCCAGGGCAGCCCTATACACTCCACTATTGAATTCAGCGATGCCGTTGATATAGTCATGTACGCCTTCAGATGATCCTGCAAAACTTAGAGGTTCATGATGAAGACGTTCTTCAAGCCTCTCAAAAAAGCGGGCTCTTCGTTTCGGATGCTTTTTTTGTGGAACGTAAATGACGCCCATTCCGAAAGCAGTTAGCGTTAAGGGTATGAGTTTAAGGGTTTTTTCGGAGAGTAAAAATGGCACGTTAAGTCCAAGAGCTGTTAACGAGAAGATGTCGAGCAAGGAATTATGGTTAAATGTAATAAATGTGGGCTGCTGAGGTAGCGTATATTTTTGCGGGAGTACAAGACGGAACCCTAAGAATCGGAGAATAAGTTTTGACGAAATTACAGTGAGGACCCTACGGTTGAATGGAACGAGTCCGTCAAAAGAAACAAGACGTAGGGTAGTTGAGACAATCCCGAATATCGCGAGTATCAGAAACGTAACCGTTAATTGGTATACGATTTTCATGATTTACTACAGACTACGGTTTGCATAGATAGATTTAGTTTTTTCTGGAACCAGAGAATTGGGGATAAAAGGAATTGTCCCAAAAAGTATGGGAAAACTATTTTATTCAAGTTCAATCCTTTCCCAAGCGTTCTGAAATAAGTTCCTGTGAAAATGTAAAAGTAGGGCGGGAAGGCTCCATAGGGAAGGTAATGGTCGATCTTGTAATTGTGTTTATGAAGAATATTTACCAGATTTTTTTTATCGTAAAGTGCTGTGTGCTGTGGAGCCTGAATGCCGGGCCATTTGGATTTAAAGAGCTTGAAAGTGAGTGAGTCAAGTCTCGGCACTTCGATGATTAATAGTCCACCGGGTTTTAGCAATGATTTAGCATATTTTAAGGTTTGATTTGGATCGTAGTCGTGCTCGAAGAAGTGCCACATGGTGATAAGGTCAAAGGATTGCTTAGGTAGATCTTGCTCATAGAATAGCCCTTCGTGAAAGTCGATTTTTTCAAAGTCTGGATAATCTAGGTTTTCCTTAAAATCGACACCACTTATCTGGCACTCATACTTTTTGTTGAGATGAAGTAAAAATGTTCCCACGGCACAGCCAACATCTAAAACTCGTGTGTTTTTATCGATTGTCATATAGGATCGTACGAGTTTTTCTTTTTCGCGGTCATGCTTGCTCATGGCGTGTTCATAGAGGGGGGTTAGGATTCCCCAATTCTTCTTTTTGCGGTGAGCGATATATTCGGTATCATAAAACTCTTTGATTCCGCTAATTGAGATCCTCGGATTTTGGTATACTAATTCGCAATTATTACACTTAACGTATTGAAATTCACCATCCTTTCCTGTTAGGTCTTCTTCGCCCTTCAAGAAGAAGGCACTTTCGTTTGAACCGCATTGGTAACAGTTTACAGATTCGAAATCAAAATGATCCGGGTTTACAAAGGCCTTGATGTTCAATATGGGGTCAAATTTTGTCATGCTAAAATGCTGTGTTGGTGAGGATGTATAGAAAAAGAAGGAGGTACCTAGTTTGTTTCTGCGTAGTCAGTAAGGCCGTAATACTAAGAACTAAGAAAATAATCGAGACTTGCGAAACCCCATCAATGAAATAGCATAGGGCATAAGCTGTGATTAATATGGGCAAAGCGGTGATCTTGCTGATGATGTCTTCATCGCGGTATTCTATTAGTATGAAAATCAGAAAAAGACCTAAGATTGCGTAAGCGTCATGGCTGCCAAGTGCTAGCACAGCAAAAGGGTATTTGAGAAGCGGAAGAAGGAGACGGATTTTTCGAAATGGAAAGAGAAAATAATAGCTAATTTCGGATAGAAATAAGAAGGATATGAGCAAAATAGCTTGCAGTCCGTCTTGGAAGGAAATAAGAAGGGTAAATCCTATGTATAGTGCATAGAAATATCGCTTTAAACTTACTGCGGTGGCTGAAAACACATACGACCTGTTGGGTTTGTGTTGATCAATTTTTGAATTGGCAACATCATCATATAACCTGAACAATATAAGGAATGCCAATACTCCGACACTTTCCGCTAAGCGATGACCGTTTAGCGTAAATGAACCGTGTGCAAAACATACGAGTGCATAGGCTAGTGCGGCCCAGTTCAATAGCACAATCCGTTCTTTCATATATGTAAACAGATCAGTCATCAATAAATTTTATGGTTCCAGTATCAGCATCTAATTGGATGAGTTGTCCATCTTTTATGCGGGCGGTCGCACTGGGAACTCCGACGATGGAAGGAATTCCAAACTCTCGTGAAACGATTGCGCCGTGAGAGAGCATACCGCCTCGTTCCACAATCAAACCACTGATTAGAGGAAAAACCACAATCCAACCTGGATCTGTTTGTCTGGTAACCAGGATGTCCCCTTTTTTCAGTTTGTATGCCTCGGATATGGACACAATGACACGTGCACGTGCAGTCACTTTTCCACCGCAAGCACTCATGCCCTTCATCAGATCATCTTCGCTATTTGAATCCTCTTCATTTTTTGTGCTTACGACCAGACCGTTTACAGTGAAAAACTCGTCAGGAAAAGATTTTTCGCACTCTTGCTGATAGTGCCTTTTACGTAAAGTTATTTGGTCTAGGTTCGCCTGGGGTAAGATTGATGAATATTCTATCAGTTCGGTGATTTCTATGTAGGATAGGTAGAGTAAGTCATTGGAATCCGCAAGTAAATTGCGCTTTTGAAGTTCGCTGCCAATTTTCCTGATGACTTTTTTGAATTGGTAATAGAGTTGTGCTTGCTTTAGTCGGGCGCGTTCCCTAGAACTTATGCCACGCATCGCGTTCCGGATAGAAAGGTCTACGAGTCCGTGAAAGAAAAGGGCTACGGGGAACACGATGCCGTATTTTGTCCAAATTTTCCTAATAAACCGTTGCCTAATTTGCTTTGCTTCGTCTGCGGTGGCAGCGATTTGAAGAGCGGGATCATGTTCATTTATTTCGTCATATTGTTTGAGAAGTTGGATGAACGCTACTGGATTATCACTGAAGTTATCAGCCGTAAACATGAGTTCGCCCGAACATCTGAAACCCCAATTTTTCAGGTAGGAATGGATCAATTCAATCGCTTTGTATTCTTTGGATTTGGATGCATAAAGATTCCAGAAATGGTCAGGCTCCATATCCTGAAAATCAGTATATAATATAACGTCTTTTTTAGTGATTTTCAGGATTTCGTGAATGAGCAAAACGGGCTTGGTACTCACAAGGTTTGGAATAGACTGAATAAGTTGATTATGAATTCCAATAGCTTCCTTTCCATAAAATTTTGAGCAGAGCTTTCCCAAGAGTCCGTGGTGAAGCATGGCAAAAAAATCGGCAAGCGAAGCCTTGTACCAACTATGCATCCGAATTTCGATAAACTCGTGAAACGCCGTTTTTAATTCATCTAATGAAATGGCTTGCTCGGATTTGAAGACATATCCTTGAACGCGATTTTCGAATAGTGCCACTTCACGACCTAATTTCCTGTTGTGTTTAATGACGCTTCGAACAAAAGTAAATTTTTCTATGAATGGTACTTTTTGATCGTTCAGGGATTCGTCTTTATGTCCAACAAAATTATTGAACGATCCTAGTAATTGTTTTGCAAATGGCGAACTGTAAAATATGTTATATATGCTCGACATGTTATAATACATACCGCCTCCAAATACACCAATAACATTTGCGAATGAAGATTCGAGTCGTTGAATACGTTCTTGTGGAATCTGGAATAGTTTCGACAGATTTTTGAAATAGTGGTAGTAAGAATCCCGTGCAATACTGTATAACAATGGACTAATCGCGCTAGGGTAATTTTCGTTTACATTCGTGTTCGACCAATGTACGGTTACTCCTTTGCCCTCTGTAGTTATTGGTCTTGCTTGCAAAACATAAACAATTCCATCCTTAACCGCGAATTCGATATCCAGAGGCACGCCAAAGGAGATTTCGAGACGAACACAGATATCTACTAAAGATTTAAATGCGCCAGAATCAGTGCATTGTACGTGGTGGTCCTTTCGAATATAAGTCTTGGATTCGGGCTCTACATCACCGCTGACCAATTTCTCTCCATGCCCGGTAACATATTCGACTAATAATTCGTTATCAGCCAACGGACTGCGCGTAAAGACTACGCCAGCAAAATCCGGATCAACCATTTCTTGTACGACTACAGCCATACCTTTAAGGTGATGACCAGAGGTGTTTTCATATGCTTTAACACTCTGTGAGCTATACGATTTCCAGCATCTCAGTGTATTTTCATATACGGAGGTTACATCAGGAGCGGAGCGATAAGACTCCAATTGCCCGGCAAATGAGTTTTGGTCTGAATCTTCCCCAATAGCTGAGCTTCGCACCATAAGTGTAACCGCATTGAGTGATTTTAGTGCATTTTCAAGAGCTTCCTTAAAGTGGGTAATGTTTAACCGCTCCTGCTGAAATGCTTCGAACCAATCTTTATGAATAACGAAGCCATTTGGTACGTTTTCACCGTATTGAATTAATCGAGATAAGCTAGCCGCCTTGTTGCCAAATTCGAATGGGGAGAGAGACTCTTGTAGTGTAATCATACGGTTAAAAGCTCTTTTTTATCCCTGAAATAACTAAGATTACAGTGGTTGTTATGTGTATGAAAAGCAAGGAAAAATACATCCAGATTGCTTCTCCAAATGTTACAAAACCCATAATGGCGTGAATGAAGCTTAAACCTATCGTGGAGTCGGATTTATCTAGCCACCAAAAAAAGTATTTGAACTGTTCATGAGTGCCTCCTGGTGGAATTTTCAGTAACCTTTTGAGAAAAGAATTTGGCAATTCGAAAAAAAGGTAAAAAAACCCAAGCAATGCCCCGTACCAATTAGGCATTTCTATGGGAACTGCTATGAATCGAATAAAAGCTAAAAAGATCAAGGCATTTACAACTGTTAGAAAAAGGAAGCCTCGATAGGTTTTGTTTCGACCGAATAAACGAATGGAAATTGGAATATTGAGCTCTTCTAGTAGGCTATATTTCACAACCACCATATGAAGGGTGTTACTCAGAATCAATGGAACAGCAATGATTAAAATATGCCAGAGAATATCAACGTTCATCTCTTAAGATATTGAGCATTTTTAAAGCTACGTTCAAAACTCGATTCGAGAAATCATATTTCATGATCACTCCGGCGACTTCATAAAAAGATAGTCGCGTTGCGATATAAGTCTCGAGGGAATAGCAAAGTGCCTCGAACCAAGGGTTGTTCTCAGAGAGCTCAGCGACTCGATCACTGTAAAACCCGAGATATCGAACAAGGTCTTCTCTGGTAAAGTCCTGCGGTAGAACGAAGCTTAGAAACTCTACGATATCTCTTGTCGGAAAATCTACAACAGCGAGCTCCAAGTCGTAAAAAACAGGCGTGCCATTCTTCCTAATAGCGATGTTTCGTGAATTGAAATCGTTGTGAATTATAGTTTTTGACAGCTTGATATTCTTTGCAATTCGCGACCAATTTCCTAGATTCATTTGAATACTACGAAGCATCTCGCGATTGATAATGTGCCCACCTTCCAAAATGGTGATATCCAATAATTTGCGATACAGAGGAATGTAGCGCGAGGCATCAAATTCTTGTACTTCTGATAAGTGCTCGTTTCTCAGAGAGGAGTGAAACCCCTTCAAGGCGCATAACACAGATGATATATCCGCATCACTCCATGCATTTGGATTATTCTCGCTGTTGACGATACGCAGTTCCGAATAGTCGAGGAACTCCTGCATAAAGAGGTAGATTTCTCGCTTCGTATTAACGAGACTCCCCTCAAATCGTGGTATATACTCGAAACCAATTTCCGCAAGCTTCTGGTAAATTTTTATATCCTTAATATGTGCGTTTTGGTACTCTAGTTGAGTGCCGTATTTCTTAATTAGGTCGGCCAATTCCGTATCAATCGATGAGGCCATTAAATGCAATCCCTTAACGGTTTCTACATCCAAAGCTTTCGACTTGAGTAATAGTTTTTCCGAGTAAACCTCACCATTTTCAAGTTCATGATTTCGCTCAACTGGAATGAAGCCGATCATTTTTTTGCTGGTGCGGTTCGCTATAACCGTCAAGATGCCATTATCTAATGTGTCATTTTCTAAAACTCTAAATGAAAAAAGGTTATTACTGTTCCTTTCACCGGCAACTTCAGATAAGAATTTTGTGGTCAATTCGGATTTTAAAAGCCATTGAACTGGTTTATTGCGCCCTAGTTTTTCATGTGCCTTAGCGAACTCGCCACTAACAATTGCAGCGTAGGTGGAAATCTCTAAGCCCATGGCAAATCCGGTTATCAGCTTAGCGAATCGCTCTACTTTACCTGATCCTAAACACCCCATCATATCCAAGGCTTCTGACTGCATTTTCAAGTTAGTGCCACCTCCAACCGTACCAACCACCAGATTAGATAGGGTAAGCTGAAGTTTTAGTCCACCTTCCACACAATCGAGTTCCAGAAAACCAACTGCAGATTCATGCACACAGCCTATGTCTTGACCTGTTGCTACGAAAAATGCAGCAATGGCGTTGGCTACGTTGATGTTGTAACCTACCATAGATTCTTCCTCTGCGAAAGATTTCGACGGGCCGAAAAATCGCTCCATCTTTTCGGAAGTCGTGCGAAGCACCTTGTTTATGACAGCTTCAGGCAAGAAGCAATTCGCAACCACTCTAATACCTCGTCCATGGGTAATATTATATTGGGATATTTTTTTGTCTGCGGCACCATTCCCCTCAATCACATAGTCGATTGGCGATATGTCGAATTTTTCTTTAAACACATCGACAAGATGCATAATTGCATGCCAAGAACAAGTTGTAGTCATGTTTTGACCCGAAGCATCGCCCGTTGAAAAAACGAGTTTGAGGTGGACATTCTTACCTCGAACGAATCGTTCGATAGTCCGTAAATCTGCATGGTTCGAATATTTTTTGATCAGTTGGGCCACTTTCTCCTCTTCCGTCTTCACGAAAGCTTGAAAAGTATGTGCTTCTTCTTCAGTTTCGAATAAAAATAAAGGGGAACGCACCATTTTTTGCCAAGTAACTTCAGCCTCAAAACCTCCCCCGTGACTAATGGCTTTAGCTCCTCTGTTCATGCTGGCAACGAGTGCACCTTCAAGCGTACCCACGGTTGCATACACTAATTCTTCTTGTGCCTTGTCCTTAAACAACATTGGACCGACCACTCCTAAAGGGATTTCTACAGAGCCGATATACGATTCTATGTTGTTTTGAATTTCGCTCAGTTCCAGCTTGGAATACTTAATGTTCTGGATGGAGATGTCTTGCTGCTCTAAAAAGGCTTGACGCATTTCAATGGCACTTTTTACAACAAGTCCTCTTCCTGGAATTACTGGTAGACGGGAAGGTTCAGTATTTATTTTTCTATGCATTCATTAAATACGTTTATGTAGTTTTTTGAAATGTAAATAGATTGTCTACCAATTTCATCATTGACCAACCTCTCATGAACCTTTGGAAGGTTGTATTGTGGTATACTGGGAAACATGTGATGTTCGCAGTGGTACGCAATGTTTTTAGGAGAGAGTAGGAGTCTAGAAATGAAATTGTGCTTCGTTGTTCGCGTTTGCATATCTAGGGGTTGATGCTCAATACCTGAATGCTCAGCTATTCGTCGCCATCTATTGATGAGTTGCGTCCAAGAGATGAAGGGAACGAACCAGTACTTTAAAAGCAGCATTTCGTGATCGAAATAGATAAACCCACCAAGGAAAATGATGTAGAAGGAAACTCTAGCGAACTTGTATCTCCTGCTGGACTTCGGTTTGCCCGATGCAACTGATTTGCCCGACATCACTCGAAAAGTTTCGAAAACACCAAGCCCGGAAAGTTGCCTCATGACGATTTTAAGAAAGCGATTAATGGGCATTGGGAATTGCCAATTCTTATCCGTTTTAGCAGTATAATCTGGGTCTTCATCCGTATTTAGACATTGATGGTGTTTGAGGTGTTTTACTTTATATGATTTCATGGAAACAATCACCGGCCAAGCGCAGAATACCTCACCAACTATGTCATTGATCCTTTTGTTTTTTGAGATTAAACCGTGAACAGACTCATGCATTAATAATCCTAAAGCGAGATACCTTGCACCAATAAAGACAACGGTGATTATATAGATGCTCCAATGAAAATAAGTTTCACAAAGAAAGGCTGCAATTAATATCATAGCCCATTCTTGAATGACTGAAAAAATCCCTTTCCACGTTTGGATATTAAAAAATGGACGTAGATCAATTCTATCTAAAATGAGATGAATCCTATCATTGTAGAAGGTTTTTGAATTTACCATAGTGTGTAATTTAGAATTCTAGATTATGTTTCAAGTTAAACGGTAATTTCTTAAAGTGGAATAATTCGATACTACTAATCATCTTAATATGAGGCTAGTTGTTTACTTTGACGAAGAATAAAATCTCACTTACAAACTTTTATTAGTAATGAATCTAGCAGTTTTTAGTAAAACTATGTTTTTTGATTCAATATTGAGATTTGCATACCGCACTTATAAATTCATATCTTATAACTGAGGAATTACCTTATACAGCTTTAGACATACAGGTAGTATCAAAGTCTTTGAAAAAACAGGCTCTCTGCTCAAGCTACAGCAAGTAATGGGTCATTCATCTATGACTGTATCGTTGACTTATCTCAGAGGGCTTGAAGTGAAGCAGTTGGATGTTGAGGATTTGCCAGAGTTGTAGATTGAACATACCCGCCCCTTCTTGGAAAACCCCCCGGGCGGGTTGTATTACGATCCAAAAGGGTTTTTCAATGGGGGAGCCCCTTTATTAAAAGAGTACGAGGACGAAGAAACCCTCTGAAGTTTCCTTCAAAGGGTTTCGTAGTAGCGGAGGCAGGATTGCCAACCTTGCTCTGCAAGGATTGGCCGACCTGGTTGGGGGAGCTAAACAAGAACAACGCCTTGAAGCGCCTTAAGCGCTTATGGTCTTTTTTATGCTCCTGCAATTTTGTGCAAGCACAAGTGCGGGCATAAAAAAAGCCCTGATGCTGTGCATCAAGGCTTTTCCTTGTAGCGGAGGCAGGACTCGAACCTACGACCTTCGGGTTATGAGCCCGACGAGCTACCAACTGCTCCACTCCGCGCTAATAAGACGGCAAATATAGGGCTCTATTGTGTACTAGGCAATATTATTCGTGTATTTGAGCTGTTGCATGAATAACCAGTTTTAATAGTTATACTAAAAGGAATAAAAATATTAACTTAATGGAGTGAAACAGATTGTAGACATACTAGTAAAATACTATACTCCTGTGATGTTCCTCATTTCATATCAGGTGTTTATATTTACACCTGAAGCCTATGGCGCCAATCCCTCAAACTTCATAATTCTATGTGCTTCATTGGCAGGTATCTTGCTTGTGGCAATACTTTTATTAGACTATTTGAAAAAAAATGCTGCTTATCGAGCCGCATTCTACATATGGTTAATTCTTGAAAGTTTTTGGGAATCCTACTATATTATTGATTCACATTCTGTTACGTTTACCAGTGGACTTCAATTGTTCGTAGGTTCTTATTTGATTTATCGATTCTTCGGTAGCAGCTCTAATCGGAGGCAAAAACTACTGCTTTCAGCAACGGCAGGAATCGTAGTGTTGCTATGCTCCTTGTATTCATTTATTCAAATAGAAGACCCCTATTTGAATGATCAAGATATTTGGTATGAATTCTCCGGTATTATCTTCTTTTTATTACCCTTGATCTATCTTCTTATGAAGAGCAGCAATGAATTGATTGAGCATGAGACGAGTGAAAAAGAAAAATCTAATTCGCTCCTTGAATTGAATAATAAAGTCATGACTTTGATTGGACATAATATTCGGACTCCACTGACTAATCTAAAGCTTCAGATAGACATTGCACGGAAGCAAGAACCCAATGAAAAACGGTTCATTGAAATCAATAAATCCATTGAGAAATTAATTGAAATTACAGAGTCAACCATGAGCTCTAGCCAACCATTAGACCGGTCAGATTCTACAATAGATTTTATTAAACAAATAAAGACAATCTATGGGGACAAGTTAGACATCATAGTGGATGACGAAGTATACTTCCATTCATCTGACCATCTTGGTATTCTTTTCTTGTGTCTACAAAATTTAATAGATAATGCACTGTATTGGTCAAATAAATCTAAACCAATTTTGAAGCTAAATATAGCTAACCAAGGTTTATTAATACACGTAAAAGATTTTGGTAAAGGCATGACCTATTCAACGTTTAGCAACTACGGTTCTAAAAATATAGCAGGACTCAATCCTCAAGGAAAATCCATTGGAATGTATTATTCAATTCAATTGGTTAATAAGGCAGGTTTCGATTTCTTTGTAAAAACAAAAGAAAACTCAGGTACTGAAGTACTCATTATAAAGCAAGGACTGAATCAAGACAATGCCTTTTTTGATGAAAAGAATTTTCTTTACAAAACCTATACTAGTGACCATAAAGAGGAACCAAGAATTGTTGACCAACAGGGTTAGGATCTCACTCAGCAAATTCAGACTCCAACAAGAAAACGGACAACCTAATATCATCTAATCTTCGTGATAGATATAAATCTTGTGGAATTTCAAGAGCTTACATAAATGTATAAGATTAGATTTTGTAACTTTTTCTAAACCAATTTATTAAACTCAAAATCATGAAAAATCTAATTTCACTTTCTTTCTTGTTGATTTTTGGAGCCTGTACTCAAAGTATTGAGGAACCCGCAGCAACCCCTGAAGTGGAAGAAACAGCCGTTCAAGAAGCAGCTATTTCACAAATGTCTATTCACCTTTTTGATTTGCCAGAAGGTATTACTGAAGAAGAATACATAGCAGATATAGAAAAGATGAATTCATTCTTCATTGCATCGGGTTATGGAAAAAACTACACTATATTAAAGGTAGCTGATGATAGCGAGGTGGAAGAATTCCGTTATGCTCTAGTCAGTTCTTATCCTAGCGCCGAAGTTTATGCTGCTTCTCATGACCAAGGGCCTGAATACAGCGCCTTCATGGATGAAATAAGTTCTAAATATCAAGGCATTACAGAAACGGAAATCTATCGTAAAGTATATACAATCAACTAAAACACGGTATAATCAAGACTAGGCAAAATAATTGTTCTGATTACATATGTACTGTAGCTGCAATGGATTCAGGGATAACGCTTAGATTCTAGTTCAAACAACTGATCAATACCAACTTGATAAGGCCAAAGCCCAAGGAATAGTAATTCTTGGGCTTTTTAATGCGCGAAGATTTCTTCTAGATGTTTAGACCCCCTCTGAATGTTGTTTTCATTCAAGACTTGTTTGAGTTCGCCGCTTCTTAAAAACACACAACTGGTACAAAGCTCTACTACCTCCTGCATAATATGTGTAGAGAATAGCACTGTCTTCTCCTTGGCCACATCTTTAAGTAGCGCACGTATTTCCGCCAACTGCGCTGGATCCAATCCTGTAGTAGGTTCATCTAAAATAAGTACTTCCGGATCAGGAATAAGGGCAGCCGCCAATCCAACACGCTGTCGATATCCTTTTGAAAGCGTCCCTATCTTTTTATGCTGTTCAGTGCCTAATACAACCATATTGATGACTTGGGATACTCGTGACTTATCTACCTTATAAATAGATGCTACGTAGGACAAATACTCCTTGACATAGAGCTCAAGGTATTGCGGATTATGTTCCGGAAGGTATCCTATGACACGCTGAACCTTTAATGGGTCTTTTAAAACATCAATGTTATTTACATAGACACTGCCTTGATCTGGGATTACAGAACCTGTAATGATTTTCATTAAGGTACTTTTCCCGGCGCCGTTTGGACCTAGCAGTCCAGTAATTTGACCGGACTGAATTTTCACACTTACATTATCCAGTGCTTTTTGAGCGCCATACATCTTGGTAAGGTTCTCTATAACAATACTCATGACTTTATTTCCATTAGATCCAGGAAGAATGCATATTCCATTGCAGTTTCTCTTAAAGCCTCAAATCTACCGGAAGCTCCTCCATGACCAGTCTCCATGTTACAGTACATTAAGAGAACTTCATCCTTGTTAGTACGCATTTTGCGCAGACGGGCCATCCATTTTGCAGGTTCCCAATATTGGACTTGACTGTCGTGTAACCCTGTAGTGATTAACAACGCGGGGTAATCTTGCGCTTTCACTTGATCATATGGGCTGTAAGAAAGCATGTAGTCATAACTCTCTTTGTTTTTTGGATTGCCCCATTCGTCAAATTCACCTGTAGTAAGGGGAATGGATTCATCCAACATTGTAGTGACAACATCAACAAAAGGAACAGCAGCAATCACACCACGAAAAAGATCAGGTCGCATATTGATAACTGCACCCATAAGTAATCCACCTGCAGAGCCTCCCATTGCCATGAGCGTTTCAGGTGCTGAATAGCCTTGTTTAACCAGTTCGTCTCCACAAGCTATGAAATCTGTGAACGTATTGATTTTATTGAACATTTTACCGTCCTCATACCAGGGTCGGCCCAAGTACTGGGAACCGCGAATATGTGCTATTGCATAAACAAATCCTCTGTCCAGCAGGCTCAATCGGACACTAGAAAAAGAAGGGTCAATGGTATAGCCGTAACTTCCGTATCCGTAAAGCAATGTAGGGTTTGGA
>Ga0213865_10001229_pt1 | contig 16872 bp, 33 predicted proteins | sample PICome_6_FD_160100 | JGI IMG/M metagenome (GOLD analysis project Ga0213865, IMG submission 160100) | Coastal seawater microbial communities near Pivers Island, North Carolina, United States - PICO282 | ecosystem: Environmental > Aquatic > Marine > Coastal | place: USA: North Carolina...
TTCCACCTTCAATAATTATTCCTGCGAATAATAGTGGAGCCACACCTTGCGGACTTCCTTCTTCCGCAAATTCTTTTCTAGCACTTCGTATAATTTGTCGCTCACGTACTAAATTATCGATGCCTTGTCTTTCAACTACTCTAAACCACTTGCCATTTGCTGCAGTTTTAAGAGCATCAATAAGTAATTCTGTTCCGCCTTGCGATACTGCTGTAGAAAAATCAGCAATACCTGATCTATTTTTTCGTTGGCCTGTCTTATCTGTAAATCCGTATACTGCAACAACTGGCATTTCCTTTGCAGCCGGCAAATCCAGTAGCTCGACGAATGAAGGTAATCTTATCGCTTCAGGGTGATCGACACATACATATTTACGAGAGATATGTTTTTGGAATATATTTTCCTTTAAGCAATTTTGAGGATCAGCTGAATACTTCGGAAAGCCTGCACAGCCTGCGAGAAAGAGCGTTGATAGTAATAATAGCTTACCCATTGACATCTGGATCCTGAGTAAAGTAACCACTTCCTACTGGTATTTCAATATTTGTTTCTGAACCAAATTCATCTACAATTCTTAATTGAATCACGTCTTCGCCTGAAGCTTGTGTTACAACTTCGTAGGTTACTATATTGCCTTCAAGAGTAAATGATCCAAACGTAGCTGCCTCGTCATTACTGAACATAGACTCAACAAGCTGTTTGGACATTTGAGAATAGATACGACTCTCTAAGTTACGAATAAACTTAGCTGTGGTAGTATTTTCAGCTTCTCGTTGTGCTGCCTTTTCTGCAGCTTCTAAAGCGTCTTCAATAGCTTTCTTACGAGAGTGTTCCTGGTTCTCAATTGTCAGATAATGAGCACCAGTTCCTACACCACTGAATGATGGATTTTTAAATTCGAATACTATATCAGAGTTTGCAAAGCTACTTAATAATATTAAAGCGAATATGCTATTTTTCATTATCCTTTAGTTTTTCACTCTCGATAATCTTTTGCCGTTCTCGATATTCCAAGACTACGTTTACTTTCTGTTGCAACCGTATCATGTCTTGATCGAGCATTCGCGTTTGGTCTATTACACGAATTAAGGCTATATGCATTTCATCTATTTTAGGTTGTATATGTTCATTAATAAAAGCCCACACATACCAAATAAAATAGCCCATACCTACAGCTAAGACTGTAGGAAAACCATACTTGGTGATTAAATCTGCTATTTCCATCAGTCGCGTCTCACATCTACTTTGCCATCTTCAACAAAGTTTTCCGCTCGAGCTACTCTATCAATATCAGGACTTAAATCCAAAGCACTTGATACCAATAAATCTATTTTCACTATTTCGTTACTCATAGTCCTTGCTCTATTCTGTAAAGAGTTACAGAACATAGTCAAAGTTTCTATTTGATCGACAATACCTTGCAGGATTTGTTTAATTACAATGAATATAAACACACCCATAACCAAGGAGCCCGCAATTGGAGCTCCTACCTGTCCTATCAAACCAAAAACTTCACCCATTAATTATATATAATGTTTAGTTAGTGAAGCCAATCTTTACTACTTTAGGAGTACCGCCACCGCTAGTTTTTTCAATAGTTTCAGCTGCACTCTTTTGTAGATTAAGCACTTCACCCTGAACCATAGTGAATGATCCAACGGTATCTGAACCAGACTTTATAGTAATTAGTGCAACGCCGGTACCGGTATTATGGATTCTAACCAATTGCGCTGATCCAACATTTGATGCTGTTCCTGTTAGAGTAGCCTCTTCTCCTAAAATTCGTGTTGTACTTGCCATTTCCTTTAAACCTCTTCTAATCGAGTCATTAGCCTTTCAGCTCTATTTGTTACTTGACGATACCAACGAGAATCTCTACCTTCTTTTGCTGCTTCTTTCCAATCACCAGCTACAAGTGCAGCATTGTGATTCTTAAATTTGCTTAATCGAGTACGACCCATGTTAAACATCATATTTGCAACGATTTGTTTTACTTCTTCTGGATAGTCTTCCCAACCTTCGTGTAGAATCTTACAATCGTTAATTACTGATTGAACATCTTTTTCAAATACTTCAATCACTCGCTCTTCTGATATAGCAGTACCAACATCGGCACCGTATTCGCCATCTGATTCTAATACCAAATGTCCGATACCAAATGTAGGGTAACCTAAGTGATCTAAGTAAATCTCATTCACCTGACCTTCATCAATAATTAATTGCTTGCGCAGTTTTTCAATATCCATTACAACTCCTATTTAATAATTTTGCTAATTAGATCTTCAAATTGCTCTATCTTCTCTACTCTATTTGGCCATAGAATATATTCCTTATCAGGATTTTTCTTTAGGTTGCTAAGTAGTGGAAGGATAGAATTATAAAGTTTATTTAATTTATCTTCTAGTTCTTTAGCTTCAGCGGATGCATCAGAAGCTACAGTCTTAACCGACTGTACCGCTTCTAGTTCATCTTCATCTACAGCTGTAAAACCAAAATCAAAATCTAAAAGATTATCTGACATAAAACTATTCCTCGTGTATAGTCTTATTTATAATACTTTTGATCCTATTGCGATCGTTTTGTTTCTTTTTATTTGGTACAACTTGGTGGCGTTTAAAGGGACTATTCTGGTCGAATAGTACTCGGTGGAATCTTGTCTTTGGAACTTTCTTTTTCATCGCCTTTCTTAGTTTCTTTCTTGCCAAATATCGCATCATAATTATCGTTATACTTTTTGGTATCAACAGATCTTTGACGACTGCCTTTACCACCGTGCCATGTGCTCATATTAATTGTTACTCTTTACATACATTAAGTTAGGCGAAAAATTTCTTTCTTGTTGATCCATATGCTCTGAGTGCATACTATACCATTCAAGTGCGAGTGTCTTCTTAGTAAAGGTAGGGCTTACAACCTTACCTGCGCTTTTCCAAAAATATTCGATCCAACCGTCTTGAACAATAGATTCTAATTTCACTATTTTCCTTGCCCTCTGTATTTTTTAAATGCTCGTTTTCTGTCTTTATTCATTGTAGCAGTGGAAGGATTTCTACCAATACTGGTTCCCTTCTTAGTTGCTACGATTGATGATGTAAAACCCTTTGCTTTTGCCATATTATTTATATTTCCCCAGTGATATGTTTGTAAATATCTTTCCATTTATAGTATCTTGGTATGATACCATCGTAATCTTTATTATGCTCGTGAGCTACGAGTATTGAATTAAGACCTAGGGATTCACCAAGCTTGGCATTCTTTGGTTTATCTTCTATCCACCAACATTCAGTTCCTTCGTATGGTGCAAGTGCTTCATCTTTATCGTCACCACAACCGAGGATAATATAGTCGTCAAATATGTTATCGCCAAACAGTAGCTCTAGGTTTTGAATTCGTAGCTTCTGTGCATATTTATTAGTACTAAGAGATGTAATGCAGTGAAACTTATAGCCATGGAACATATTTAATCGTTTCATATAATAAACTGCATCTCTGAGCGGAGGTAGAAATGCTATTGCTGCTGAGTCATTAAACTCTCGAACTAGCTTTTTGCCTTCAGCTCTCGTAATACCAAATTGAGCACCAACATTGTACTCTTGAGGATTGGTAGGTTTTAACTTCTTTTCTAATTGCATCCAATGACGAAACGCGTATTCCCAATCGCATAACACGCCGTCGCAATCTGTTAATATAATATTTTCTTTCATAATTTATCTACCGAATAGTTTCTCTCTTCTGTATTCGTTAATCACATTCCATAACTTTTCAGTCCAGTTGTCTCTATGTTCTATAAAGACCTGTGGTTCATCATTATCCACAGCAATCATTACGACCAATTGAGTTATAGGAATACCTGTTCTTTCTTCCCACATGATTGAATAAGCACAGCATTGCATAAAGTAGCTTTCAATCCATTCTTTTTTCTTAGGTTTACGAGAAGTCTTATAGTCGATAATAGAATCTTTACCATCCCATACACCGACACAATCCACACGACCAGCTAATCCTAGATGTGAAGAGTATAGTGGAGCTTCTTGAGCATAGACCTTATTAAGTCTGGTATCCAATATACTCTTCACATCATAGAACGACTGCATTATATGAGGCATTACGCCCTTACCAAAATCTTCATCATTGTCTACATATTTTTCTAGAAGATCATGTACTGCAGTACCCCTCGTAGAAGCTTTACGGCTAATTCGATTAGCCTCTTCCTCTCCTACTCTTGCTCTCCATTCTGCTATCTTATCCCTTGATAATATGGATAAGACTGTAGTGATACTAGGATATTTCGTTCCATCAGGCGTAGTATACATTCTACCGTTGCCAGTAGAATTTGCTGAAAGATCGTCATAACCCAGATCAACTGGTTCGTGTATAAAACTCATGATTGTTTTCGCCAAGGTTTTTTAGCACCATCTTTTGGTTTACCTTGCGCGGCCATCTCCGATTTATATCCATTTACAATAAAACTTAATTTATATTTGTCGATTAAGTGTGAGTTCTCAATAGCTTTCATTACCGCTTTGAGTTCTTTCATTCGCGTATCAGAACATGAACGTTGTGTTTGCTTATGTGCAATACCATATAGTTCATATCGTTGTGTTAGACTTAAGGGCTTAATTAGCTCATTCGCTTCTTGATCATAGTTACGATTATCTTCCTTCTCTTCATATCGCCATTTACTCATTTTATAACTCGCTTTATTAATTTTATATGGCTATTATACCATAATTTAGAATGAATGTACACTATAATTTGCCACTTTCATACAATTCTTTTGTCATTATAAAGTCTCGTACAAATCCACTTCGTACGATATCGTCCCATTTAAATTCAATATGCTCGAATCGATTCATGTGTTCAATGATATTAATAAACTCTCTAATACCATTTCTATCGTTCTGACCTCTGAAGTCTGACTGGTAATAATCGCCTGCCATAATAAATCGACATCCTTCATCAAGTCTTGTAATGACTGAGCATAACTCATGGTAGTTACAATTTTGAGATTCATCGACTATAACAACAGCATTCTTAATCGTTAAACCTCGAATGAACGAAGTAGTTTGAAACTCAATTGTTTTATTAAGCCTTGTAAGTTTATCCCACGCTTCGTTATCGTCGAATAAATCATTAACAATTGCCCTATATGGTGCAGTGTATGCGTCTTCTTTTTCTTCTTGCGTACCAGGTAGGAAACCCATATCTCTCGTTGGTACTGCCGATCGCACAATAACAACCTTTTCGTATTCTTTCTTTAACACAGCTTCGAGTGCTAGGTATAAAGAGATAAATGTCTTACCTGTACCAGCAGATCCATCTAAACACATATGATTACCAGAAGCAAATGCCTCAAAGGCGCGCTTCTGATTCTTAGTTAATGGATCTAATTTAGCAAGGTGTTCTATTCTTAAGACTGAAGGCTTCTTACTCATTTAGTTTCAATCCGATGTCTATCTTTTGGAGGCATTCCGCTCTTTATTCTCTCTTGTACATCTTTCCAACCACTACCAGCCTTTGTTAACATATCAGGTCCTGCTGAATAATTTAAAGCTGCAACCTTAGTGTATACTCTTTGCAGGTGTGGATTATCTAATAAAAACTGATCATATTCAGATATCTTAACCATGTGCTCTTCGAGCTCATCAGTTTCGCTATTCTTAAAATCATACAATGGCATAATTAAACCACTCCGGTACGTTACGTTTGGTCCACTTCATCGCGAACCGCTCTTGTTTAGTTTGGTAAAATGCGCGGTACGATTTAACTGGATCCTCGAACATACATTCAGGGTTTGAACCCATAGCCAATCTGAAAGGTGATTTGCTATCTGTAAATGTAATATTCTTTGGTGGATTTCTCAACACCGTGGCTAGTTTTGTTTCAGTAGCATGAACTTTACCATACCTATATGTATACTCATCACAGAGTGCAATGAAATGTTTATAGTGCCATTCATAGTTACTTGCATTTTCACGAGTCCATACTGTACAAGGGTGATTCATATGCACTGCCTTGTATAGAATATTCTCTTTGTATCCATCGAGTTTCCAGTATTTAACCATACGCTTACCAGACTTTGATGGTCTCATTTCAATTGTACCATCCAGCATCCGATGCACAGTAGAGAGCATCTGGCCAGATTCTACAACCATTTTGGGTATATGTTTATCGCACTGTAATTGTGCAGCTTTCACAGGATCAGTATCTAAAATAAATATATTCATAATGTATATTCTAATGTATATTCTAATGTATATTTGAATGTATATTATATCACAGTTTGAGTAAAAAGTAAACCCCCTTTCGAGGGTTTACTCGAGTTTTGCTTTAACCTCCGGCGGCCTGCATGTACTTAATTGTCTCGTCGATATACTCGGCTTTCCTTTGCATCTTATATGCTAGAGTTTCTTTACCTTTCTTCAATAAATTTTTACGATAGTGTAGTATCTCATTACGATCTTTTTTCAAACGTTCAATTTCTTGACAATTCATAAAAGCCTTCCTTATGTTAGTTATGAGTGTTATTACTATCATAATATAGCCTACTCTGCTATTAGATCAGGAAATGCTTCCCGACATAGCTTTTTGGTTATGCCGATGTAATTTAAAGAGCCATCCTTTACCTTACACAGCAATTCGGCCTCAGCTGGAGATACTGCTTCCAATAGCCGAATAAATTGATTTTCTCTTTTTATTTGAGTGAGTGTTGCTGAATGAGCATTTCTAAAAAATTGCTTAAATACACCTTGTTTGATTGCTACGTCTAAATTAGATTTAGCTGTTTTAGCTGGAGTGTATGGAGGTGCGCCTTCTGGCAATAGACCTATACTTCTAATGGAAGGATCAAAATTCCATTTTAGAACTACGCGCAGAGTTTGTGAATCGTTTTCTTTCAATGCTTCTAGTCTTTCGTCTCTCGATTTTAATTTATTAATATCTTTTAAAATTTCTGCTACGGTTTTACCCATTATAAAATTCCTCTACTACTTCAATCAAATGTTTGCATCTTTTCTTAATAAGATAGTTTAGCACTTTCATTTTCATTGGCAGTTTTTGTGTGTTATATGTATTTATAATTTCCTGACTTAAATTTTCAGGTGTTTCGGTTAGATCGATCAATTTTCTATTGCGTTGGTAATTGCGATAGATTTCTTCTGGCATGACCTCTCTCAATCTATCTGCAGACTCGATCCATTCATCAATTCTGGTTTGACGTAATGGTGTTTGTTTGAGTGAGTCCACAAATGTATTGTCTGGGGATAGTATATTCGGGACACCGTCTCCAGTGTCGCCACGCATAATATGATTCCACATATATGTATGTGGGTTCTTGTCTGTAACCATTTTCTTTTGAATCGGAGAAAACTGTTTAACATTATTGAATCTGTGTAGTTGAATAAAATCTTTATCTGAGGATACGATCATTACTGGCTCGTGTTGACCAAACTCTTGTGTTTGTAGAGTCAGTGTAGCAATTACATCGTCTGCCTCAGCGCCATCTATTTGTATAACTTTATACGGGAGATTTTGCTGTATCTCTTCTCGTATAGTATTTATTATTCTAAACACCTCAGGCCAATCCATATCGGAATTGTTATCGCGTTTCTTTTTGCGATTGGCTTTATATGCTGGATATGCCGTCTTTCGCCAATTGTTTGGACTATCAACACATATAACCATTTGGCCATATTCATCTCGGTATTTCTTATTATACATACGAATACTGTTTAGAATCATATGGCGTATCATGTTTTCATCATTTAATTTCTGCACTATAATATTGCTTAGTGCTATCTGACTATAATCAAGTAATATCATCGTCGTCCCATTCACCTAATTGTTGTTTCAATTCTATAGCTTTTAACTTAATATAAAGACTATCTGCTTCTTGCTGTAACTTATGGTCTACACCTAAAAACCTAACGAGTGCTGTGTGTAGTAGATTAACTATGACATGAAAATCTCTGGCTTCTCCGTATTCATGATTTCTTGCATCAAAGCCTTTTAACCAAGTGATATCTTCTTCTGACAGTCTATCTATTTCATCAGCCATTGTGAGTATCAGATGCTGCGCAACTTCCGTGCATTCACCTAGATAATCTTGTAAGATTTCTGTCTCATCACGTGGTTCTTCTACTACTTTTCCCGAAGGAAACTCTATTATTTTTCCCATAATGTGTATATTATATCACACTCCGAGTTATTTGTACAGGGTTTTAATTGCATTGCCACCAAGTTTTATTTGAATGATTCCATTATAATAGTCATCAGTTAGGAGAACACCTCGATCGAACTGCTCTTTAGCTTCAAGGTAAGCGCATTCACCTTTAGTCTTGCATAAGTGAAGGATCTCTCTTGTAAAAAGATCCTCACCGTGTTTCTCAACGTCTGCCTTTAAATGTTTATTAGACCCATAGTAACTTTTCCAATCACTCTCTACTAATAATCTTTGACGACGCTTTCTTGTTTTTGTTTTTGGCTTAGTCTTCTTAAACCAAAAGAATTTCTTACCTACGTACTTCTGACCTGTCTCTTTGTTAGTTATCAAATAAACAAATCCATATAATTGTTTGTGATCACAATCTTCAGGTAAGCTATATTCTTTTCCTTCGTAAATCCAATCCATTTTATTCGCTGAAGTCTAATTCATAATCCTCTTGAACTTCTTGTTCAGCTCCGCAATACGGACAGTGTATAGTTTTTGGTGGATCATCTTCGAATGTGATTTCGCATGATGAAAAACAGTTAATACACTCTAGTGATACTTGGCCCGGTATTTGCATTTAATCTCCTTAACTATCTCGATTTTGAAGCCAACGACTAAACTCTGGATAACCACCAATCGGTGTATCATCTGAGCTAATCTGAGGGACTGACATTGCACCTGGAAACTTTTCTAACAATTCATCTTTGGTGTAATCGACACCAAGCTTTTTATAAACATATTCAACGCCACCTTGTTCTGCAATATTCTTAGCCATATCGCATCGTGGGCATTGATCTTTTCCATAAATATTAATCATAAACTTAAACCTTTAAGTACGTTATCGTCAACATCTTGTTTTACACCACCAACAACATAAGAGCTGATTTCTGTTTCTTGTGGTGCTACCTGTACATCGCTTCCACCAATCCACTTTTGTGTCCATGGTAGAGGATTAGCTTGTGGAACTGTATAAGGACATTGAAGACTTAATGCTCTCATTCTTTTACAGCCAATCCATTCTATATATTCTTTTAGAATAGCCTCATTTAAGCCAATCATTGAGCCATCTCTAAAGAGGTAATGTGCCCACTCTTTCTCTTGCTCGATTACTGATTCAAATAGCTTAATTACTTGTGGCTCCATTTCCTTTGAAATCTTAACAAAGTCTTTGTCTTCTTGTAATAGCTTCTTGATCATCATTGTAGTACCAGCAAGGTGTGTGTTCTCATCTCTTGCGATAAACTTGATAATCTTAGCGTTACCTTCCATCTTCTTGAGCTCAGCAAATGCCCATGAACATGCAAAGGATACATAGAACCTAATACCTTCAAGAGCGTTAGCACTCATTAAGCACATCCATATCGCTCTCTTATGATCCATCTTACTAATATCCGAGCTTTCATTAGCTGCAATTAGATCATCGTAATATTGCGCGATATCTTTACCGCACTCTAGTATTTCCTTAACATCTAGCATGCCATCAAATACAAAAGATGGATCTGGATAAATGTTACGAATAATATGTGTATACGATCGGCTATGAATAGTTTCAAAGAACGACCAAGTTTCAATCCAGTTCTCAACCTCAGGCAAAGAACAGATAGGTAGAAATGCTAGGTTAGGTGCACGACCCTGTACTGAGTCGAGTAATATTTGCCTCTTGAGGTTGGAAGTAAAGATATGCTTTTCATGTTCAGTCAATCCATTGAAGTCTTTCTTATCCTTAGAAATATCTACTTCTTCTGGACGCCAAAAGAATCCTAATTGCTTTTCGGTTACCTTATCAATTGAAGGATACTTCAGCTCATCAAATCTTTGAATATCAACCGCCTCATCAAGAAACATTTTCTTGTTTAGGTGAGATTTTCTATTCTTTTTCAATACGGTCATTTATGGTTCCTTTATATTTTGCAACTATCGCAATCTTCGTCGTAGTTAGACATTACATTTGCAGCATCATCTACAGCTGAAGGTAGATCTTCCTTCATCTCGCCAGCACCGTCAAAGGTGTTAAAATAGTATAACTGCTTTAAGCCAAACTTATAGGCAGTAACTAAATCTTGGATCATTGCTGACATCGGTATCTTATTATCATCAAAGTGTTCAGGGTTATAAGACGTATTGACTGATATTCCCTGATCAACATATTTCTGTAGAATAGCACAAATTTTTAGATAACCATCTGGTGATTTCTGATCCCACAAGAGATCGTACTTATTTTTTAGATGGTGATAACCAGGTACAACTTGAGCGAGAACACCATCTTTGCTTTGCTTATAAGATACCAAAGCTCGTGGTGGTTCGATTCCGTTTGTACTGTTACTAATTTGTGCGGATGTTTCTGCTGGCATTAATGCCATGAGAGTGCTATTACGAATACCTGTATCTTTTAACTGAGACCGTAATGCATCCCAAGGTAGACGTTCGCTATGCTCTATTAAATTATCTATCGCACTCTTATATGTATCAATTGGGAGCGTTCCAGAACCGTATTTTGTCTCATTATTTAAAGGAATTTTGCCTTTTTCTTTAGCAATATCTGCAGAAGCTTTAATGAGATAATATGACCATGCCTCTGCATATTTGTCGACTTCCTCAAATGCTGACTCATCGTATTTCATTCCTCGTTTGGCCAAGAAGTATGCAAGGTTAATAACACCAATACCAAGTGGACGACGATTCATTGTGCTACGTTCTGCAGCTTTGATTGGATAGTCTTGGTAATCTAGTAGCTCATCAAGAGATCTCACAGCTAGATCACAATACTTTTCAAACTCTGATGGGTGATTAATCAGACCCCAGTTAATTGCTGATAATGTACATAAGCTAATCTCACCATCAGGGTCATCGTATGATTTCAATGGCTTGGTTGGTAGATCGATTTCACAGCATAGGTTACTCATTTTAATTGGAGCAACTTCTGCGTCAAATGATCCATGGTCGTTAGCATGATCTACATTCATCACATAAATTCTACCTGTGTCCTTACGCTCTGTTAGTAATGATTGGAATACTTCCAAAGCTGGTAGACTTTTCTTACGGATAGAACGAGCACGTTCGTACTTCTCATATAACTCTTGGAATTTATCTTGGTCTGAGAAGAACGCATCGTATAGACCAGGAACATCGTTTGGATCAAAGAAGGTAATATCACCTCCACTGATTAGACGCTCATACATTAGTTTGTTTAACTGGAATGTGTAGTCCATGTGCCGTACACGAGTTTCTTCGGTACCTTTATTGTTTTTCAATACAACTAGATCTTCAAACTCATAGTGCCATATTGGTAGGTAAACAGTTGCTGCGCCACCACGAACACCGCCCTGAGAGCAAGACTTAACAGCTGATTGAAAATACTTCAGGAATGGAATCAAACCTGTATGTACTACTGAGCCATCACCAACCTTAGCACCTTCTGCTCGAATAGAACCAGCACCTACGCCGATGCCAGCTTTCTTAGAAATATATTTTACTATACTGGTGCTAGTAGCATTAATACTATCAAGAGAATCGCCTGATTCAATAAGCACACAGCTTGAGAACTGGCGAGTCGGAGTTCTAACTCCCGCCATAATTGGAGTGGGTAACGAAATATAGAAGAGAGATATCGCATCATAGTAGTCCTTAACATACTTTATTCTTGTTTCTTTTGGATAGTTAATAAAGAGCGTAGCAGCAACCATCATGTACAACATCTGAGGAGTCTCATAGTGTTGCTTAGTTCTACGATCTTGGACGAGGTACTTACCTCGGAATTGTTCCATACCAGCATAGGTAAATGAATCATCGCGATCATGCTTGATATACGCGTCTAACTCGTCGATCTCATCTGGATCATATTGTTCCATAATAGAACCATCGTATACGCCACGACTTACATTCTCAATAATCAAACGCTTTAGAGTCCATGGCGTATAATCACCATAAACTTCTTTACGCAACTTATAAGAGATAAGTCGAGCAGCTACGAACTGGTAATTTGGTGTGTGCTCTGAAATAAGCTCTGCAGCCGATTTAATAAGTAGCTCATGAATATCATAAGCAGGTATCTTATCATACAGCTGTATGTTTGCTTTTAATTCGATCTCTGACATTGATACGCCAGCGATTCCCTCGATAGCCCATTCCAAAACCTTGTGTACTTTTTCCAAGTCAAAGTCTTGAGACGTGCCATCACGTTTCGTTACTTGTATAGACATAGTATTATTTCCAATCATTTAATTATGTATATTATATCACATCTTAATGTGATTGTAAACAATTATTTTGATTTATCTTTGATTCTTTTTTCTACCCAAATAGGCATTTCACCACTAGGTGCGATGTTCTGCAACTCAGTAGTAAGGTGTTTAGCTAGTTCTTTGCGAACTGTTGGTAGTGCCCAGATAATTCCCAGATCTTCTTCTAGCTGATCCATGCGTTCTGCTTGTAGTGGGAACTTCTTACGGAATTTGGCATCTTTTTTGGCCAATTCTAAATCATACTTCTCAGCGAAGTATTCCATAAATTGATCGACCTTCTTTTGAAACCAGATGCCACCTTTGGTATCTTGGAACCATTGGTAGAACGAACTACCAATGACTGAACCAAGAATCGATTTTAGCGTGAGTACGACGAGCCAAGACATATTATTCTCCTTCTACTTTGCGTTCTAAGTTAATTACATAGTTACCTATACCGTGATCAGTAAACATATCGAAGAATTTACCTTGCTTCCAGCCTGCCCAAATGCCACGGAACATATCTTTAGTTTTTTGCCATACGCCTAAATCTCTAATGTTACCATAAGCGTTGAAATAAATGAGTTCACCATCATGCTTAAAGAATAAAAAGCAAGGTGGTACTTTACAAACGATATCGTTATTATTAACGAAGCGATAGTGAGGGCAATCCAGGTTATTGACGAATCGTGCGTTACCAACTCGAGGTGAACCAAAGGTATAAACTTCTTTAGCTTTACTACGGCTTGCTGCGATTGTGGCCATGCCACCGCCAAGAGAATGACCTGTAACATATAGATCTTTTGGTTTAGCTAGTTTATTATTCTTATTGATTTCTTTTTCTAGCTCATCCCACAATTCATCTACTTCGCTTTGGAAACCACCATGTACTCTACCACCAATCTCTGCTCGTCGTTTAATAAATTTAAGATCAGCTAATACATCGTTTAGTTTAGTTGGTTCAGTTCCTCTGAATGCGAACCATAATGAAGTAGGGCTATATGCTACTAATACTTCAGCACCATCTTTTGCAATCAATCGCGCCTTTGTGAATCCTAATGCTTTACATGCTTTTTGACCTTTAGTCGCATTCATATAAGCAATTGCTGAAAGATGAGAAGCAACCAGAGCTCTTTCCCATCGTGTCATATTCTTTTTAATTTTCATTTTCTTTTACCTGTATTTCTACTGCCGCGGCATCTGCGTCGTTTATTGTTACGTTCCGGTAATATACTATCACTTCGCCTAATTGGTTAATATACCTTTTTAGTTCTTGTGTGTTGTATGCCATGTGCTTATAATCTTGAACACTCATGGCCACGAATACGATATCACCCCCATGTTTTTTCTTTATATCGTCTATGAATTTATCTAGATATGTATATCCTTCAGGGTAAAGATCTTCCTTTCCAAGCTTACAGTCTCTTTTTTTAGTCTCTGGATTCTTAATGCATTCCTCAATAATAACGGCGTCAGAAACGACGTACCATTTAGGATCTTTAAGATTGAGTGGTCTGGGAAGAACTGGTTGTACTATATCTAATTCAATAGGTTTGGTAATTACTTCTACTTCTCTTGGCCCTAATAACGAACATGCACTAGTCGTTAAGAGAACTAATCCGAGCACTATCCTCTTCAATACCATTGAATACCTCCTTTGTTGCATTATTAAATCGAATTTGAATTAGGCCTGGTTTTGCACTTGCTAATTTGGCGATATTATGTCGCTCAAATATGTCAAGATATTCAGCCATTTCTACTTCGTACTGTTGGTTTTTAACCTGGAGACCGGTTAGTGCTTTCGTGGTTTTTTGTAGATTTTCCTGAACTGCAGCTAGTGCTTCTCTTTGTTCAGCATCTCTTACTTCATAAGCCGTATTGAGCCGTTGCAGCTCAATATTCTTATTATAGAGGAACCATCCTCCTAAACCCATAATAACAATCACTCCAATCAAAATTTTTGACATAATATTATTTCTCTCGTTTTTTGGCTTCTCTCGCTTGTCGTTTAGCTAACATTCTTTCTACAAATTTACGGCCTTCACGAGTTCTACCATCGTAAATACTTTTCTTCTTTTTCTTCTTTGGAAGCGACGGCGTTAAGTCTACATTCAACGTAGTCGTATCCTCAATTGCCTGTTGCCAAGCATCCTTAAACGATTTCATCTCTTAATATCCTCATTTGTTATATATACATCTAAGCCAGTTTTGCGATGACTTACTTTGTAAATATTCTGGTTAAATAGACGATCGGTTGGTTCTAAAAATTCATTTACTTTAACTTTATCCTTAGGAAACCCAATAATTTCGCCTGTAATTGGATGAGCTACTTCTTGCACTAATTGGTATTCACCTGGTTTTAATTTGCTATCTTCCTGGAACCAAGTAGCTTCTTCTAAACTTTCTAATTCTTCAGCATCTAATATTTCAGACATAACGGCTTTAATATCTTCTTCACTTAGTTCGCTGTGCTCTTTAATAAGAAACAGTGCAGCTGCATATGAACCGATTGTAGATTTACCACCAGGAACTTTACCAACTAAACGCTTAACATTAAAAACTAACCGATGAAAAATTGTATAAGCTGATTTTTCTTCAGCAGTTTCTAGCTCTTTAGATTTTTTAAGAACTTTACCATCCTTATCGATAATACCAAGTTTGAAGGCATCCATTTTGTTCCAAGGCTTAGTTAACGTGCGCAAAAATTTAAATGCGTATATTACGTCACCTGTTCTTGAAAGTAAACCCATTATAGCTTCCTTAGTCTATCTACGATGTATGGATCTAATGGCACGTGAACCTTTTCATCTATTGGTAAGTAATTTAAAAATACCAAAAATGGTTTAATATAAGTCCAATGTTCTTTTTGCAACTTAAACCAAATCATTCTATTAGCTGCTTCGATGCCAAACACGTTGTATATTACAATAATATGATTGATAATCAATCGCTCTTGTAAATCACTGTCGGCTTCGTATCGACTTAGCAATCTTTTAAGATATCTAAATCTGTTTAAATCTTCTTTAAACTCTTCGACATCAGTACACTCTGGATTATTGTAGTGCTGCATGGCGAAGAGTTTAAAGTTTCGGTTTGTCAACTCGTCAAATATTTTCATCATGTATTATATATGATACTACCAATTATTACATTTTATCTTCGATCTCTTCAATTCTTTCTTCAGCGTTAAAGATCAACTCGTTGTAATAATCTTCTGTATCTTCTAACTTATCTTTTGAGATATCGCCATCTTTATATTTCTTTTCAGCGGCTTTAATCTTTTCAACATACCCTTTAATTTTTTCTTTTTCCATTTTAATTCTTAGCTTAGGGTCGTTATCAAGAATTTTTTTCCTTCTCGCGCCTGTTCCTTTAAAGAGATCAGAACTGTAAGCTGCTACTGCATCATCCTCTTCCTTTTCTTTCCTTTTCTTATCAGCGCCAGTTACTTTATCTTTTACTTTCTTTGCAGCCTTTTTGATTGAACCGATAAGACTTTCGTCAACACCTTCGTAATTCTTATCTACATAATCAAAGAACTCTTTTTTCTTATCGCCTTTAAGCTCAGCTGGTGATGAAACGCCGAATTCTTTTAGAGCCTTTTTAAAGAAAGCCTGATATTTCCTTTGCTTATCAGACATTTCATCGACTTCTTCTTCTTCGTCGTCGTCTTTGGCATATTTTTCTTTAACAACGTTACCATCTGCTTCTTCACCAGATTTTTTGATTTTATGCTTAGCTTTAAACTCCTTTTCGCCTTTAGCGATAGGTTCTGCAACTTCACCCATTAGCTTATCATGGTTCTTAACTGCATACTTTTCAGCAGCTGATTTACTTTTGTAAGTCTTTACAGTCTTACCATCCTTATCAACTACTTCGAATACGCCGTCGCTTTCTTTAACATGATCGCGTGGGTCCATTTCTTCTTTTTTCATTTTTTTCTTGCCGTAGCCTTCAAGTACTTCTTGCGCAGCCTTGGCAATGCTTTGTGTTACATCGTCGTTATAATACATTTTTTTCTCCTATTGAATAAAAAGCATTCCTGTAATAGCGGTGGCCGCGGCGGCTGTAACTATCCAGAATAGTTTATTAATAACTTGTACGGTTTGAGCATTCTGCCTAACCAAATTTTCTAATCTATCAACTCTATTTATAAGAACGAGTATCTGCTCGCCTTGTTGTTTACCAAAATCTGTTAATGTAATGATCTTTTCTTCAGCACGTGCTAAGGCTATAATAGCATCAGACATGTGATCTATTTTTTGCTCGATTCTATCGAGTCGCTGAGATTGCTCAGCTCTTTGTTCCTTAGCTGTTGTTGCCATGTTTTATAACCCTACATTTGAGAGGAGTAACTCCTCTGATTAGTCGGTGATACTCTCCTTCAGGTATATCAAATACCATTCCCTTTTTAAGCAACCATGGTAAACAATTTTCTACCTG
>Ga0213865_10001233_pt1 | contig 16845 bp, 13 predicted proteins | sample PICome_6_FD_160100 | JGI IMG/M metagenome (GOLD analysis project Ga0213865, IMG submission 160100) | Coastal seawater microbial communities near Pivers Island, North Carolina, United States - PICO282 | ecosystem: Environmental > Aquatic > Marine > Coastal | place: USA: North Carolina...
GCGGTTCTCGCATCCATGAAGTTTCCAGCAAGGACTGCCCATCTTGCTGCAGGTAGCCCAGCGATGCGGGCTGGGCGTTGCGTACCACCTAGACCAGGGAATATTCCAATATTGGTTTCAGGGAATCTGAACTGAGTTTTCCTAGTCCCAATCCTGTAGTCACAAGACAGTGCAAGTTCCAGACCACCGCCGAGCGATAGGCCGGTAGTCAATGCGATTGTGGTCTTGCTAGATGATTCTAATTTGTTCAAGACTTTGTGTCCATCAGCTGTGAAATCGTAGATATCCGGGAATGAATCTGCTCTAATTTTGTCAACGAAGAACTTGACATCTGCACCTGCGACAAACGCCTTACCTGCACCATCGAGCACGATTGTATTGACTGAATCATCTGCGTTTGCTTTGTCTATGGCTATACCCAGTTGCCCTACCACAGTCTCATTCAGAGCATTCATTGCTTCAGGTCTATTGATTGTAATCGTAGCAATTCCGTTGTTTATTGCTGAGTCTACGTAACTGAAGGTAAAATCTTCACTTCTCTTCCAAACTTCAGGTACCGGGAAGTTTGCAAGTTCACAATAATCCTCTGCCATGGCCTTGGCATCATCTATGCCCAAGCGGTTTGCCAACTCGAATGGACCTCTTGCCCATCTCAAGCCAACCTTAGCACCTCTGTCTACGTCTTCAAGGGAGCAGATTTCTTCATCCACAATTTGCCCAGCGACAGCGAAAACCTGGCCTAGTAATCTTGTTCTGATTTTTTGGGCAGCATCTTCACTGCACTCTGTATCGTCTCCGATTTCCCATTGGTTTCCAGCCTCAACCATTTCGCGTAGGTTTTCAGCACCCACGTATCTAGGTGTTTCAAGTTGTTCAGCAAGGTAATCTGTAGAATGCAAAGCAATTGGTGGACCTGTCAAGTTCATTAGTGCGAATGGACCTAGTCCGATTCTGAATGCTTTCATTGCTACAGCGTCGATTGCAGCGGCGCTGGCTACGCCTTCTTGTAACAATAAACAAGCCTCATTCAGCCATGGAACGAAGAACCTGTTGACTACGAATCCGGGTCTATCCTTACACAGAATTACGACCTTACCGAGACCTCTACAATACTGTACGGTTCTTGCAATAGTATCTTCAGAGGAGTCTTCTCCTGGGATTACCTCTACGAGTCTGTTCTTCGCTGGATGGTAGAAGAAGTGTAGTCCAACAAATCTGTCAGGTCTTCCAGATGCGAGTGCCAACTCGTTTACCGATAGAGAAGAAGTGTTTGAGGCTAGTATTGTATTTTCGTCACATACCTCGTTCAATGTGTTGAATACCGCGCTCTTGATATCGAAATCTTCGAACACAGCTTCGATAACTAAGTCTGTGTCCGAAGCGGTGTTTTCTGTGCCGACGACACCCGTGATGCGTCCTTTGATCTGTTCAACCTGGTCAGGAGAGAAAATTCTTCTTTCTACTGCTTCGGACAAAAAGTCAGAGATAATGGTCTTGCCACGCTCGACCCATTGCGCTTCTCTGTCTACCATCTGAACGTCGAATTCTTCTTGAGCAGTTTTCTGAGCAATACCGGAACCCATGTTTCCGGCACCGATGATTGCCACACTCTGAACAGGTTGCATATTACGCCCGAAATCAATCCCCTCCATGAATAAAACGGTGGGGGGCTTCAACTCAAAATAAAGAGTCGTAAGCAGATTTGTGCCTTTCAGCCCATCGTTCAACAGAAAATTCTGCGGCTCTTTTTCTTACATTCGATGTTTCGTCTTTGAGATTGGAAATCGCATCTCGCCAAGCATCTACATCGTTCACTGGAAGAATATGATGTTCAAGGGGAATTTCGTTGTGAGCAGGTGCATCTGCGACCAATGCTACAGTACCAGCTGCATATGCCTCAAGTGGCGGTAATCCAAACCCTTCAGCAATAGAAGGGAACAATAACGCATCAGCGTGCTGGAGTGCAGCAATCATCTCACTAGATTCCAGTCTGCCTATCCAATTTAGATTGCAGCCCAAATCTTTTGCCAGTTCGCATAACTTTTGTTTGGACTGAGGTGAGGACTCGGCTCCGATTTTGTGCAAGGTCACATCTAATTCTGAACAGATTTTGACTGCGAAATCGACACGCTTCCTTGCTTCTTCACTACCTATTACGAGCAAATTTACGCCATCTTTGAACCAATCTGGTCTCTCTGTTTCCACTGCATATGCTTCAGTCTCGATGGCGTGAGGGATCCATACTGTCTCAATTCCAGGAAATCTCATTTCACATTCTTGTTGAGTGTCTTTCGATACGCAAATCAGAAGTTTAGCTCTTGAAATTCCTTCACGAATTTTTGCCAAATCTTTCTTCCTTATACCAGAAATTTTGGCGTCACCGATTTGTACATCATTTCTCTTTGATGGGAATAGATGGAACAAATCGTGAATTGTAACCACTGTATTCCCAGTTTTTGGAATCAAGCCTGCTTGTTCTTGGTCAGTTACATGCACGACATCAGAGTTCGATGCCATTTTGTTTACAGATTTAGGCCCACTGAACCATCTTCTCCATAATCTAGTGAGTGGGTTTTTTGAGATTTCATATTCGTGAACTTGGCTTAATTCGTAATCCTTTACCAGTCCAGTTTCAAGTCGATTTACAAGTGCTGTGTGTGTACTGCCCAATCCTGAATACGGTGACATTGCACCTCCTCTGGCTAGCAGTACTTTACGCAAAATGAACCCTCACTGTACGATTTTCAGATGCTTTACCGATTCTGCGATTCCGAGGTCATCAGGGAAATGCATTGTTGCTTCTGGTATAGGGATAGGGATGATTTCTTTTCCTACCAAAGCAACTCTGCTTGGGGGTGAGTCATCTAGCAATTTTCTTCCAGTAAGCGGGGCTAATGCGTTTGAAAATTCTAGGATATCGTCGTGGAATGGCATATTCTCAGCGGTTAGATTTTCTCTCGAATTACCTACGTGCACGTAACCCTTACATTCAATCCAATCAGGGTCTGCTCTGTTATCTAATGCAGCATACTGAGGAATATGTTCAGGGTTCATGTTCCTACCTTTGATAAGAGTGTGGCGACAAACAATTCTTGTATCTAGGCTAGGAAGTAAATCAATGGTTTCCTCAAACTTGTCCCAAGCGGCCGAATTCCATTTTGGGCGACAGATTTCGTCGAATACTTCCTTGTTGGGGGCATCTACAGAAACATACAATTGCGTTGGAAGTGTGTCTAATTTTTCGATAACTTTTGGCAGAGTCCCATTGGTGACCAACATCGTAGTCATTCCGTGCGAGTGACACAACTCCATGTATTCGGATAGTTGATTGTAAAGAGTCGGCTCTCCGTTTAACGAAATTGCTACATGCTTCGGATTTTGTGCGTCTAAAAATTTCTCCTTTGGTACCTTTGGATTTCCACCAAAACCCGAAATCAGTCTTCTCTGAGCCTTTACAGATTCATACAACATTTCCAATGGATCTTGGTCGGATAACTCAAGGGTATCCATGTGTGGCTCTCTCCAACAGTAAGAACATGCCAGATTGCACTGGTCAACTACTGGCGACATTTGCATGCAATTGTGGCTTGCAATCCCGTAAAACCGTCCTTTGTAGCACTGGCGGTCTCTGAGTAGAGATTCCTTTGTCCAGTGACAAACCTTGACTCCGCCATGTTCACCAACGATGTGATAGCGTTGCTTTTGCAACTTGGCCTTGAGCAATGGGTCCATCGTGCACCCGACATGTGTTGCTGATTTCAAACCCACGCTTATGATGTATGAGTGCTTGGCTTATTACATGCAAGAAGCAGAGGAGTCATGGGTTCCTCATTTGCTAGGTTTTATCCTGCCGATAATTACTATCGCTGGAATTTATCAAGGCGGCTACTGGGCCTTCTCAGGATTCGTTTACGCATTGGGAATTTGCCCTTTCATCGACTATTTCGCTCCTGAAAGAGCCCCGGTTCGCAGAGAGGTATCTACACGTGCCTGGAACGGCTTGTTGTATTCCCATGCACTTTTCTTCTATGCATGTATCGCAGTATTGTTGTGGAGAGCAAACTCAGATGGTTTTACTATTCCAGTAGTTCTTGGGGGTCTATCTGTAGGTATAGTAGGCGGAATCTCGGGAATAATCAATGCACATGAATCGGGGCACAGAAAGAGAGGATCCCTTATCTGGAGAGTTGCAAGGTTAAACATGTTCATGGTACTATATTCTCATTTCACTACAGAACACAACCACGGTCATCACAGAAACTATGCTACTGAATTAGACCCCGCTTCCTCTCCTGCCGGCAGAGGCCTTTGGACTCAAATCGTGATGACGATTCCAAAGCAGTACAAGTCAGCCTGGAAGACACACTCCGATAAGGGCAAAACCGGGTTAAAGAATCCAATTCTACACAGCACCATTCTTCAGGGTTTTTTCTTAGCAGGACTATTCTTACTTTCTTCGTCGGTGTTGTATGCCTTTTTAATTCAGGCTGCCCTTGCAATTATTCTTCTCGAGTACGTCAATTACATGCAACATTATGGATTGAGGCGAGAGGTCGGAGAGAGGCATACAGAATTCCATTCCTGGGAGCATAGAGGCGTTTGGTCAAGATGGACATTACTCGAACTTCCACTTCACCCAGCTCACCACTTGAAAGCAAGTACACCAATGTGGGATTTGCAGGCGTACGAAGACTCTCCGCAGCTACCTAGCGGGTACTACGTCTGTTTTTGGTTAGCAATTTTCCCTCCTCTCTGGAAGAGGGTCATGGGCAAGCGATTAGAGCAATTATCTGCTTAATTTAACGCCGATTCGCAAGGTGTTTTTATTTACACTTAGTTTAAACATAACACCCAAAACGCATTATAGGGCCGGTTCCAAAAGTAAACTGAGGGAGAAATATGGACAACGAACTCGCAACTTGGATCGATGATGTCATGGAAAAGCAGCAATACCGAAACGGTATTTTCTCTAATGGTGGAGTTATCCACTGGCTAAGAAGGATGACTTTCGGCAAAAAGTGATTAAATCCTTAGGATTCATATCAAACAGTAGTTGATATATCAGAACTTTATGATGCTGCTTTGTAGTGAGTGGTGTCATGCTAAGTATAACCGGTCTTACGAAGTCATTTGGTTCTGGTTCGAACAAACTCCAAGTCCTGAAAGGGATAGAAATGGAGATTGAAAGGGGCGAGATGGTCGCATTGATGGGACCATCAGGCTGCGGTAAATCCACTTTGTTGAATATCATTGGTGGTTTACTACCTGGCGATGGTGGTAGTATCACCCTCAATGAGCGTAAATACGGACTCAAAGGGCCATCAAGTGTGGTTGACGTTAGAAGAGAGTTGGTAGGCTGGATATTCCAAGACTTCCACTTGCTGGACAATCTAAGCGCAGTCGACAATGTTGCGATGGCCTTAGAGTTGTCTGGAATATCTGCTAGCGACGCAGAAAAAGCGGCGATTAATTCACTTGAAAGAGTCGGCCTTGGTGACAGAATGCATCACATTCCTGACCAATTATCCGGTGGGCAGCAGCAAAGAGTAGCAATCGCTCGAGCAATTGCTGGTAATCGACCAATTCTTCTAGCAGATGAACCAACAGGAAATTTGGATATTGCGAGCGGTAAGGAAGTACTCGCTCTGTTCAAAGAACTATGTCACGATGAAGACAATCCAATTTCAATTCTAATGGTTACTCACGACCCGGACCTAGCATCCAATGCAGACAGAATGCTACTATTGAAAGATGGAAAAACCGAAGCATCTGACATACGTTCAGCGTGGGGTCTTGACGAGGAAGGTGAGGAAGAATGACCGGCATAGACATCGACCTAGCCGATTCTGATTTTGATATCAACCGTTCAAAGTTAGCTAAATTCCAGAATAGAGTAATGGAACTGCCTAGTAGACTTCGTCTTGCAGCACAAGGTGCATGGAGAGGTAAAGAAAGAGGCCTTGCAGTCATCACAGGCGTCTTCCTTTCCTCCTTGGTAATCACAACCGTCCTTGCTTATGGTGTGGGTCTGTCACAGTTGTTCTTTGAAGAATCTTTGAAGTCAGAACCTTTCGATGCAAAAATTGAGTATGGGCGAACACCTGTTGAGAATGCTTCAGGTTGGTCGAACAATACAACAGTGATGACTCAAGTTTGTGAGGAATTACTGGACGAATTCTCAGAATTCAACGATTGTACACTCGTTTTAGGGCGGCAAGGAATACACAGCGGCGGCTTCTTCAATCGGGAATTCGTTGTCGCACAGCCTCTAGAGATGCGTGAAATATCTGCCACCTCAAACCCTTATTGGACTAACGTGACTTTCACTTATCCCGAAGCTGATGCTAACGGTCCACCGATTTCAGACATGAGGGCGATTCGTTTCTTGGGCCCTGGCGCATTTGATGGAGAATTGGCAGATCGCTTGGGTGAGAACATAATCCCTGGATTAGGAGAATGGCCAAGCCCTGAAAACATGACACGCGATAGAGGCATAATCTTGCCATCAACAATTGCTAGTCAGGCCCAAGCCAACGTTGGAGACAAATTAGACAGCCTGACATTTGCATATGTTGTTGATGAGTCTACTTTAGTTGAAGGCTCGATTACCGATGAGAATTGTGATGGTGAAATCACTCCGGAAAACAATGAGATGATTTACTGTAGAATGTGGATGACCGTAGAAAATCTCACAGTAGTAGGAATTTACGAGCCTTGGGATTTTGGAAACCCGACTCTCCCATTTAACCCGCTTTTCACCACTTGGGATGTTCTTGAAGAATCACAGCGTGGAACTTTGATGTTCCACGACCACATGTACCTCGGAGTTACTATCGATAGAGGTCAATTACCGACTAGTTCAACCGCTGATGCTGAAGAGTGGTTGGAAGACCTAGGAACAAGAGTACAAGCTCAAAATTACACCGAAGAAGGCATTGATTTGTATTACACTGACATTGTAAGCGGGACTATCACTTTCCTGAATATCTTCCTTGGCTTAATCCAAATTTTCGATTACATTATCATGATACCAATCGTTTTCCTCTCGATTGCAGTATTGATCTATGGCCTGGTACTATCACTAGAACAAAGACGTAGAGAGGTGAGTATCCATCGGGTCATAGGCGCAGACGGAAAGACGCTTCAGGGAATGGTATTACTCGAATTATTCGTCATGGCTTCAGTAGCATGGTTAGTTGGTTACATACTAGCGTTATTGGCAGTTCCTCTCGTTCTATCGGCTGTTGGATTCATGGAATTTAGAACCGGAGATTTCGATGTCAATCCAACACTTGGAATTGCTTCAACACTGTTTACAGCAGTTACTACTCTTGGCCTAGCAGTCCTATTTGGACGCAGTAGAGCAAGAGACTTCATCGAACTCGAAATTGAAGAGGGTGTGAAGAGGACTGCAAAGAAATCAGAACCAAAGCGCTGGTTACATTGGACAGCATTCCTCTTCGGAATGCTAGCAGTTGTTGACACATGGCTTGAGATGAATGGTAGCGAAGATGGAATTGTCTCGAACTTCTTCGTTGAAGGATTAATTGGAATCTTTGGACCATTTGCTCTTTGGATTGGTGGCGCTTTACTTCTTGGAAGAATTGGGGCAAAGGGTCCACAAATTATGCAAGTGATATTCGGAAGAACTCCACTATTGAAAGATGTTAAGAGAGGACTGAAAGGCTCTGGTTCCGCCGAATCGGTAAACAGATTGGCAGTAATTATGCTACTTACACTTTCAATCGTAACCCTTGCCGCAGTTCAGGGATACACAGGGACTATTGTTGACGAGAAGACAGTAGATGCCACGGTAGGGTCAGATTTACAGATTCAGATGGAGACAAACGTAAACGAATCTGAAGTCATAAGCATCATCAAAGAATATGCTGACTCAGGCGTAACTCCACTTGCAACCAGTGTGCCACAACTCGCTCTAAGCGATGAACTAGGAGGAGAAAGTTTGCAGACATATGTTCTTCTAGAGAGCGCTGACGGTGTCCTGAAATGGAGTGAACAAGCACTTCCAGGAGAAGACATTTCAGAGGCCCTAGATGCCTATCAGAGTGGTGGATTCTCAGCAGGTACAGATGCAGCATATTCACTAGACTTACCCGGTTCAGAAAGAGGAGGCGACGAGAATCGTCTAGATGATGAATTACTCGACAGATCGGATGAGAAATCGAGAGACGTGACACTGGTTTGGGAGAAACTGGAGTTCAATTTCAGTTCAGGTGGTACCGACCAGCCTGACCCATTCGCTCTATACCTAGCGTATTCAGAACTAATGGATGGAGATTGGTCTGGATTAAATATCCAAAATCAGGACTTGAACGAAAGAAATCTCGGCCGTGTAGATTTGTCTGAAACCAATCTCTCGGGTTCTGATTTGACGAACGTGAACCTCAGTGAATCTTTGCTGTTTGGTACTGATTTATCTGGTGCAGATTTGACTGGGGCTAACCTAGAGAATACCATTATTGTCGATTTCAATGATGATGGAATTTTCATGGAAAACGTAGACCTAACTGATGCTAACCTGAACGGCTTATTCGGTTTGGCTGACCTGTCTAGGGCAGTCTTGTCCAACACAACATGCCCGGACGGCTCAAACAGCGATGACACTTCTTGCGTCAACGGTGTGTCGCCGACCCCTCCTCCACTAGCAGCACCTCTGTTCCTAGCAGATACATCGGTTACATTGGAAATCACCAAATATAGCACTGAAATGTACTACATGGGCGTTCACGAATACTTCCCAGGAATTGATTCATCAGTCGTAGAATCCACACTAATCATTGGCGAAGGAAAGTGGAGGTCTCTTGTAGGAAACGATGCAGCGAACAACTACACCTCAACTACATGGATCGTCAGAGTGGATGGTGTTGAAGGGGATGATTTAGAATCACTAGCCTCACAACTTGAAGCGGATTCAAGAGTTTCCGAAACCATGGACTGGTCAAGCAAACACAAGGAAGTAGAGAGAAACGGTGGTCTAATCTTCGGAACTCCTGGTCTATTGTCCCTTCAATTCGTAGTTGCAAGCGTGGCAGCAGTTGCATCCAGCTTCGTATTCTTGTCTTTGGTACTGAATCAAAGGCAAAAGGAGTTAGCAGTACTTCAGGCGATTGGCGCATCACCGAACCAAATCATCAGACTTGTATTGTTCGAGATTTTGTCTATCGTAGTTGTGTCGATGGCTCTTGGAGTTGTACTAGGTGTTGCACTGGCTCTGTCATTCAACGGATTCTTCGATATCTTTGGATTCATATTCCAAATATTCGGCGGTTCTAGTACGGTAATTGAGAGAACATTGGTTTATCCTTGGACACAGATAATTCTTGTTTCGCTAGCGGTGTTTGCCGCTGTGGTTGTAGCTTTACTTGTAACAACAAGAAAGGCACTCAAGTCAGACCTTGCTAGCGTCTTGAAGGGGGAGTAAAGATGAGTGAGACAATTTTGTATGCTGACGGTCTATACCACGTTTACGAGTCAAAAGCGGAGGACGGTAACGTCGTCGCATTACGTGGCCTCCACATCGATATGAAAGCAGGAGAAGCAATTGCGGTTGTCGGGCCATCAGGTTCAGGTAAATCCACTCTGATGAAATGCCTTGGAGGATTGATGAAGCCAAGTGCTGGCTCGGTTAGTTTGGCTGGAAAGAACATGACACGTTTGACCGGTCAGGAACTTGTAGAATTGAGACAAAGAACGGTTTCGTTCATCTTCCAGGAAGGTAACTTGCTACCTGATCTAAATGCAAGAGACAATGTCGCCCAACCTTTGAGGCATCAAGGCGTTTCATCCAAGAAGGCTTTGAAGTATGCAGATGAGATGCTGAATAAATTAGGAATGGGGCATCGTAATCGTGCACTTCCAGCAATGCTGAGTGGCGGTGAACAACAACGTGTTGCAATCGCAAGAGCACTAATCACTCAGCCCCGACTAATTCTTGCTGATGAACCTACAGGAGCGCTCGACCCTGTTACCAGCAGAGAAGTTCTTGCATTATTCAAGGAATTACACGAAAACGATGGTGTTTCATTCCTAATCGTTACTCACTCAAAGGAAGTGGCTGCGTTTGCAAACCGTTCGCTTGAACTCAGGGATGGAAGATTCGTAGCAGAACACGGAGAATCAATCGACGTCGAGAATTTGACTAAGGATAGAGAACTCATCATCGATGAAACTGGAACTGTAACTCTACCACCAGATTTGTTGGTAAGATTGGGTGGAGCAGGAAGATACACTGTCGGTAATATCAACAGTGGATACATATCTCTGAAAGGTGAATCTGTTGAGACGATGGGCAAGATGGTCCTAGCATCCACTTGCCCGGCTTGTAAGCACGATTACAAGGACAGTGACGAACAATTATGTCCATCATGCGGCTCGTCGAGGCCAATGGTGGAGGCATGAGTTTGAGTCTGTTCAGAGTATCCGGAATATTAGAGACTATATCGACAATATCGCTATTCTTCATTGCTATGCCACTGAAGTATATCGGTGGCAATGAGATCCTAGTGAAAATCATTGGTCCAATTCATGGATTTCTATTCGTATTGTATTGCGCCTTAGTATGGTGGGAGCAGCATAAGGGTAGAATGAGTTCAAACCTTGCAATTCTCGGTATGGTTTCCGCGATTCCACCCGGTGGTCCGATTTGGTTCGATAGGAAATACCTCAATGAATCAAATGTGCAGGAATGACCTCTCATTAAAGGCGTTAAGTCAAATTACATCCTTAACAAAGCGAAGCCATGGCAGAGGTTTGGGTTGTTGATTCTAACTGCTTTATTCACGTAGGTTCAATGGCGCCAGATGGTTTCTTGAAAGATTTGAAAAACATACTGAAAAACGATGACTCCGATATTTATGTTACTCCGGGAGTTCACGGAGAAATCAAAAACGTGAGATTTCAAAGATGGAAAGGGCAGCCAAATTTGTTGGATGAATTCAGGGATATCTTGGTTACCGTAGCCGTAGATGAGGCTGAAGTTAGAGCATTAGCACAACATATTGGAGAGAAAGCCTCTCCACAAGATGTCGATTTATCACTGATGATTTTGGGCTCTAAATTAGCACATGAAGGTCACAAAGTTACTCTTGTTTCTGACGATTACAAAATGACGACGACTGGAGAAAAAGCCAATCTAAATTTTGAAACATGTCCGCCATCAACCTTTTTGCAGAGGTTGGCTGATTCTGGAAATGCAAGCCAAAGAACGCGAATGCGCAGTCTATCTCGAAGAGTTAGAGCAGCAGAAATGCGCTATGCTATTAGTAGAGCGGGACAATATGACGTCCAAGCAAAGTTGACCTGGATGGTAGATTCGCTACTGTCTTCCAAAGTCGCCCTAACTGAAGAAACCGAAGAGGTTGTGGTGGTCGATGAAGCCAAACTAATTTCTGGCTTGATTCGATCTATACGAGGCGAGAAGGTCAAGAAATCAATCATGAATAAATTGGGTTCACTTCCCGAAATATGCGCTCCTGTAGCGAAGTTAGACGAACACCTCTCTTCTATGCTAACTGATGGGAGTTCTGAAGATTTGAAGCAGGCCTATGAGTCATCAATCGAGTTGCAAAGTGAGATTCTCGAAGTAACCGGCCTTGGTCTAGCACCACTGGGTGAAGAATTGGCTGAGTTAGCGCATAGAGCGATGTCAGGAAGTTTGTATCGAATGGAGTCTGCCCTTGGTATGTTATCGAAGATGTCTGGTAATCTCAAACTCTCAAAACTCCACCTTTCTAGAGCCCTATCCCTTGCTACATTAATCGACGATACAGGAGCGGAAATGCGAGCTATGCACCAACTTGGGTTGCTGGCTTTAGCAGCCAAGAATTGGAATCGTGCTGCAATGTTATTCGAAACTGCAGATAGACAAGCACAAACTGGTTCAGCGAACAGACTTCCTCACCTAATGCTTGCAGGAATCGCTAGGCATATCGAAGGTAATTCTGAGTTGTCCGAAGCACACATGATATCTGCTAATGCAATCGTAATCGAAGACAAAATTGAAGCGATAGCTACCCTATCTAGCATTGGAAATTCTCTGCTAGCAATCGATTGCCCAGGTCTAGCAATCGAATTACTAGACGAGGCTATGGAGTGCGCAATTGAGACAGGAACCAGCGATAGGATGGACATGCTTGCTGAGATGTTATTATTGGCAAATACCGCTATGACAAATAAAGAACAAATGCAGTATGAAGGACTTAGACAATACATAGACAAAGTCAATGATATTGCAAAAGAGGCATCAAAAGACTTTGAATCACAAATATCTGAAATCGACCAGAAGGCCGAGGAGTTATCCAAGCCATTAGATGAGACTTGGAAAGAGTGGCAGCCTGCATCAAAATTGATTCCAGATGGTTCTGAATTGACAATTGTTAGAATTGATGAGGATGATAACGGGCGTGTACTACTTGTATCTCATCACCCAGAAATTGGAGCAGTCGGGCTTTGGTTGCCGGAGGGAGGTGTGGAAGCATCCCCTGGAAGTTCGATCAAAATCCACGAGTCACGAATCAAGGTCGCTCCTCCAACTGATGAATTACGCGATATCCACAATATCCGCGGTATTGTTGCGGTTGAAAATCCGGATTCGATCTCGTTCATCGCAAAGACAGACGAAATTCTCGAAGAAGAAATGTAGAATCAAGAATCCATTTGGCCTTCATGCTTGAGTTGGAAAGAAGCCGGGCATGTATTGACTCCAAATACCCTGTAAAACGGACACCAACCAAACACCGATGTGGTAACACTCCATACTCCAAATATGAGAAAAACAATCTCCCATGCAGAGTTAGAAATGTAGTCGAAAAGAACTACGCCAAGCCCGGCGGACAAACGCAGAACCCTATCTAACAGACCAATGTTCAAACCGAAAACCTCGTCTTTCGTTATGCATTGTGAATATCATCATTTATGAATCACTGTTTGTGAGGTTACAGGCAGAATTGCATTGGAACAGTAGTATAAATATTAACACGGAAACGTAACATTATGACTTCGTACCTAATTGTTGGAGGTAGTAGTGACATCGCTATAGTTACAGCAAAAAAACTGCTAGAGCAGGGTTCAGCAGTAACTTGTCTCGCTCGTGATGAATCAAGAGTTGAAGAACTGAAATCACTAGGTGCAGAGGTCGTTATTGGAGATGCCCTCGACAAAGAATCTGTTTCTGCAGCGATTGAGGTCGCTTCACAACAAGGCGATGGCAAAATCTCTGGTGTAGCACACCTAGTGGGTTCTATTTCGATTAGACCTCCACACGCACTTGCTCTAGATGCATTCAACGAAGTAATTACAACCAATCTCTCAAGTGCTTTCCTCACTCTTTCCATGTGTGGAAAAGCTATGCTGAAAATGGGGGGAGGCAGGATGGTGTTCACCTCAAGCGTTGCAGGTAGCCTTGGTTTGGTAAATCATGAAGCGATTGCAGCAGCAAAAGGTGGAGTTGAGTCGATGGTTCGCTCCGCTGCAGCAACATATGCAAAGAGAGGTATTAGGGTCAATGCGGTTGCACCTGGGCTAACCGATACCAGACTTGCTGCAACCATTCTTCGCTCTGATGCAATGAGAGAAGCATCAGCAAATATGATTCCACTGAAGAGGATAAACGAAGCTGAAGAGATTGCAACTAGCATTCATTGGCTTCTGACCGGTGCTCCAGACAACTTCACAGGACAAGTGATGCACCTTGATGGTGGAATGTCACAAATTTTAGCGTGAGTGATAGCATGACTTGGCACGTAGCAATTAAACAATCCAAACTCAAACCGGGTAAGAAGAAAATGCGTACAGTAGCCAAGAAGATGGTTCTTATCGGCCAAATCGATGACTCTTATTTTGCTACAGAAGCACTCTGTAGACACATGCGCTGGCCTCTAGCATACGGTGCTAAAGTCAAGGATGATTGTATCAGGTGTCCACTTCACCAAACAACTCACAGAATCGATACTGGCGAAATGGTCGAGTGGTCTCCATTCCCCCTATGGCCGGCTTATGGAAAACTCGTAGGCAAAATGAGTAAACAGAAGGACCTCAAGATCTACGAGGTCCGAGTCAAAGACGGTAACATTGAGATAAAAATCGAGTGATGGGCCAAAATTTTATCCCTGACACTTCTTCGTCATTTCCATGAACCCACGTACATCGCAAAATCAGCGCAAGGTCCGTATCCCCAAAATTTCAAAGAGAAAACCTCCAAAGGTTAAGGCTCCAAAAGTAATCACTGAGGTCAAAGAGGAAGAGTCCTGTCAAATCAGCGGTTGCGGCTGTGGAAACTAATCAAACTCTTGCCATAAGCCCAATTTCCATTGGGATTGGAGAGATGAATTTCTTGTGAATCGGGTTATCAGCATCGTGTTGATTGATGTGGTGGTTTAGCAAAATCATCGCAGCAGAACGTGGAAGAAGTCCTCTTCTGAAACTGTGAATTACGTCAAGCATCTCTTGCTTTTCTGACTTGGATAACTGTGGCAGTCTGCCAACAACTCTTTCCATGGCGTGAGCAATTCTTCCTCTCTTGGTTAGGGTTGAGAGGTGTTTTTGCGCTTCTGTCATGTACTTCAGAGCAACGTGTTCTGGGTGCTCATCATTGTCGAACCCTTCAGCGATGATTCTTCCTAGGATTCTCTTTGAGTCTGGAGCTCTGCTTAGAAGGAACAATTTGTGCTCAGCATGGAATGTCATCAACTTGGATGCAGTCCAACCTTCTTCTCCAATTGACAACCACTCGTTGAAGAAGTGAACTCTTGCTAGGAAGTGCTCTGCTTGTAATGGGTCGGTTAGCCTACCTTCTTCGATTACTGGAATGTGGGGGTATAACGTGGTGAAAACCTTTGCAAACAACCCAGTGCCATCACGCACGGCTTGTGGGTTATCACCACGGTATACCTTGACTCTCTCTAGACCACAACTTGGAGAATCCTTCTTGAACACGAAGCCGCTAATACCAGAAGCAACTAGGAAATCTGACTGAACTTCAGCAAATTCTAGCATTTTGTCTGTGTAATCATGGCCGTTCTTTGGATCAATGAGCGAGATCCGTTCTTCACCTTTGACCAACCTGATCGTAGGACGTGGCACCCCCATGCCGATTCCTACTTCAGGGCAGACTCCGATCAGTTCGAGATGTTCACTCCAAATTCGGTTGAGAGGCCTAAACTCAGCGGCATCGCCGTTGTAGCGTACCTTTTTCCCTAGGAGGCAAGAAGAAACAGCGAGTTTAGGTTTGCTCATGGTTACAAAATCGCTCTTGAGTATATCAATACCCGTTTTCCTCAACAAGGCGTTTGCAACAGTGACTTGTATAAATCACCCTTTTTTGCTCTGAAACCTGTTCGCATTATCCCATTATCAGTCATTACTAACTCTTCGATTGGAGAATTTTTTAGCCAGTTTTCTTCATCCGTTATTGAATATCTCTCAGTTAGGTAGACCAACTCTTGATTTGAAGAACCTCTCCATAAGATGTTATCTTGATTCAGAGAAGAAATATATGGACCTGCAGACAACATATCGGTCAATGACAAAAGTCTCTGAATCGCTAGGTCATTGTTGTTCCTCAAAGTGTCAAAATCAAAACCTGTGAAAATAAATACAGATAGTGGATTTGTACGTTCTGAATTTACTAATTCTATGACCGATGAAACTGCTAAGGCCTGTTCAAACGGCTCCCCACCACTAAATGTGATACCTTCAATCCCATCTATAGAATTAATCCATTTAGCGATTTGTTTTGGAGAGCTCAGTTTTTTTGGAGCGTGTTCGTGAGTGAAATTGTTGTAACACCCAGGGCATCCTATTGTGCAACCTTGAACCCATATAACTGCTCGAACACCTGGGCCATTTGCTCTGCTATGGGCCATTGTCGTGGCAACATTAAGAAACAAATTTTCTTCCAACTCAATCATTCCTTCAAGGTGAATCTACTGTGTCCATCATCGCCTTTATCGATGAAAAGTTTCAGTCTTCTATCTCCAATTTGATGCAATCTACTGAATATGAAAAGGCTCATTGGATTGACGATTTCTTGTTCGATAATATTGATCAAACCTCGACCTCCATGGCCTACTTTGCCTTTACCAACTAAGCCTTGGACATAGACTTCGTCTAACTCCAATTCTAGATTGAAATTTTCGAGAAGATGTTCTTTTATCCCGGTCAATTTAGCATTCATAATTTTTGACCTGATTGATGGGTCAGTAATGAAATCGAATACGATTATATTATCGCCAAATCTATTCAGAAGTTCTGGTCTTCCTAAGGTATCATTGAAATGTCCTTGAACAGCGTTCATGAAATGAGATTTAGTATCACTGTAAGATTTCGAAGAATCTGCCTCACTAGCCCCAATGTTGGATGTAAATATAATCACAGTTTCAGAGAAATGTACCGTTTGGCCTCGGCCATCAGTCAGCCTTCCATCTTCCAGAATTTGTAGGAATTTGTCCAAAACACGAGGATGTGCCTTTTCTATTTCATCGAATAATAATACACTGAAAGGTTTCTCAGCAACAGCATTAGTCAATTGTCCGCCTTCTTCAAAACCAACATAACCGGGGGGCGCTCCAATCAATCTTTGATCAGCATGTTCTTGACTAAACTCAGACATATCAAATCTGATACAATTATTCTCATCACCAAAAATAAACTCAGCAACAGATTTTGCTAACTCTGTTTTCCCAACTCCTGTTGGCCCAACGAAAAATAGAGTGCCCTTTGGTTTAGTCATTTGTCTAGAATGTTGAACTCCGGCTAAACCTAAGAATGCTCTAACAATCATAGTGACTACTCTGTCTACAGCTTCATCTTGCCCCTTCACTCGTTTTT